>Ga0082212_10009421_pt1 | contig 12602 bp, 5 predicted proteins | sample TergutNt197P3_FD_71548 | JGI IMG/M metagenome (GOLD analysis project Ga0082212, IMG submission 71548) | Neocapritermes taracua P3 segment gut microbial communities from Petit-Saut dam, French Guiana - Nt197 P3 | ecosystem: Host-associated > Arthropoda: Insects > Digestive system > Gut ... | reverse complement strand
AAAAGCCGCTGAAAAATTTGATGAAACCCGTGGGTTTAAATTCATTTCTTATGCAGTATGGTGGATTCGTCAATCTATTTTGCAAGCCTTGGCTGAACAGTCAAGGATTGTACGTTTACCGTTGAATCAGGTCGGTTCTTTAAACAAAATTACTAAGGCTTTTTCAAAGTTTGAACAAGAGCACGAGCGCCGTCCGTCACCTGAAGAGTTAGCGAAAGAATTAGACATTCAGGTGGACAAAATTTCAGACACGCTTAAAGTTTCAGGGCGGCATATTTCTGTAGATGCTCCTTTTGTGGAAGGCGAGGACAACAGTTTGTTGGATGTTCTGATTAACGAAGATGCTCCGGCAGCAGACCGTTTCCTTATGAACGAATCGCTTTCGAAAGAAATCAACAGGGCTTTGTCCACTTTGAGCGACCGTGAACGGGACATCATTAAAATGTTTTTTGGAATCGGATCGACAGAAATGACGCTGGAAGAAATTGGTGATAAATTTGGTCTGACGCGCGAGCGGGTAAGACAAATTAAAGAAAAGGCAATCAGAAGATTGAAAACAAGTAACAAAAACGACTTGTTGAAGAGTTATTTGGGATAATTATCCCGAAAATCATTGTGAGGAGGCGATTTGTGCAGGAGTAAACTGACAGCGCCTCCTAATTTTTTAGTTGAAAATTGATTGTCATTGCGGGCTTGACCCGCAATCCCCTGATAATTTCAGGGGATCCCGCGTCAAGCGCGGGATGACATAACTAAGGAATATACAACTCAAACCGAGTTCCGGCTGCTTGACCGGCTTCGTCGAACAGGTCAACAACATTCAGGTATGCGGCTTTGGATTGGTTCTTATTGAAGATATCTAATTGTTGTTGAACAATTTTCAGCCCTTCTCCCGTTCCCTGCGTTTGTAAAGATTCTGCCTTTGCCCTGCCTATGCCGTTATCTTCTACGGAAATCACCGTAAAATCTGTTTCAGGATAGACGCGGGTTGCGATCTTGCCTCCCTCCTGTTTAGGACGTAATCCGTGTTTGATGGCATTCTCACAAAACGTCTGCAATATCATGGTTGGTATCATTTTTTGCAGATTCACTGCAGGGTCTATAAATAAGGAGTATTCTAATTTTTCTTCAAAACGCAGTTTCTCCAATTCCAAATACAGTTGGGAATAGTCCAATTCTTCCTGCAAACTACGCGTTTGTTTGTCGGAATTTCGCAAGGTTTGATTTGAAAAATCGCTGAATTTGGAAACGTATTTACGCGCCGAATCCGGATTTTTCATGATGAGATAGTTAATGGAATTGAGTACATTACCGGTGAAATGGGGAATGAATTTTGCCTGAACCGCCCTGTACTTCAATTGGGCGACATCTTGCTTTTCTTTTTCCTTACGGGTAATGGTTTTTCGTGTATAGTAGTAGATTAAAAAACCAATGCCTGCCAAACCTGAAAAAATCAACAACAGACCGGGAACAGTCAATAGAAAAGGGTTGCGGATAGTGATTGCCGGCGAAAATACACTTTCCGACCATTGCTCTCTATCATTAACAGACGATTGCAGTTCGAAACAATATTTTCCGAAAGGCAGATTTTGAAAAACCGCCGAACGTTCCTGAGTGGTTGACCATTGCTCGCTGTATCCGTTGAGTCGATAGCGGAAAACAAGCCGGTCGGGGACGCTTACCGAAGCCTGTAGCCAATCGAAACGCAAAAAGTTATCGTTATTATCAAACTCTGTCAAAAAATCTGCAGGAACTAATGACCACTCCGAATTTTTATTGGCATTGTAAATTGCCGCTAAATAAGGCTCATGAATTTGTATGGGGGATACTTTCATGATTTTTTCAGGATGAAAACGAATCACTTTATCTCCTCCTGCTACCCAAACATAACCTTCATGGTCGATGCTTGCTCCGTTTTGAATACATTCTAATAAATTGTAACCGTCATAAAAACCAAAGGTTCTGACATCAATGGTTAAATCCCTGTGATATGCTGTCAAATCCAACAAATATACCTTGTCTTTCACTCCCCAGATGAGGTATTGATTCTTGTATTGTATTACCAAATTCACTTTTCCGTCGAATATTTTACTGTCGTTTCCCTGCCGGTCTTCGGCAAATAGTCCGTTGGAAGTCCCTTTCCATAAAATACCGTTTTCGTCTAAAGCCATAGCAATCACTCCTTCGTAGGCGCGTTGGACAGCATCTGACACAACCACTCTGTTTTTTTCGTCGAACCATGCTTCTCCGGAATAAAGCCCTAAGCGCAATTTCCGGTTGCCGTCCCTGCAAATGGATACAATATACCGGTTGGCAGAAGGGTATGAAGCAATTTCTCCATCTGTACGTAAGATATTTAAGGTACGACGACTTCCGGAATCTCCTCCAAAATAGATATTTCCACTCTCTTCGTCATAATAAACGGCAAGCGATATTCCTGCCGGAATCATATTCAATCGGTTGGAATTACCCTTTTCAGGATCAAAAACGGCTAATCCGCTGTTAGTTGTTTGAAAAACTCTTCCCCGTTTATCTTCGCAATTCCCCATATATCCAAATTGAATAGAAATTGCCTTGCGATCATAAACAATTTGGGGTTGGTATAAATTTTTTTGAACGTCAGCCCGCCATAAGCCATAAGTATAGGAAGAAAACCATATATTGTCGTGTGAGTCCTTGATTACGCCCCATATATTATCATTCTGTCCCAAGCCCAAACGATAGGATTCGAAAAGAATCCGGGAGCATTGATAAACACCGTCTTCTGTCGAAAACCAGATATTACCGTCTTTATCCACCAATATATGATTGACTGTCACCATACTTAACGGAAATGCAGACAAACTGTGCTTCTCGGTATCTAAAATCAACGCCGGATAGCCGGGTGTGTTTGTCCCGATGAATAAACGATCGTCGTCCCATCGTTCGAGGCGGAAATCTCCCCAGTTTTCGGTAAAATATGTTCCTATGAAATCCCTTCTGATACTGTCGTTTTCAAGGAAGCATCGATAAATATGACGAGTTAAATTTGATTCTTGCCCTTTCACAACTACAGCAAACCATTCGTTCCGGTTTGTTTTCTTAAAATCAGCATACAGATCATCTTTTTCCATCTGTATCGATTGAACGGGTAGAAGTTGATCGTTGACTATCCGGTAAAGCATCACTTGCCGGTTTTGAATAACACCTCTTGGGAGGGCATATATTTTTTGCTCGAAAACATTCACTTTGAGAAAGGGTAATTTTTCCGCTATTGGTGTAAATATTTTGTTTTCCAAGTCAAAGCGGACGATGGAAAAATGCTCCATATTGCTCTGATCCGGCGACTGACAGTTGAATATATAAAGATTATTTTCAACAGCTACCGCTTCTGCATGATAATCCATTGATAACAGTAAAGAACTGTTTGGTAATGGATAACATTCTACAGTGCGGTCGGGATATACAAAAACAATATTTCTGCCCGACAGCATATAAACAGCCGACTTGTATTGATTAAAATACTTCACACGGGAACCGGCAATGTCCAATTCTTCCGGACTGAAATTATCGAAATGCAAACCATCGAAACGGCTTACGCCATCATAAGTCGAAAACCAGATATAGCCATACGAATCTTCAAAGGACAGCAACGCCTGCGATTGTATCAATCCTTCGCGAATTCCCAAATACCGGTAAGTATTGGAATGTATCAGTTTTTTTGACGTTTGTGAAAAACCGGACAGATTAGCCGAAAGCAGGAGCAGACAAAGCGGAATTGCATGCTTCATGGGGTTAAAGATTTATGAATTATTAGTTAATCAAAGCAGTTATTCTCTTCATACTTTCTCTGCTGACAATACAAGAATGTTCCCTGTTTTGACAAACAATGAATATTTCTCTTGTCTTCAGATTGTAACGCTTTACTGCGTGTACATTAACAATACAATCCCTTCGAGCATAGTGAAAATTAGACGGCAATAAGGTGTATAATTGGCTCAACGAACAAGCAACTTCAGGAAAGAGGAGATCGGAAGTATAGACCATTACTTTTCCGCGACTAACTACTTTAATGGCAAGTAGTTTGTCGATTTGTATTCTGCATTTTCCATTGTGCACTTTCAATTCGATTGTACCATAGTCTATTTTTTCTAAATATAATTTGACGGCATTGTATATTTTATCTTCATGCAGGGGTTTTTCGATATAATCCAAGATTCCATGTCTGAATCCTTTGACGGCATATTCATATTTACGAAAAGCAGTAATAATAAATGTATAAGGCAGTTGTGTAGTGTTGCTTTCACTCTGTAGATGTTCGAGCATTTGCAAACCTGTCATTCCGGGCATTTCTATATCGGCAAACATCAAATCAATACGATCTGTTTGCAAGTGTTGAAGGGCTTTTTGAGCATTTTCCGCTTGAATTATTTTTGAATCGGGAAGACAGGCTGCAACCAACTCGGCAAGAAATTTTCTTGCCGGCCTTTCATCATCAACTATCAAAACTTTATGCATATTAATAATAATGTATGAATTGATAAATGGCAAAAGTAGTAAACATCTATCAATATGACAAACAATAAATCTTATTTTCTCATTATTTGCAACAACTTTTTTTTTCAAAACAATAACAGAGTCTTCAAAATCTGTATTAATTATTTAGTTAAATTATTTAGTTAAACTATTTGATTAAATATTTTGGTTAAAATGAAATATATGTTACGGTAACATTGCTAACGGAATGTGGAGACGTTGTGCGCAACATCTCTACGGGATTATGTATATTTTCCCCCTTACAAGAATCCCTCTAAACTCTATTTTTCTAATTTTTCGAGAAAAATTAGAAAAATTTTACCGTTCATGACAAAAAAACGACCGTTCGCGACATATTTTAAAAAGTAATTGATATTTTATATATATTCGCCTCGGATTTTTTTAAATAGAGTTTAGATATTAGAGTTTAGAGTTTAATTGTCAATTATACAAAAAAAAAGATATTTATGAAATTTTTAAAACTACTTTCGATTGTATGTGCGATATGCGCATATTCCATGTCTGTTTCGGGACAGACCTATTCGGTTTCCGGTTCGGGGCAATGCGCCTCTCCCTCAACCATAGAGGTTGGAACTGCCGGGATGACGGTTTACCGCGGAGCGATTAGTTTGTCGGCTTCTGTCAGCGGAAACAACGTCACTTTCACGGTTGCGAGTTGTATGCCGGGAGGCGAGTTCTCTGCCGGCACTACTTTTCACCTGAAAGAATCGACCTCAAGAGATATTGCTACTGTTGCCGGTCAGTCGACCGATTTGTCAACGGTAACGGTCGTTGGTTCAAGCGGCACCATTAAATTCTCCCACTCATTGCCTTTTACGGCGGGAACAAGGCACTATGTGGTTGTTTACACAGACGGAAGCATGTTTGGATGCACGGAAGTCGTCAGCATTTCTGCCGACGGAAACACCGGTGGCGGCGCCCAAACATGGAAACTCTCTGACACCATGACGGCAACGCTCGACAGCGACGGCGTACTGACCATATCAACAACCAAAGCGGAAGGGGAGGCGATGCCGAATTATGATAATCTCAGAGAAGCCCCTTGGGATAATGTCCGAGAGACTATTCTTTCGGTAGTGATTGAAAACAAAGTGACAACGGTTGGAACAATGACTTTTGCCAGCTGCGAAAATCTTTCGAATGTAACGATCTCAAATTCTGTTTATGCAATTGAATTTGCTGCTTTTAACGGCTGTTCCTCACTTGTAACTGCATCAATACCGAATTCGATAACAAGAATTGGAGATTTTGCTTTCACTTATAGTGCATTAACATCCTTAACAATACCAAATTCCATAGAAGTAATAGGAGAAGGTGTTTTTTATGGCTGTTCCAATATCCCATCTGTGTCAATCCCAAGAACAACGATTACGATTGGGAATCAGGCTTTTGGAAAATGTGCTTCATTGACGTCCATTCAGGTAGATTCACAAAATCAAGACTTTTCATCTGAAAATGGAATACTTTACAATAAAAATAAATCTTACTTACATTCTTATCCAGCCGGCAAAAGTGGATCATTTACAATACCGGCATCAGTTATAACGATTGGAGAAGCCGCATTTAATCAAAACGCCTTACTTACATCTGTAGATATCCCCAGCTCAGTAAAAACAATTCTTCACAACGCTTTTTACGATTGTTCAAATCTTTCAACTATAAGAATCCCCAGTTCTGTAACAAGTATAGGCAATTATGCTTTTATTCGTACTGGCCTTAATGCTATTACAGTTGAATGGCTAACACCTATATCCATTCCTGATAATATTTTCTATGAAATTAATATTTCCGCCGCCACCCTCCACGTCCCTTCCGGCACGAAATCGCTTTACGCAGCCGATCCGGTTTGGGGACAATTCGGGACGATTGTAGAGGGCAGCGGTGGCGGCGGCCCTGCCGGCGACCCTCCAACTTGTGTGCTGAAGGGAGTAACCGACTTGACGGCAAACAGCGCCACACTGAACGGAACAGTCAACCCGAACGGGGTGAGAACGTCATATATGTTTCAATATTCCACAAATAGCAATTTTCCGCAAAACAGCACCACTTTTTCTACTCCCATTGAGATTATCGGATCCGGAACAAGCGCTGTCCCCGTGAGCGCCGAAATTAAGGATCTTTATTCCGCTCGAACTTACTATTACAGGATAGTGGCATTAAACGACAATAAAGGTGATACGACAACTGATCCGGATATATTCACTACTCCCTATGATATCCGGCTGAATGCTGCCATGAACATTCCGGCCAATATGACGTCAGGGCAAAGCTACACCATATCCATCGAGGTGTTTAATAATTCATCCGAACATTTCACGGGCAGCTTTTATCTGAAAGACGGCGAAAACGAAGTGCCTTGGAATGAAAGAACCATCGACCCCTTGAAGCCTTATACTTTAGAAGGAAAACCCTATACGCCAAGTTCTTCCGGCACAAAAACTTTGACTTTATTCCACCAGGCCGGCAACAAGGGAAGCGGCACAATGGTCGATCAGGGAAACTACAAGAATCCGATAACGGTGACGGTTAGCTCGCCAACCTATCATACGGTAAGTTTCAATGCCAATGGCGGAAGCCCGACGCCTCCTTCTCAGTCGGTTATATCGGGCGGGAAAGTATCGCAACCGGCAACGCCCTCACGAACAGGTTATAAGTTCGACGGCTGGTATAACGGTTCTACCGTATGGAATTTCAATAATCCGGTGAACGCAAATATGACACTGACAGCCCACTGGACGCAGGAGCAAACCGTGACGCCCACCCTGTCGGTAACGCCACCCACATCACAGGTAAATCCGGCAGTCTTGAATGGCGAAGCGAATGCAAATGCAAAGTTCGACGTCACTTCCAACATCGCTAATTGGACGAGTAATTGGACAGTTGAAGTCACTAACAGTGTGGCTTCATGGCTTTCGGTCACAAAAAATCCAAACAACACAAGTTTTGCGGTAAATACGCGGAGTGCGAACAACACCGGAAATCCTCGCGGAGCAACGGTTGTAGTCAGCACGGGAGACTTGAGCGAAACGGTTTATATACTGCAGGAAACGATTGAGGCAGGTACAACGCCAACGGAACCGTCGTTAAAAGTCTCTGTAAACAACACATCGTTACTTCCGGCTACAGAATCAACGAGGGAAATAACAATTACATCGAATGTAAGTTGGAAAGTAGTTTCTCAGGATGATTGGCTCAAAGTTCCCTCGGATCTACCTTCCGGATCAGGAAACGGAAACAGGGTATTTACGGTTACCGCCGAACGCAATAGTAATTCAGGTTCCCGCACCGGAAAACTGACAATTACCGGCACCGGCGTTTCCCCTGTCACCTTGAATATCGGACAATCCGGCGCAGGCGCAGCTTCTGCGTTGACAGTTTCCATCGACAATAGTTCGCAATTACCGGCTTCGGGCGGAACAAGAGAAATAAAAATCACATCCAATGTCAACTGGACAGTAAGCTCCGGTGAAAACTGGTTGACAGTTCCCGCAGAAGCGAAATCGGGCAACGGCGACTATACATTTAAGATTACTATACCGGGGCACGATAAAACAAGCAGCCGCAGTGCAAGGCTGACAATTACCGGCGCCGGCGTTAATCCTCCTCGCACGATAGATATTTCTCAGGCGGCGGCAGCAAGCAAAACCGGGACTTTGAGCGGTTATATCAGGGATGTAAACAATAAACCTATTGAAACCGTCACGTTAACACTTTCACCCAGTGGGCAAATCGTTCTCGTTTCCAATGGGCAATTTAATATTCAAGGCATTCCATACGGAACCAGCGGAACCATTAATGTGTCTAAGATAGGTTATGATAAGTTTGTAGACAAAGAAACAAACAGTACGACTATCCGTTACAGCATTACGGATAAAGAGCCGAATGTCAGCCGGTTTATTGTTGGAACGCCTGCTAATACAACTGCAACGCCTTCTCAAACAAATGATTTTGAGTTGACTTCTGCTATTTCCCTTACCAAGTCTCCTTTTCAGGCAGAAGTTCCTGCTCCTTTCAATGTGAATGTTCGCAATGTGTCGGGCAAAAGATGGACAGGAAGGTTTTATTTTGTAGATGTTCAAGGCGGTATTGACTTTCCGGGTAGCTCGATTTCAAGAGAACATGAAGCTACTGATGAGATGACTTTTGAACCAAACGAAAGTAGGAATATAGCCTTTTCGTTTTCCAAAGGATTCTCAGGTGATAATACTCGTTTTGCGATCATATCAAGAATCAAAGAAAATGGTTATTATAGCAACAAATATAAATATGTCGGCGAAAATGGGTTTGAAAATCCGGTTACGCTCAAAATCCAACCCAACCCAACAAAAGACAGGGAAAATGCCATTTCGAAAGCGAACCAAAATTTTAAGGATTTAATCGATGCGCTTGAATATGGCAATTATGTTTTAGAAGCAGGTCTATTAATATTTGAAGCGGGTCAGAGTGAAGCTATCTGGAAAGGTGGTTCTGACCATGTCACAGCCCAACTGCTACAGGGACATATAGAGGAATTAAAAAAATATTCCTCCAAATTGGAAAAGCTGCAGGAATATGCCGGTAATATTAAAACCGTACTTGATGCAATAAACGATATCGATAAAGCATTAAAAAACTCAAAAACTCCTGCAGGGTGGTTAGAAATTGCTAAAATTGCCAACAAACGTTTTACGACGCCTTTTGCAACTATCTTTAATACTTATTTGGAAGTAGGAGCCACAGCTGTAAACAATCTAACAAAATTACTTAATGACAATTGGGGATCTTTAATGTTCAATGGCAATGTGAATGACGGTATCACCGTAAAAATAAAGGTAAATAATTATAATTCTTCTTTAGTTGTAAACCAGATAAAACAGGTAGATTTTTATTTCTGTACATTTGGTACCAACATGAAGCCTCAAAGTTTTAACGATTTTACTCATTGTGAAAACATTGGTATAAATGGTAATGCGGAAATATTTATATCTTCCAATCAAACTCTTAAAATAGGAACAGACAGCTCAGGTATGATTGGATCAGATGATCTGTATGCCTGGTTAGCTATTTATTGGAAAAATGGAAAAGTTACATGGGTTCCGTTTAACAAAGACTATATAAGTCAGATTGGTGGCAGGGCTTCTCTTAATTATGAATTAACATTTAAATCAAATAGCGGAAAAGACAATTTCGCAGATAAATTAACAATAAACGTAAATTAAATATGAAACGAATCATTATTTTTTTAGCAGCAGTAGGTATGTGTCATGCCGGATTCGGTCAGGCGATCGACTTTTACTCGGAAGCAACGAAACAGGCAATCAAGGATCAATTGGGATTGCCTGAAAATAAACCTCTTACACGTGAAATAGCAGATACGGTTACAGTCTTAAACCTGTCGGCATACGATTTGGAAAACATACAAGATTTGGTTTATTTTCCTAACATAGAAAGTTTAGACCTGTCTTATAATGCATTGGAAAATATTTCAGCTTTGATCAATCTGCAAAGTCTGAATAATTTAAATATAAGTTGCAATCGTTTGAAAAGTTTGGATGTTTTGGCTTTTTCGGAAGCCTTTGAAATGACGGTTCTGACAGCCGGCAATTACATCACTGAATATTCATTGATACTCAACAACCCGAACTGCTTTTTTACCATTATTGGTCTCAATTTTCAAAAATTGACTTACAGGGTCAACCGGTTCTATACCGATTTTGATCCGGAAACTTCTCAAAAGCTTATCAACTATAACGTATGGACTTACAACGACTACGATTCTGTTTATGTGGTGTACGACGGAAAAAAGGAATTGATAAAGGATACGAGCGTTGATGTACTGATAAACAAAAATATTTCCGACGATGTAGCACACCTGAATGTTGATGATCAAAATATAGATACGGTATATTTTGTTGCGCCCCAAAAAATAGAAATCAGGGAGGAAAATACGGAAATATCCCTAAGCCTGCCGGCAAATAACAAGATATTGTCGGCAGAATCGTCGAAATTTAACTTGGCATTTTCCGACCTGTCTGTTTTTTATGAGAAGGAAGCTTCGGATATGTCGCTCGACACCATAAGGATTGGTTTCGGTATAAACGATTATCAAATCAAAGGTTACACCTATATTTATGTTAATTCCGGCATAACCGGTATTGAGCGTATAACGGCAAATGACCGTTTGATCGTCTATCCCAATCCGGTAGATAATACGCTGACGGTCGATTTATCCAAACTCGACGGGGAAAAGGTGACTGTCTCCCTGTTTAGTCTCGCCGGACAGGTTATTTATCAAGCCGTAACCGTCGAAGCCATACATCGCGTAGATATGCAGCATTTGGGAAAGGGCATTTATATCCTGCAAGTGAAGACCGAAAAAGAGCAGTTTATGGAGAAAGTTATTAAAAATTAACAGGACACTTCCTGCTTATTGAGGACAATGTCTTTTCTCCACACCCAATGACCTTGGTGTTCCAAATAAATGTTGTACTTTTGTGATTTAAAATAAACGTACATCATGAAAAAATTTATGGACAAAGACTTTTTGCTGCAAACGGAAACGGCGCAAAAACTCTATCATCAACATTCTGAGAAACAACCTATTATTGATTATCATTGCCATTTGGTCCCCGCAATGGTTGCCGACGATTATCAATTTCGTTCCCTGACGGAAATTTGGTTGGGCGGCGACCATTACAAATGGCGTGCTTTGCGCACCAATGGCGTCGAAGAAAAGTATTGCACCGGAAAAGATACTACCGATTGGGAAAAGTTTGAAAAATGGGCGGAAACAGTTCCTTACACTATGCGTAACCCGCTTTATCATTGGACACATTTGGAACTGAAATCCGGCTTTGGCGTGGAAAAACTGTTGTCGCCCCGCACTGCCCGGAAAATTTACGAAGAATGTACCGCCAAGTTGCAAACGCCGGAATATTCCGCTCGCAACCTGATGCGCAAATACAAAGTGGAAGTGGTTTGTACGACCGACGACCCGGTGGATTCGCTCGAACACCATATTAAAACCCGAAACGACGGTTTTGAAATCAAGATGCTGCCGACTTGGCGTCCCGATAGGGCGATGGCTGTGGAAAATCCTGCGGCTTTCCGCACGTATGTGGAAACTTTGTCGGATGTGTCCGGCGTTTCCATTTCTTCTTTCGACGATATGATTGATGCGCTTCGGAAACGGCAGGATTTCTTTGCAGAACAAGGCTGCAAGCTCTCCGACCACGGAATTGAAGAATTTTATGCCGAAGATTTTACGGAAGATGATATAAAGTACATATTTAATAAGGTATATGGCGGAGAAGAATTGAGTTATTGGGAAATACTTCAATTCAAATCGGCGATGCTGGTGATTTTCGCTGAAATGGATTGGGAAAAAGGATGGACACAGCAATTCCACTATGGAGTCATCAGAAACAACAACACCCGACTGTTCAACCAATTGGGAGCGGATGTCGGTTGCGATTCCATAGGTACTTTCCTGACGGCGAAGGCAATGTCGAAGTTTTTTGATACGCTTGATAAACAAAATAAACTGACGAAAACCATTATTTACAATCTGAACCCTTCGGACAATGAAATGATTGCCACCATGATAGGCAATTTTCAAGATGGAAGCTTTGCCGGTAAAATGCAGTTTGGTTCCGGTTGGTGGTTTCTCGATCAGAAAGACGGTATGGAAAAGCAAATGAATGCTTTATCCGTTTTGGGATTACTGAGCTGCTTTGTCGGTATGCTGACCGATTCCCGCAGTTTTCTTTCCTATCCAAGGCACGAATATTTCCGCCGGACACTCTGCAATTTACTCGGTAATGATGTGGAAAACGGCTATTTACCCGAAGAAGAGTTAGACTTTATTGGCAGGATGGTTGAGAATATCAGTTATTATAATGCTAAAAACTTTTTCAATTTTTAATGGATATTCGTTTAATTCGTAGATTTTGTCTGATTATCGGCATTTTATGTATAACTGCAGCCACATCGCTTACCATTGCCTTTGGTTATACCATAGGCAATGGAATTGCATTGGTAGCAAGTATGCTGTTTTTCGGATTGTACGGGATTTATCCACGATTGAC
>Ga0082212_10009420_pt1 | contig 12602 bp, 10 predicted proteins | sample TergutNt197P3_FD_71548 | JGI IMG/M metagenome (GOLD analysis project Ga0082212, IMG submission 71548) | Neocapritermes taracua P3 segment gut microbial communities from Petit-Saut dam, French Guiana - Nt197 P3 | ecosystem: Host-associated > Arthropoda: Insects > Digestive system > Gut ... | reverse complement strand
TCTGCGCTCTATCCAGACAATAAGCAAGCAGGCCTTACGTATTCTGCGCCTTTTCGGCAACGCGGACGTGAGCAGCGTCATGCCTATGGTCGGAGCGGAGCAGGAGTATTTCCTGATTGACAAGGCAATGTATGAAAAACGGAAAGACCTGATGTATACGGGGCGAACGCTGTTCGGCGCGAAATCGCCGAAAGGCCAGGAACTCGACGACCAGTATTACGGAGCTATAAAACCACGCGTATCGGCTTATATGAAGGAACTTGACGAACAGCTATGGAAGCTTGGCGTACCGGCAAAAACCGAACATAACGAGTCCGCTCCCGCGCAGCATGAACTGGCGGCGGTATACACAACGTCGAATATCGCGACGGATCACAACCAGCTCATAATGGAGATAATGCAAAGCGTCGCTAAAGACCACGGTATGATTTGCGTCTTACACGAAAAACCGTTTGACGGCATTAACGGAAGCGGCAAACATATAAACTGGTCGCTCGCGACCGGAACGGGCCTGAACCTGCTCGACCCCGGCGCGACGCCCTTCGAGAACGCGCAATTCCTGCTGTTCCTTGCAGCAGTCATTAAGGCCGCGGACGATTACCAGGATCTCCTGAGAATATCGGCCGCCGGCGCAGGCAATGACTGCCGCCTGGGAGTCAATGAAGCTCCGCCGGCGATCGTTTCCGTTTATCTCGGCGAGGAGCTGTACGCGATACTTGACGCGATAGACAGCGACAAAGCTTACGACGCCAGCGGTAAGGACACGATGATGAAAATAGGCGTATCGGTCCTGCCGAGCTTTCCGAAGGACACGACGGACCGAAACAGGACTTCGCCGTTTGCTTTCACAGGCAACAAATTCGAGTTTCGTATGGCCGGATCTGAAATGTCGATTGCAAACGCGAACGTGGTAATCAATACTGCTGTCGCGGAATCGCTTCGCGTATTCGCCGACGAGCTTGAGGGCGCCGACGATTTTCACAGCTCGCTGCATTCGCTGATAAAGAGAACCATCAGAATGCATAAGCGGATACTGTTCAATGGCAACGGATATGACGCCGAGTGGGAGAATGAGGCGGAAAAGCGCGGTTTACTAAACCTGAAAACGACGCCGGACGCCCTGCCGTACATGCTGCATGAAAAAAATGTCGCCCTGTATGAACGGCATAAGGTCTTTTCGCGCGCGGAACTGCGTTCGCGGCTGGAAATCAGCCTTGAGAATTATTGTAAGCTATGCAATATCGAGGCGGTGACGATGTATAAGCTTATCAGAAAGAATATACTTTACGTCGCGACCTCATATGCGGGAGAGATCAGCGGCGCGGCGCTTGCAAAGACAGGATTTATGCCTGACGCGGACTGCGCGTACGAACGGGATACAGTCAGACGGCTGTCGGGACTTTCATCAGGCCTGCACAAAAAAGTCGCGGAACTCTACGATGCGCTCTGCGAGGCCGAAGAAAAAACTGACGCCCTTGAAAAAGCGATATTTTTCAAGGGCGCGGTGCTGACAAAAATGGCGGAACTGCGCGAGCTCACCGATGAGCTGGAACTGCTCGTCTCCCGTAAGCACTGGCCGTTTCCGACCTACGGCGACCTGCTCTTCAGCGTCCGCTGACAAAGCAAAACGCTACTGTTCGCGGGGCGCCGTGGCAGTTACAGCAAAACCGGAGCTGCTGCGGCAGCTCTTTTTTATGCCGGCGTGTGCCGCAGCCTGATCGCCTTCCTGACCGGAGGGACTACAGCAAGCGCGATAACTCCGCCGATGGTCGCTGTGATCAATTGCGGATATGAAAAAGACAATGTGATCATCGCGCTCTGTTTTTCATTCAGGTCGAGCAGGATCGGCACTGCAAATTGTACGATCCCCGCGTAGAGAACCAGAGATTTAACCGCTGCCGAGACTATAGCTGAAACGACTCCTATGATTTTATAACGGACGCTGTTTTCATCTGTCTTGTTAAGGCTGCCTGCAAGTATCCATGCCGCGACAAACGAAACATTCCCTAGTATAATGAACGGTATCAGAGGCGGGAAAGCAGGCCCGACGCCGACAAGCGACGCGCAAAGCGGCGATATAACGGCGACAGTCAAACCTGACGCGGGCCCGCATGTCAGCAGCGAGACGATCAGCATTAGATTTACGATCGACCCGGTTACAAATTGATTGCCGAGGGCCGCTGTAGCGAACTGCAAAGTAACAAGCAAAGCTGTCAATACGGCAGTGCGCGTTATCCATAAGATTTTTTTTCTTGTATTCATAATGATGTTCCCCATATCATGTTGATTTTTCATGCTAAACATACTATAATCAACATGCTGTGTATGTTGCGCAAGCAACAAACGTACCCGCAAAGGGGAGATTTACCACGAATATACCGGCATTGCCTCCGAATCCGCTGTTCGTCGGCGTCACGGAAGCTGAGCAAAACGCCCTTTTTGAATGCCTGAAGGCAAGGGAGAGAAGCTACGGGAAGGGTGAGGAACTGCTGCGGGAGCAGGAACCTGCGGACCGGTTGGGTGTAATACTGACCGGAGATGTAGAAGCGTCCAGGCTTGATATTTCCGGCAGGCGCCTCGTGATTTCCAGACTGGGGCCCGGAAGCGTTTTCGGCGACGTTCTGTCGCTGTATCCGGAACGCCCGAGCCCTGTCACCGTGACGGCGTTGGGAAGCGTTTCCGCGCTGCTGCTGCCGGCGGCAGGCTTGCTTGAGCCATGCGCGAAACACTGCGCAGGCCATGAGAAACTCATTCGCAACCTGCTGAGAAGCGTTTCGGCAAAATACTTCGAGCTGCATGACCGTCTATACTGCATAACAAGGGCGACAATGCGTGAGAAGATCATGTTTTATCTTGAAAGCGCGTCGGAGTCATCCGGCAAAGACAGCCGCGGCCGGATATTCACTATTCCGTTTGACCGGTCCGCGCTGGCCGGTTATCTGAATGTGGAACGCAGCGCGCTGTCACGCGAGTTATCCGCGATGAAACGCGACGGATTGATAGATTATCACAGAAACTCATTCCGTTTGCTCTGAAGAGGTTATCGTGAGAAAATATTTGATGATAGGTCTCTGCGTCCTGCTCGTTGCGTGTTCGCTTGCCGGATGCGCGGGCAGCGCTGCGGATAATACCGAAGCAGACAGCATAGCGTTTGAGTATTTCTACCGCGGGTTTACGCCCCTGGTCAATGCTGATGAAATCGACGGGTTTCGCTCCGTATCGGGAACCAGGGTGATCCTGACGGAAGAGGACTTTTATGATTTCATGGGAAGGTTTTGCCCGGGGATAGCCTATTATGTAGCGGACTTCCCGGAAGAGTGCCTCATTACCGACAGCAGTATTTATGGATCGGCGCAATCATTCAATGTTTCATGCGAAATTAAGTCGATAACGATAGATGACAACAGGGTCGTCGTAACTGTTGACGATCAGCAGGACCTTGCCGAAAGGATATTCGCTATTAACTCAGGGTTTGGCCACTGGTTTGTTAATATCGTCAAGGTAAAAAGAGCCGACCTCCCCCCGGAAGTCGAAGGCGTATATACGGGTTAGCTAATACCGGAGAAAGGGACAGGGACAGCGTGAAAGAACCAGGAAGAATGATGAAAGTTGGCGCGCATCCGCCATTATTTCATCCATATTTATGCCGATAATGGCGGAATGGCGGGTTGCTATATGGGACTTTTCAAGCCGGCATGGATGAGCAATAATGAAGAAAAAGCGCTGCGTGCAGTAGAATCGCTGACAGATCAGACTGAACTCGCCCGCGCTGTGTATGCGGCGCGCAGCAGGGAGGCCAGGAAGGCGGCTGTAGGCAAACTGACAGATACTGACGCGCTCGCCGAAATCATCGGCGATGAAAAAAACTGCGGCGATATAAGGCCCGAAGCGCGGCGCAGGCTTGAAGCGCTTGAACGCGCGATCCGGATCGAACAGATCAAGCGCAGGGACGACGAAATATTGGAAATACTGGGCAGCACCTCCGACCCCGCGGAGGGGAGGGAAGCGTTCAGGCAAATATCTGATGAAAATAAGCAGCTCAGAGCCTTGAGGCACATCAGCGACCAGACCGTACTGACTGCTGTTCTGGAACATGAGATCCATTTCGATATAAAAATGAAAAAAGTAAACGTGCGCGCTGACATAAAAAACTCAATGGAAGGGATAATGGACCAAAGTACGCTCATCTACCTCTTTCAGCATGCGCTGTCTTATTGCGTACGGGTACTGGCGATGGAGCTTATCACGGATCAGCCCGTCCTGGCGCGGGCTTTGTACCGGAGTGAGGAAAGGATAAAAAATGAACATCTGCTATACTCTCAAAAAGATGAGATAGCCATGTTCTGTACAGCCATCATCGACCGTATCACCGACGCCGACCTCCTGATCGATATAGCGCAGCGCGCGTCGTCGTACGATAACCGCATGGAGGCGGTAAAAAACCTCACAGACAGCGGTATGATGATAGATTATATAATGCCGGTAGAGCGAATAAGATCGGCAAACGAATACGGTAATACAGCCGGTAACCTGAATAACGGGGGCTACGCCGCCGTTCAGGGGGACTGGATATACTACAGCAACCGCGGGCAGGATGGATTTTTATACAAGATCCGTAACGACGGCGCCGGCAAAGAGCAATTAAACAACGATACGTCCTCATACATCAACGTGATAGGCGAATGGGTTTATTACAGAAACGAGAGTGACAAAAACAATCTCTGGAAGGTGAAAATCAACGGTACGGGTAAAACTAAACTGAACAATAGAGCTTCCCTTAACGTGACCGTCGCGGGCAACAGGATTTTCTACAAGAATGCCGGCGAAAACAATAAGATATATAAAATACGCGCCGACGGGTCGGAAGAAACCAAAATATCCGATTGCGACTGCAACGACATAGCCATAGCCGAAGATTCTATATATTATACGGAGCACGGAGACTATAAGACGCTGCGAAAAATATCCGCCGACGGGACCGGCATTACGAATATCAACACCGGATGCAGCGGAATCAACATAGCCGGAGACTGGATCTACTACAGAAACTATAAAGGCTGCCTCTGGAAGTGCCATACCGACGGTTCCGGAGAAACGCAGATAACGGACGACGACAGCCTTCATATAAATGTTGTCGGAGATTGGATCTACTATCGCAATCAAAGCGCTCAGGGTAACGGCTGCTTGTACAAGATACGGACAAACGGCACCGGAAAGACTAAACTCAACAATGACCTTACATCCGAAATCAACGTGGCGGGGAACTGGATCTACTATATAAACCGGGGCGATGAAAACCGCCTTTACAGAATACGGACGAACGGGTCGGAACGGCAGCCGGTAACCTAAACAACACTCTCGCCGGCTTACCTATTCGCGTGTCAGCCGCTTGATCCACCTGTACCTGTTGCACACGATCGCGTTCGGTAGGCACTTGCCGATCTGGTCAAATTTCAGGAAGCAGAATGTAATTATCGGCGGGAAATTGAACACGAACGCGCTCAGCGCAGAGAACGGGATCGTGAATAACCACATAAAAAGTATGTCGACGATAGACTGATACTTTGTGTTGCCGCCTCCCGCTATGATCCCGCCTTCGACCGGATACTCATAGCAAGTCCCTATAGTTGTTATACTCAGCACAAGAAGAAACTGTTTGGCGAGATTCGCTGTTTCCGGAGACACATTATACAACCCGACCGCAAAATCCCTTGTGAAGAAAATCAGCGCGCTGGTCAGAAGCCCGATCGCGATGAATATCATCTGCAGAGTTCTTGAGTAGGGGCGTACTTTATCAAATTCTCCCGCGCCGACGGCCTTTCCTATCGTGACGCTTGCGGCGCTTGCGGTGCTCATGCCCATAGACGCCAGCAGCATAAATATCACAGACGATATAGCGTTAGCCGCGATTACGGACTGCGACAGATGCCCGAGGATCGCGGTCTGAACAAACTGGGCGATACCCCATTGCAGCCCCGCTATGCAAACCGGCAGGCTGACCTTGACGAAATCGCGTATATAAGAAAGATCCGTGCGCAGTAAATCCGCAGGCTTGATGCGGAGTTTTTTATCACGGAAGAAGATATAGCAGAGTACGATTATAAGCTCGACAGAACGGCTCGTCACCGTCGCTACCGCCGCGCCGGCAATACCGAGCTGCGGGAAGCCGAAGTTGCCGAAAATAAAACAGTAGTTAAGACAGGCGTTGATCACTATTGTCGTACACGCTGTCACTGTCCCTATAAAAGCAGACTGCACGCTCTGCATGCTTGACACAAGCGCGGTTGAAACAGAGAACAAAAGATAAGTGTATCTCATTATCGCGAGATAGCGCACGCCTTCTTCAATGACATAAGGGTCGTTTGTCAGCAACGACAGTATCCCGCGCGGCGCGATGCTGGCTGCAGCGAAGAATACAATGCCGAGCGCGAGCGAGAACTTTACGCCTATGGCAATTACTTTTCGTATCGGCTCCGTCTCGCCCTTTCCCCAGTATTGCGCGCCGAGTACGACGACCCCCGCGCCGACCCCGCCGGCCACCATCTGGAGCAGGAAATGCAGCTGATTCGCAAGCGCCGCGCCTGACAAAGCCGTTTCAGAGTAGTTGCCGAGCATAAGGTTATCTACAAGATTCACGCCGAATGTGACGATCCCCTGCAGCGTGATAACCAGCAGCAGCGGAAAGAAAGTCTTGTACATGTCTTTGTCGCGCGTGAAAAACTTATCGCGTTCAAGCGTCATCTGTTTGATCTCCCCGGATGATCAGGCTATGCCGGCGACTGTGTAGCCTTCTTCTTCAACGGCCGCGATAAGCGCTTTATCCGCCACATCGCCGGAAATATCAAGGACCGCGGTTTTTGATTCAAGGTCTACCGCGGCGCTGACGACTCCCTCAAGCCCGTTGAGCGCGTTTGTCACCGCTTTCACGCAGTGCATACAAGACATGCCCTCGATGGTCAGTGTTTTTACCATACTTTACAATCCTTCCTTCATCATGTTTCAGGATACAGATAATTGGGCGCCTCTATTAACCACACGAAGTGTCTTTCTGAGTATAGCGAAGAATCTTTCTCCCGTTGCAACACATGAGCTCTAAGGTTCTTCGGTCACTTCGCTCCCTCATAATGACAGGTTTTAGAGGTAGTCAATCGTTTGTGAAGTCCCTACACACCGGCTTTCAATGATTTCAGCCTGGATCTTTCCCTGAAAAAGTCGAGCGCGAGAGCCGCGATCAGCAGAACACCGGTGGCGACGATCTGGTAGTACACTCCCAGACCGATGAGGACGAGCCCGTTTTTAAAACAAGTGAGCAGCATCACTCCTATAAACGCGCCCAGCATTCCGCCCGTGCCGCCCATGAATGAGACGCCGCCGAGGACTGCCGCCGTTATCGCGTCAAGATCGGAACCTATATTGGAAGACGGCGATCCCATGTGCATGCGGGCTGAAACCAGCGAGCCGACAAGACATGCTATGCAGCCGTTATTTATATACAGGACGGTCGTGATTTTCTTAGGATTGATGCCGGCCAGACGCGCGGCCTGGTGATTGCCGCCTACGATATATATTCGCCGGCCGATCCTTGTCCTGCGGAGAATAAAACCATAGATTATCATAAGCAGCACCGTTATCAGGAACGGCAGCGGAACTACGTCGAAAATACTATATGACCCGAGCGCCCAGAAACTATCGTTGTTGATCGGCACTATCTGCGACTTTGTAATGATCAACCCGAATCCGTTGATCGCCGTGCCCAGCGCCAGAGTCGAGATGAATGACATAAAGTTGAGGACGTTGACAAAAAACGCGTTTATGAGGCCGACGACAACACCGAAGATCATGGTTATGAATATCGCCGGAACCCAGGGTATGTTCATCTGAAGCAGATACGCGACGATGATACCGCCGACCATTGCGGTATACCCGGTGGACAGGTCTATCACCCCGCTTATCAGCAGGCAGGAAAGGCCTATGGCGAGCATGCCTGTGTTGAACGCGGTGTTAAACATGTTCTTGATATTGCCAAGCGCGTAATAGTTCTTGTTGATGACGGAAAACATGATCAGTACGGCAATCCAGACGACTGCAAGCGTAAAGGTCTTATTACCGGTTATTCTTTTGAGGGGATTGTTCTTGTCCATTTATCCATACCTCTCTATGATATAAAGCCAGATTCACTGTTTATGATCATTGCGCCTTGACCGGTTTGACCCTCATTCTGTTTCTGACGGAGAAGTAGTCAAACGTCAGCGCCAGCAGCAGCAAGCCGCCTGAGAAAATCGACTGCCAGTATGGCGTTACGCCTACGATGGTCAGACCGTTGTTGAAACCGTTCAGGATGAGCAGGCCGAGGAAACAGCCGACCATGCCGCCGGAGCCTCCGCCGAATGATATGCCGCCAAGGATCGCCGCCGTTATGGCGGGAAAGGCGTAGTTGGCGGTACTTGTGAAGTTGGCCACCATCATGCGCCCTGAGTAGATGACGCCGGCAAGCGAACCGAAAATGCCGCTGGTCGCGAACAGGATATAAGACAGCTTCCTGGGATTCATACCCGCGTACCTGGCCGCGGCCCTGTTGCCGCCGCAGACATAAATGCTCCTTCCGAATTTTGTAAAAGCCAGCACGATCCCGAAAATTATCATCAGCACAAGCGAAATAATGATCGCCGCGGGGACGCCCGCTATTTTACCCGTGCCTATCCACACAATGGAAGGATCCCGGATATTGACCGGTACGCTGTTCGTTATTGCCATGGATAAGCCTCTGGCGATAAATGAACCGGTAGCCAGAGAAGCTATGAAACCCTGTATTCCGAGCGCGTTGATAAGGAACGCGTTGAACAGCCCGAACGCCGCTCCGGCGGCGAGACACAGGACGATGACGATATACCACGGAATGCCGGCGTTCAGCAGTACCCCCATAAAGACGCCGGCAAACACGCCGACATAGCCGGGCGACAGGTCTATCTCCCCGGAAATAATAAGCAGACTCTCGCCGATAGCGAACAATATGTAGATCACCATGGAATCCAGTATGCTTTTTATATTCGCCGAACTCAGATAAGAAAAGCCCGGAGACATGAACTCAAAAAATATAATGACGACTGCAAGCAGCAGCACCAAAGTGAAAATCTTGGACTTCAGAAAACCGCCCAAACCAGCGCGCATGAATGACCGCCCCTTCCTGAATAGTGTAAAGCGCCCCGCGTTGTACCGCGGCGGGATTGCCGAAACGGATGTATTAGTTACTCGCGCATAGCGAGCTCAAGGACGATTTCTTCCGTGGCTTCTTCTCTTGCTAAGCAACCGGTAATGTGACCGTTATGCATAACAATGATATTATCGCTCACGTTAAGGACCTCGGTCAGCTCAGACGATATGAAAATAACGCTCATGCCCTGCCTGGCGAAATCGCAGACCATCTGATACACTTCAGCCTTTGTCCCAACGTCGATGCCTTTTGTCGGCTCGTCAAGGATCAGTATCTTCGTCGTCATCTTTCCGGACGTCCAGCGGCCCAGTATCGTCTTCTGCTGATTACCGCCGGATAACTCCAGCACGAGCTTTTCCACCGTCGGCGTCTTTATAGAGTATTTCTCAACCGCCTCCGTCGCGAGATCCGTCTCCGCCTTTTTGTTGATGAACAGGCCTTTCCGGATCTTCGACAGGACAGGGATCGATATATTTCCGCGTATCGTCAACCCGAGCACGAGGCCCTGCTCTTTTCTGTCTTCCGGGCACAGCGTGACGCCCCGCTCTATCGCGTCTTTCGGCGACTTGAAATGAACAGGTTCCCCCTCAAGTTTTATCTCCCCTGACAATATCCTGTCAACGCCGAATATCGCCCGGACTACCTCGGTCCGGCCGGCCCCGACAAGCCCCGCGAAACCCAGGACTTCGCCGCGCCGGAGTTTGAAACTCACGTCGTGGATATCGTCTGTGACAAGATTGCTTACTTCAAGCACAACGTCCCCGATCGCATCGTTGCGCACCAGGTTGGCGTAAGTATCGCCGATGTCGCGCCCGACCATCGCGCGGACAAGCTCCTGCTCCGTCGTATCCGGCGTCTTATATGTCTTTACGAGACGCCCGTCCTTTAAAACGACTATCTCGTCTGAAATCCGGAATATTTCCGCCATTCTGTGGGACACGTAGATTATGATCTTGCCCTGCTCTTTCAACTGCCCGATCAACTTAAAGAGAATCGTGATCTCTTTGTCGGTCAGCGGCGCTGTCGGTTCGTCAAACGCGATGATGCGGGAGTCGCGCCTGTACGCTTTCATGATTTCCACCATCTGCTGATAAGCTGTGGACAGGCGTCCGACAATATCGCCCGGCCGTATCGGCAACTCGAACATGTCAATGATTTCCTGCGTTCTCCTGCGCAATGATTGCCTGTTGATTACGCCGAGCCTGTTGGCCGGTACATCCTCAAGAAAGACATTCTCCATAACGGTCAGCGAGTTGATCAGTTGCCGCTCCTGATAAATAACGCTGACGCCCGCCTTAAGCGACTGGTGCGGCGACGCGAACTTTTTGATCTCTCCGTCAAAGGACATATGCCCGGAGTCCGGATGTAAATCTCCGCTCAGTATTTTAAGCAGCGTGCTCTTTCCCGCCCCGTTCTCCCCCATAAGCGCGGTCACTTTGCCTTTGTCTGCCCGGAAACTCACGTCGTCCAGCGCAAGGACGCCCGGGAAAGCTTTGCTCATGCTGATAAATTCAAGAAACTGTTCCATCGGCACAACACCTCTCAAGTAGCGGCGGCCGCCGTCCGCCGCGCGACAGAATCACAACCCGTCAAATTGTAGTTTTTAACAATTATAACACACGATACTCCCGCGGTAAATTGTAAATAATAGATAATCACATATACCTTTATTTAGTCATTTATAACAGTTTACTACATGTTTGTTTCGTAGTATAATAAACAAAACCTGTGTCAAAAAGTAGATTATTATGAATTAATGGAGGAGACAGCATGAAAAAAGCACTAGCAATCCTGATCGCGTTACTGCTCACAGTATCACTTTTCGCCTGCAAAGACAATGCGCCGGAAACCCCGGCGGCGCCGGCATCCGAAACCCCGGCGGCGCCGGCATCCGAGACCCCGGCAGCGCCGCCTCCCAGCGCGCCTGCTTCCGGCGGCGGTACATCTTTCGTTTTCCCGCCGCACGGGCCGGTCGGCTGGTATTCTGACGATGTTGACTGGTTCGCGAGGCCCGCGTACAAGATCGCGTTCATCTATGACGGCGCTTCGGCCACGACAGACCTGCTCGACCAGGCGCTGCAGTCCTGGAGTTCGCGCGTCAATTTCGAATGCACCAGCTTCAACGCAAACAGCAACGCCGATACTTTCATTAACACAATGGGCGTGCTGGCGCAGCAGGGCTATACGGGGATGGTCCTGAATCCTGACGCGACATACATCGACCGCGTGATAGTAGCCGCGGAGGAGAACAACATCAAATGGCTGCCCGGATTTGTCCCGCTTCTGGACGCGAACGGCAATCCGATGTGCGCGCAGGAATCACTCGGCGTCAAGTATCAGGCGGACCTGATGATGGACTGGCTCCATGACGTCTATCCGTCCTACCTCGGAAACATCGACACATCAAAGCTCGGTTTGATAAGCACCAGCCAAAGCGTGGTACCGGTACTGAAAGCTGTCAGCGACTTCTGCATCCAGATATTCCAGGAACGCTATCCGGAAGCGGCAGGCAACGCTTATGAAGTGGATACGGTGGCCTTCGGCTTCGACGCGAACGGCGGCTATGACGCGACCGCTCCGTTTATCGCCGCTCATCCGGAAGTCGAGTACTGGTTTGTCGTCGGTTCGATCGAGGACGTCGTTCAGGGCGCGTGCCGCGCGATCGACGCTGCCGGCCTGACTGACAAAACAGTCGCCATATCGTGCGCGGCGAACCTGCTTATGGCAAGCTGGAAAACCGGAACAGACACAGGCTGCTACAAAGCCGGCGTATACTACTCGATGGAAATCTATATGGAACCGATAGTCTGCGGTATTATCGCGCAGCTTGACGGGCGCGCCACGCAAGAGACGCTCTGGCCTGAATGGAAAGACCCGGGTCAGCCGTTCCCGGTCGTGACAAATGCGTCGACGATTCTGACAGTGGCGAATTATTCGTCATATGACGCGTATGTGGAGCAGTATCTGGACGCCATCGCAAACGGACAGACGCCTCCGACCCCGCCTGCCGACAGGTAACGCGGCAGCGCAAGCGAGACCATTGCTTCTAAGCAAAAAAGAGAACCGCAGTCTTTATGGGCCGCGGCTCTCTTTTTATCGCCCGGCGCGGGCGCTGTCTATCGGGTAGAGGTCCCGTAACAGGTTACTTCAGGCTCCACGCAGTGTACTCCCTCTCAACGCGAAGGCCTGCCGCGTTCATGGTGGTGCGGACCACCTTTTCAGAGGATACCTTTTGCTCGCGAAGCTTCATCGCGTTTGCTATCTGTAAAGTTGTATAAGTTGTACCCATCGCGGCGTTGATATCCGCAGCAGTCATAGGCGTGTATCCGAGCACTGTCATGATGCGGGCTGCCCTTTCTTCACTGTCCTGCGAAGCTGAGCCTGAAACCGC
>Ga0082212_10009419_pt1 | contig 12602 bp, 9 predicted proteins | sample TergutNt197P3_FD_71548 | JGI IMG/M metagenome (GOLD analysis project Ga0082212, IMG submission 71548) | Neocapritermes taracua P3 segment gut microbial communities from Petit-Saut dam, French Guiana - Nt197 P3 | ecosystem: Host-associated > Arthropoda: Insects > Digestive system > Gut ... | reverse complement strand
GATGCGCAGCATAAAGAAGCAGGCGTTGAAATACCAATACTTTGCGATATTCTTCGAGGTATGCCAGAAAGTGAGCTTGATACTATAGCCTGGACTAACAAACCCGATTGGCAGGAGTTCCGTGGCGACATTGACAGAATTGTTCTTGAAATGATGAGCGGAGCGCCTCTTTAATGCGTAAGCTGAATAATATCCTTGTAACAGGCGGCGCCGGATTTATAGGCGTTAACTTTATCCGTTTTCTACTTGAAAAAAGCACCGGTTTTTCTGGCAGGATCGTAAACCTTGATGCCCTTACCTATGCCGGAAATGCCGAAAGCCTGCAAGACTTAATCGAAAGATTCGGAGACAATCGTTATTTTTTTGAACATGGTAATATATGCGATAACGAACTGTTAGAAGCTATTTTCAAAAAATACGATATTGACACTGTAGTCCATTTTGCCGCGGAAAGCCATGTTGACCGTTCAATTCTGGGTCCAAGAGCTTTTATCGAAACCAATGTGATGGGGACACATACCCTTCTTGAAGCGGCACTGAACTATTGGAAAAAACCTGACGGCTCATTTACCGGCGATGTGGTGTTCCACCATATCAGTACCGATGAGGTGTATGGTTCTCTGGGGGAGACAGGCTATTTTACCGAAGACACCCCTTACGATCCGCACTCGCCTTATTCGGCCAGCAAGGCGGCAAGCGATCATTTGGTTATGTCTTACCATCATACTTACGGTTTACCGGTTACCCTTTCCAACTGTTCCAATAATTACGGTCCTTATCAGTTCCCTGAAAAACTAATTCCCCTGATGATCCTTAATATGCTGGAAGGTAAAGCCCTTCCGGTTTATGGGGATGGAAAAAATATCAGGGACTGGGTATATGTGGGAGACCATAACAGCGCCGTGTGGATTATCATGCAAAATGGCAGGACAGGGGAAAAGTACAATATCGGCGGAGAAAACGAATGGGAAAACATTAAGCTGCTCAATGTGCTTGTTGATATTGCGGCGAAAAAAACAGACAAGGATGCCGAAGAAATACGATCCACTATCACGTATATAAAAGATCGCCCCGGTCACGATCGCCGTTATGCCATTGACTGCAGTAAAATTAAAAAAGAGTTAGACTGGAAGCAGAATGTAAGTTTTAAAGAAGGACTTGAAAAAACCGTGGACTGGTATCTGAACCATACGGATTGGATTGATGGAATCCGATCCGGTGATTACAAGAACTGGATAGAAAAAAATTATGAGAAACGATAAAAGGCCGGAATACACCTGATTGACGGCACGGAATAAATGTTCAAAAAATTATTATTAACTCATATGCCAGACACTCCTATGAAAATAAAAATTCTGGAAGATAAATAAGTCTTAAATGTCGTTTACAATTGATTTAAAAGAAATCTCTCAAAGGGAAAGTGAAAAAGTAGAATGGAAAAAAAACGGCGACGATAAAAATATAGCAAAAAACATTGTAAAAACCATTTGCGCTTTTGCAAACGACATAAATAACTTTGGAGGCGGTTATGTTGTTTGCGGAGCTAAAGAAACAAAAGATGCTTATGGTTTTCAGAAACTTGAATTTACAGGTCTTTCTGCCAATAAGTTAAAAGAAATAGAGGGAAAAGTTCTTGAATATTGCAATAAACATATAAAACCTTCCATTGCACCAATTGTCGAAGAATTAACGAATCCAGAAAATGCAGAAACCAAAATTCTTGTATTTATTATCATGTCGGATTCACAGGCGCATACCTACAAAGACGGTGAGACTTCAAGATATTATGTTAGGATAGGAAGAGAAACAAGAGAAGCGGAAAATGGAATCTTAAGGCAACTTTTGGAAAAAAAAGGTCAAATTGAACCATTTGACAAAAGAGCAAATCCAAATGTTGATGAAAGAGATATAGATTCCCTTTTGTTCAGAGACAGCATGAATGAAATGAATTTATTGCAGTCCAATAAGCAGTTGGAGGATTATTATTCCGATAAGGAACAAATCGCAGAGTTTGTACCGCCGCTTCTTGTAAAAAAGACACTTGATAACAGTTTTTGCCTGCGTAACTTTTCATTGTTTTTATTCGGTAAAAAAGATTCATTTGGCCTTCTCTTTCCAGACGCATATACGAATATTTCAATTTATAATGGTATTGATCGCAGCGAATCGACAGCAGAACGTTATACAATAAATGGTTCCATTATTAATCAAGCCAAAAAAGCAATAGACTTGCTAAATACCTATGCTTACACAGTGTTTGATAAAACCAGCGAAAAGCCAAACCGGGAAAAATTCCCAAAAAGAGCCCTGCAGGAAGCTGTTATTAACGCTATTGTACACAGGGATTATGAAATTGCAGATCCTGTAAGAATTTCAATTTTTTCTGACAGAATAGAGATAAGATCGCCTGGAACATTACACTGGGGCGTTGATAGAGAAAAATTCAAAGCAGGTAAAGCAAGTCCAAGATGGAGGAATCAAAGTTTTTCTTATTTATTTAATAAGCTTCAGCTTGCTCAATCTGAGGGGCAGGGAATCCCTACAATTATCCGAACAATGAAAGAAGAAGGACATCCTGATCCTGTTTTTGAAATTGAAGATGAAAGCGTTACATGTATTTTACCTGCTCATCAGGTATATGAGATAAAATCCCCGGAAAGAAGACTTTATGAATACGAATATGCGAGTTTTGTTGAAGATATACTGCAGAAAATTATTGATCATGATGAAATTACAAAAAGCAAGAAAATTACAATTGAACGGGAAAAGAGAATTACTGATAAAAATGGAAAGCAATACATATTTGATTTATACTGGGAATACGAGTTGGGCGGAATAATTTATAAAACAATTGTTGAATGTAAAGATATTATGAATAAAGTATCCATTGATAATATATATTCATTAATAAAAATATTGGATAATTTTCCGGAATTACATGGGGTGTTTGCAACAAGAACAGGATATCAACACGGTGCAATAAAGAAAGCCCATGAAAATAATATGGATCTGCTGGTTATTCGCGAGCAAAATGCTTCTGACTGGGTTGATGAAAATGGAAATCCATTAATTAAGCAAATCCATTTTGATATTATTAGTCATTCACCTGCAATAATACATCATTTCCAGCCTCTGTTCGATGTAAAATGGGTAAAAGAAAATACGGATATTGATATTACAAAGCCATATCAAATTTCAGGTCTTAACAATGAAATATATATTGATGATATGGAAAACAATGAAAAGTATTCATTATTGGATTTGTCAAGTAAATTGTCAGGTTTAGAAAATAATAAACCTGGTGATTATGAAAAAACATTTGAGTTTTTAAACGCTTTTATTTTAGTTAAAGATAAAAAAATAAAAATAAGCGGTTATAATGTTAAATATAGTATTCAAACTCCAATTACAAACAATACATTTATAGATTTTTCAGAAGAACTATCAGGTGTAGTCGAATATATATCAAAAAACACAAAAAAACTTGTCTTTAAAGATGGCTTGGTTAAATAATTGTTAAATACGGCAATACATTAAAAAACCAGATATTTTATTTGTTTTAAAACAATAATTTATATTAAAAGACAAAATTATCATCAAACAAGAATTAATTACTGTAACACAACCCTTCCTTCCGCCTCTGGAAGAATTTGTCCCCTTCCTAAAGGACATTTGGGAACGTAAATGGCTAACCAATAACGGCTTTTATCATAAAGAATTGGAAAAAGCGCTTTGCGAGTATTTGAAAGTTCCGTTCATCAGTCTTTTTACAAATGGTACGTTACCCTTAATAGTTGCTTTACAGGCGCTCGAAATCACTGGAGAAGTTATAACCACGCCTTATAGTTTCGTAGCAACTACCCATGCTCTGTGGTGGAACGGCATTAAGCCTGTTTTTGCAGATGTAGAAGAAAAAACCGGCAATCTTGATCCTGATAAAATAGAAGCTGCGATTACGCCAAAGACTACGGCGATTATGCCTGTTCATGTATATGGGACCCCATGTAGTACTGAGGCGATTCAAAAAATAGCAGACAAGCATGGCTTAAAAGTTATATACGATGCGGCTCATGCATATGGCGTGGAAAAAGAAGGGAAAAGCATATTAACAGAAGGCAATTTATCAATACTTAGTTTTCATGCTACTAAAACCTATAATACGGCAGAGGGCGGCGCTTTAGTTTGTCATAATGAAGAAACCAAAAAACAAATAGATTATTTGAAAAATTTTGGTTTTGCAAACGAGACTGAAGTATTAATGCCCGGAATAAATGGAAAGATGGATGAGATTCGAGCCGCTTTAGGCCTGTTAAACCTTAAATATGCTGACACCGCTATTGAAAAAAGGCAAAAGGCCGCTTTTCAATATCGCAAAGAATTAAAAGACATTCCGGGAATAACCACGTTAGGCGAAATCTCTGGCGTAAAATCAAACCATTCCTACTTCCCTATTTTTGTAAATAAGGATGAATATGGTATAAGCAGGGATGAATTATATGAAAAATTGAAGTCTTATAATATTTATGGAAGACGGTATTTTTATCCATTAATCAGTACATTTTTTCCGTATAAAGATTTGGATTCGGCAAAACCGGAAAATTTGCTAGTAGCGGCAAAATTGGCAGACACTGTGATTTGTTTGCCTATGCATCATGAATTACGCGAAGATGATGTGAATAATATTATAGAAAAAATAAAAAAAAGTTAATATGACAGACCCATTAGTTTCTATTAATTGTATTACATATAACCATGCCCCATATATTCGTCAGTGTCTTGATGGTTTTTTAATGCAAAAAAGGGATTTTGCAATAGAGGTATTAATCCACGATGATGCCTCCACGGACGGTACTGTTGATATTATTAAACACTATGAGAAAAAATATCCGGATATAATTAAGCCGATTTATCAGATCGAGAATCAATTTTCAAAAGGTGTTGCTATATCCCGTACATATAATTTTCCCCGGATTAAAGGGCATTATATTGCGATTTGTCAAGGGGATGATTATTGGACAGACGATTGTTTTTTAAAAGACGGAATAGCGTTTCTTGAAAAGTCAGAAGAGTATAATTGTTATGCAACCAATACAATCTATAAAAGTTCTGACTTTGAAAAAACAGCCCTTGAAGTACAAAATAAACAATATGAACATATCGGGCATGATATTTCGTTTGATAATTATATATATTTACATACATCTGCGCGAATTTATAGAAATAATCTAATTTTCAGTGATCTTCTGAAATATCCATATACATATAAAGGTGAAATTTATTTTTGGTGGACATTTTTAAGCAAAGGCAAAGTATTTTTTGATCATAAAATTACTTCTGTGTACAATATCACCGGAAAGGGGGTGTATACCAGACTATCACAAAAGGAACAAAAACGACGTATGTTTATATGTTGCATGAAAGCTACAAAATTATTTAACAACAAGTATTCCATATTTTTTTGGGAAATTTTGCCAAAAAACAATATACACAAGAAGATAGAGAAAATACTAGGGATAGAAAAAACGATGAAATTTTTACAGTTTTGTAGCTACCACCCATGCCCTGTGAAAAGGCGGTGCTCTGGTCTGATATGATGAAACTACTAAACAACAAATAGAAAGCTTAAAAGCCCCATGAATTAAGTAATGAGGATGCAAAAAAAAATATTGAGACAATAAAGGTATGAATTCTTCAACAATATTATTTTTAGGCGCAGCTTTTTCACAACTACCTGCCATTGAGTATGCAAAAAAACAAGGTTATTATGTAATTACGGCAGACTACCTCCCGAATAATCCTGGACATCAAATTTCGGATGAATACCACAATATTTCTACTGTGAATAAAGAAGAAATGTTGGAGTTGGCAAAAAAAATACAGATTGATGCCATAAGTGCATACGCTTCTGATCCTTCTGCTCTTACGGCTGCATATATTAGTGACAATCTTCGTTTGATTGGCGGTTTTTATCCTGCTGTAGAAATTTTATCAATAAAAAACCTTTTCCGTCAGAAACTGAAAGAGAATAATTATAATACTCCTTGGTTTGTCTATGGATCGAAACTTGAAGAATTATTGAAAAAATACAACGGACAAAAGGCTGTTTTGAAGCCGGTTGATTCGAGTGGAAGCAAGGGTATATATGTTATCAATGATTTTCGTGATTTACAAGTTCATTTTGAAGATGCTAAAAACTATTCTGTATCAGGTAAAGTTATTCTTGAACAGTTTATTGACCGAAAAGGACCCCAAATACATGGAGAAGGTTTTGTAGTCGATGGTGAGATAATATTTCTCCTTTTAGGTGATCAGTATTTTAGTCCTGTAAACAATCTTGTACCTTATTCCACAGTCGTACCTGGATATTTTCATAGTCAATTAATTATAAACGAAGCAAGAAAAATTGTAGAATCGTTTATCAAGCTTATTAGATATAGAACCGGTGGTATCAATGTAGAAATAATTTGTGATACAAACGGTAATCTTTATATTCTCGAAATAGGCGCAAGAAACGGCGGAAATTTTATGCCACAACTTATCAAACATGCAACAGGATTTGATTTAGCACAGATGAATGTTGATGCTCTATTCCACAAAGCAATAGACAAATGTCAAAAAAATATTATAGGTCGTCACGCGCAGATTATATTGCATTCTGATAGAGATGGTGTTTTTAAACAGATCAATATTCCAAGTGAACTAAAAAACAACATTGTGGAAGAACATTTATATTATAAACCGGGTGAAATAGTAAATAAATATAATAACTCAAAAAACGTGGTAGGTATATTTATCCTAAAAATTGAGAATGAAAATGATCTAAATATATATCTTCAAAGTCTTAAAAATCATACTTGGGTAATGTTGGAATAATTCTTCCTGGTACTTTTAATATATTTGCCTAAAAACTGCAAGTTAAAATAAGCATTTCATTATTTTATAAGGAGTAATATATGGAAAAACAAAAGAAATGGTACAGTTGGTATTTAGATTTTAATCTGCTCTACCGTATTCTCATCGGACTGGTATTGGGTGTTGTGTTTGGGTTTTTATTTAAGGAAAAGATGCTTTGGGTAACCCCATTTGGAGACCTTTTTGTACGGCTCCTCAAAATGATCATGATGCCTCTTATCCTCTCAACACTCATAGTTGGGGTCTCTTCGATCAACCCCGCTAAGTTGGGGAAAATTGGTATTAGGATCGTCGTTCTATACTTAATTACTTCAGCCGTGGCTGTAGTAATAGGCTTGGGTATGGGCGCGATATTTCGTCCAAGCGCGGAACTTTCAGGTTTTACAGAGGCAGCAGGACGGGATGCTAATGTGCCGGTAATATCACAAATATTACTTAATATAGTGCCTACCAATGTTGCCCAAGTCATTGTAAATGAAGCTATCCTGGCGGTTATTTTCTTTGCCCTTGTTTTTGGTTTTGCGCTTTCTTTTTTACGGCATTCATCTGATACACGACTCAAGAACGCCGCTGAGGTTGTTTATAATTTTTTTGATGGTATTGCAGAAGTAATGATGCTCATCACTAAGGGAATAATGCAATACGCTCCTATCGGTGTACTTGCTCTGGTTGCAGTAGTTTTTGCTACTAATGGACCGAAAGCAATCGGCGCTTTAGGCGTGGTAACTGCGGCGTGTTTTATTGGTTTTGCGCTACATATTATTATTGTGTATTGTGGTCTTATTAAAATCTATGGAGGCCTAAATCTAAAACGCTTCACTAGTGACGCTAAAGAACCATTTTTTACCGCATTAGTAACCAGAAGCTCCAATAGCACTCTGCCTGTAACCATGCAAGCCGCAGAAAAATTAGGCGTGCATAAAGATGTTTATTCTTTCTCACTGCCTTTAGGTGCTACTATAAATATGGATGGAAACGCAATCTATCAAGGTGTATGCGCTACATTTATAGCATTAACAGTATGGGGGCACGGTTTTACTATTTCTCAGATGAGTATAATCGTTTTAACCGCAACATTGGCTTCAATAGGAGCTGCCGGTGTTCCCGGAGCTGGGGTTATTATACTGCTTATGGTGCTTGATTCTATAGGTATACAAATTACGGCGGGAAGTATGGTTGCTGGAGCTTACGCGATGATTCTTGGTATCGACGCTCTTCTTGACATGGGTCGAACCGCCCTAAATGTAACCGGAGATCTTGTCTGTACAACCGTTGTCGCCAAAAAGATAAATGAGTTGGATATGACAAAGTGGAACTAATGTATGTGTTGAATAAGGCAGTATTTACATGGCAATAAAAAGGTTAATAATGCATTTGGGGATAACAAAAACAGGAACCACAAGTATTCAACGCACGTTATTCACAAATGCAACCTTACTTGAGAAAAACGGTTTTCGTTATTTGACTGAATGGGGAGAGAGTCATAAATTCTATTTAGAATATTTGTTCTCTCCTAATCCTGCTGACATTGTAAAAAAAAATAAATTCTTTGGCTTGAATATTTCAACAGAAAAAATATTGCAAAACAAGGTAAATGAAGCAATCGAAACAATACAGAAGATTATGAATACCACTGAATGTGAAACATTAATCATTTCAGGAGAATATTGGTGGGATTTATACATCGACGCTACATGTATAAATATTCAAAATTTCTTAAAAAAATATTTTCAAAGTAAAGGTATTGAGACTATCATTATTCTTTTCATCAGAAATCCTCTAACATGGATAATCACTGAACTTCAAAACCTAATATATAGTGGTCGTGGTTTATTGAATAGAAGAATAGATATGTATGACACTAAAATAATGGGTCTTAAAGGAATTGTGAATCTAAAAAAATATTTTCCTGATTATTTAAAGGTATTAAAATTTGAAGATGTTATTAACGACAAGGATGGACTGGTAGGATGTTTTCTAAAAAACATTGGTTTTCCTGAAGATGAAATACAGAATATAAATATGTTAAAGACGAACGAAGCAAGATGCATGGAAGTGATGGAATTAATCAATTATATTGCTAATATAGAGCCATCTATTCCTTTTGATAAAGAACAATCCATGAACAAAAATAGACATCTTGATGATTTTAAGCCCCTTGCAATTATAAAAGGGGCTAAATTTGATATAGCATATCAAACCAAAATGGAGCTTTGGGAACGTTTTAAAAAGACAATACAGCTTTTTAAAGAAAAATTCGATATAGATTACTCGGATTATCAAATTATTCCCCTTCCGGAACAAGAAATTTATAGTGAAGAGACAATACAAGGATTCATTGAGGTTTTTCCTAAACTAAATCATATAATCCAAAGGCTTTTCCTTCAATTTTTTGAGAATAAATATTTGGAAACAGCTCAGGTCAAGTTTAAACGATTGTATTTTGAAGATAGTATTCCGTGGAAATTATATGTAATGCCAGAAGAAAAAGTAATACATGGCAATTAAAAGACTAATACTGCATTTAGGAATGCCGAAAGCAGGAAGTACCAGTATACAACACGCATTGTTTTCCAATTCAGCAATGCTTGAAAAAAACGGTTTCCGGTATCTTACCGAATGGGGAGAGAATCATTTAATTGTTTTACGTCAGATTTTTTCACCGCATCCTGTTGAATTTAATGATAAATATTTTTTTAATATCTTAACAGAAGAAGACAGGAAAAAGTTTGTAAAAAATAAAATAAATGCTATGTTGGAAGTAAGTAATACTACAACATGTGAATCTTTGATACTTTCAGGAGAATATTTTATCCACCTTTCGATTGATTCTACAAATATTAAGATAAAAGATTTTTTGGTAAAATATTTTCAAAGTAAAAATGTTGAGACAAAAATAATTTGCCTTGTCAGAAATCCTTTAACCTGGATGATTAGTTCACATCAACAAAGCCATGCTTTGGGGACATTCAAAGCGTGGCTAGACTACTTCGATGAAAGAATAAGAATGTATAATGGTATCTTTAACCTTAAAAGGTATTTTGCTGACTCCTTGATTTTATTAAAATTTGAAGATGCAATTTCTGATAAAGATGGGGGATTAGTAGGATGTTTTTTGAAAACAATTGGTTATCCCAAAGAAGAAATAAACAAAATGAATGTATCAAAGATGAATGAATCACGATGCATGGAAGCAGTAGAACTGGGCCAATATATCGAGGATTTAGAGCCTTTTGCTCCCCTTGGTAGAGATAAAAATAAAAATCCAAACAGGATAGCGTGGGATTTACGCCCATTAAAAAATGTAAAAGGAGCTAAATATGACTTGCCTTTACAAGGAAAAATGGAGCTTTGGGAGCGATTAAAAGAAACTGTATTGCTTCTTAAAGAAAAAACTGGTATTGATTATACGGATTATAAAATTACTCCCTCTCCAGAACAGGATACTTATAACGAAGAAACCATACAGGGTTTTATTGAAGCCTTTCCTAAGTTAAGTCCGATACTTCAAAAACTCTTTCTGAAATTTTTTGAAAAGAAATATGCGGAAACAGCTCAGGTAAAGTTTAAACGGTTATTTTCTGAAGAAAGTATCCCATGGAAAATGTACACTTTAGAAGGAAATAAAAGAGAAAAGAATATTTTACTTAATTCACGAATATGTCGTATCACAAAAATATTAAGTAAAATGAAAACAGTTTTTAAGAGAATAATGTATGGCGATTAAAAGAGTAATACTGCATTTAGGAATGCCAAAAGCAGGAAGCAGCAGTATACAACGTGCATTGATTACCAATTCTGCTATACTGAAAAGAAACGGTTTTCGCTATCTTTACGAGTGGGGCGAAAGTCATGCTATAATCATGCACAATCTTTTTTATCCGCATTCTATTATTTCTAGGGGAAGCCCATTTCACCTTATTACTGAAGAAGAACGGCAAATTAGAATAAAAAATGATATTAATACCATGCTGAAAATTATAAATACCACAGAATGTGAAACCTTGATTTTTTCAGGTGAAATATTCTTTGCGCTTTATGATGAACAATATTGTATCAATTTGCAAACATTTTTAATAAAATATTTTCGGAATAGCGGTATTGAAACCATTATAATTTGTTTTATTCGTAATCCGCTGACAAGGATTATTAGTGCTCGACAACAACTTATTTCTGCCGGAAACTTTAATAGACGAGATGATTTATATGATAATAAAATACTTCGAATAAAGGGTTCGATCAATAATGTTCAAAAATATTTTTCTAATTTCCTGATTTTATTAAAGTTTGAAACTGCCGTAAAAGACAAGGACGGTCTTGTGGGATATTTCTTGAAAGCTATAGGATTTCCCGAAAGAGAGATATTTTATATGGATATTTCAAAAGTGAACGAATCAAGATGCATGGAAGTAATAGAATTGTGTTGTTATATTAATGATAAAGAACCATATTGTCTCTATGGGGAAAGGGGATTGACTAATAAAAAAAGACAACTTTGGGATTTAAATCCCATGTGGGATATAAAGGGAGCAAAATTTGACTTCCTCTATCAAAATAAAGTAGAACTGTGGGAACGTTTAAAAGAATTTGTAAAATATCTTAAAGAAAATACCGGGATTGATTATACGGATTATCAAGTTCCTCCCTCCTCCGAACAGGAGACTTATAGTGAAAAGACTATACAGGGCTTTATTGAGGCTTTTCCTAAACTAAGTCCGGTACTTCAAAAACTTTTCCTTGAGTTTTTTGAAAAGAAGTACAAAGAAACAACCCAAGAAAAGTTTAAACGGTTGTACTTTGAAGACAAAAGTAGTATCTCGCAGAAGATATATAATACCTTATATGAAGAGAACGCAAGATTGACTACCCTATTACAGGAAACCATAGAAGAGAAAGACGCGCTGCTCAGTTCCCTGAGCTGGCGAATAACAAAGCCATTGCGTAAAGCAAAGAAAATTGTAAAACGAATTCTTGGCAGATAACAAGAAATGATTGATATGTTAAAAACAGTTATAACTGCCGCACAAGACGCTAGTAAAAAGATTCTTGAAATATACAACACAGATTTTTCCTTCACATCCAAAGAAGACAACAGCCCGCTTACTTTAGCTGATACAGCGTCAAATGAACTAATCGTTAGCCGTCTAAAAGAAAGCTACCCTGATATTCCTGTTCTGTCCGAGGAAACTAAGGACAATATACCGCAAAGCGTTGAATACTGCTGGGTTGTGGATCCTCTGGACGGTACAAAAGAATTTATCAAACGAAATGGAGAGTTTACCGTAAACATAGCGCTCGTTCAAAACCAAAGGCCTGTTCTTGGGGTTATTGCCGTTCCGGTAGCAGGAATCGTTTTTTTTGCTTCGAAAGGTAATGGCGCCTTTAAGCAGGAAAATGATACAATAACAGCTATCCATGTAAGCGACAAGACAAAGGGTTTGACCTGGGTAGGGAGTAAATCCCACTCCACGGAAAAAGAAGAAAATTTGGTAAAGCAAAAGAGCCATCTTATAAAGACGATGATACAGGCAGGCAGTTCTCTTAAAGGAACAATGGTCGCCGAAGGGAAGGCGGATGTGTATTATCGTTTCGGGCTTACTTGTGAATGGGATACCTGCGCCATGCACTGTATTGTTGAGGAAGCGGGAGGAATATTCCGTCAAATGGATGGTTCAGAGATGGTGTACAAC
>Ga0082212_10009418_pt1 | contig 12603 bp, 5 predicted proteins | sample TergutNt197P3_FD_71548 | JGI IMG/M metagenome (GOLD analysis project Ga0082212, IMG submission 71548) | Neocapritermes taracua P3 segment gut microbial communities from Petit-Saut dam, French Guiana - Nt197 P3 | ecosystem: Host-associated > Arthropoda: Insects > Digestive system > Gut ... | reverse complement strand
CAATTAATAATTAATAATGAAAAATTAATAATTAAGAGTATTGAAATTATTGATGTTTCCGGTAAAAAATTATCTCAAATCTCATATCCCAAATCTCATATCTCAAATCTAATTGATATTTCGTATTTGCCCGTCGGAACTTACTTCGTAAAAATTGCTACGGAAAATGGGGTTGTTACGAAGAAAGTGATAAAGAATTAATTGAGATTTGCTTTGATAAAAAAGGCTATTCTGAAAGGAGTAGCCTTTTTTATTGGTTGAAACTTCTTTTAGAATTTTCTGAATAGGATTAGATTTTTTTATCCATATTTGCGTAATTGAAAAATTTTCCGACTTTTGCGCCGTAATCCAAAAACATAAAGATATGGAAGCACCCGTTTTAAATCAACCACTAAATGATACTCAAATGTTTGTATTGCATACATTTGCAACAGTAAGAAATGAGCAAGATAGAGAAGAATTAACATCTCTATATCTCCAATATCTCCAAAAAAAATTGGACGCTGCAACTGACAAATGGTGGATTGAAAATGAAATGACCAACGAAAAATTGAACAAAATTTTAAATACACATCACAGAACACCTTATAGACAATGAAAGTTATTTTAGATACCAATTGTCTATTGGTTGCTTTGCCTCAAAGATCCCCTTATCGTTGTTTGTGGGACGCATTTCAACAAGGAAAATATCGTTTGTGCTACTCAACAGATATATTGCAAGAGTATGAAGAAGTGCTATCGCATTATCAATTGCCCGAAACCGTCCTTTTAATAATGGAAATGTTGCTCAAACTCCCAAATACCATTCCTGTTGTACCTTATTATAAATGGAATTTAATTTCCGTTGACCCTGACGATAATAAATTCGTAGATTGTGCGCTTAATTCAGGTGCAGATTTTATTGTTACCAACGATAAACATTTCAATATATTGAAAAATATTACTTTTCCAAAAGTAAACGTTATTGATATTGGTACTTTCAAAAATATAATTACGAAATAAAAACAAATGTATTTTTGTCGCGCATTACTAATTTTATTAGCCGAAAAATTATTATTATGAGATCTATTTCTACTCTGCTGCTAACAATTATCTTAACTTTTTTCTGTAAAACTATTTCTGCGCAAGAAAATCCATTTATGTCTATGGTGGGAAAGAAACACGCAGAGTATTCACAGGATATGTTGAAGGAATACATAAAATTTTTTGAACTTGATACCTTGGAAGCACGAAAAGTTGTCAATCAAATGCAAGCGGTGGCGGATAAAACAGGCAGTTTGGAATGGCAATTGCAAGCCTCTTATATAGAATGTGAATTGTTCGCTTTGAAGCGAAATTTATATGGAAACCATTTGTTTCCGGTTGAGCAGTCGTTTGATATGGAATGGAACCTTTTGGAAAAGGCAGAAAAATATAACCTGCCGGCGGAATTATCACTAAGACAGAGAATCATCAATTATTATTGGAGTTATTTTAAAAATTATGAATCGGCATTTGAGTTATACACTATTCAAGAAAAGCGACTTAAAGAATTTTCTTTGGATGATCTGCCTGAAAAATTAGATTATTTCATACATATAGCCAATGCGCATTATGAATTTAAAGATTATCCGCAAGCCATATTCTACTTCAATATTATATTGGGCGAAAAAGATGGACCCCGCACCGCATACTCCAAACAGCACGCTCGTAATGGGTTAGGGCTTTCTTATCGCTATGGCTACAACGACCTTGACCGTTCGGACAGTTGTTTTCGCCTTATGATGCAGCCGGAAAATATGTTCCATCCGGAAAATGAATACTATCGCGATATTTGGGAAGGAATAGCAGAAGGTAATTTGGGATATAATATGTTTTTGCGTAAAGAATACAACAAAGCCATTCCATTGCTAAATAACAGTTTGGAAAAAATGTTAAAACACGGCGATTATGGATTTTCTATCGGTACTGCTATCAATTTAGCGAACATCTACCTGCAAAAACAAAACACTGCCGAAGCCAAACATTATATTGATTTGGCGCAAGATTTTTATGCTAAGATGCCTCGTGAAGGAACATTATCACGCATTTACGAAACCTTAAGCAGGTATTATGCGGCTACGAAAAACGTAAAATTGAATATGGCATATTTAGATTCGTTGCTCTCTGAAAATAAAAAATATGAAGAGCAATTCAGTGCATTGCACATCATGAGGGTAAAGCAACGGCAGCATATATCGGAACAAAAAATAAAAGAAGAACAACTGAATGTTGAAAAACTAAAAAGCGACGGATACAAAAGAAGTTTGACCATAACCTTAATTGCTTTGCTATTGATTGGGAGTGTGTTAGTGATTCTTTGGGTAATATATCGTAAAAAACAAGCCGCCTATCGTGAGTTGGTGCGTAAATCGCAGGAATGGGCGCAGGTAAACCCTATGGTTTCTACAAACGATAAATCGGAGTTACCTGAAAAACAAGACGATGTCATCGAGCTTTGCGAAGAGGAAAAACAAAAAGAGTTGCCCGATGAAGTTGATTTGTTAATGATGAAAGATATAGAAAAACTTATGTTGGAAGATAAACTTTACAGAGATACTTCACTTTCGGTAGAGCTGCTTGCCCACAAACTCAACGCAAAAAAATACTACATATCCATAGCGATAAATCGTTGTATGAATAAGAGTTTCAATACTTTTATAAACGAATACCGCATTAAGGAGGCTATTCAACTGCTGTCGAAACATAAAAACAATAATTTTAAAATAGACTCTATCGCATTTGATGTAGGATTCAACGACCGCAAAAGTTTTCACCGTGTCTTCAAAAAAATGACAGGGCTTTCTCCTACGGAATTTAAGCACAATCTTGCTGTATAATGAAGAGCTGTTGCGTTTTTATTGGAATTTGGAACACGACTTTGCGTATTGGCAAGAAAAATAAAATTATTGGTTTGGAAAAATAAAAAAAACAACTTCTTATTGGTTTGGAAAAATAAAAAAAACTATTTTTGCAGCATCAAACTATAGGCTATAAAAAATAAAAATGACATACTTCTACAGAAATATTGAAACAGATTTATGGCAGTGGAAAAATGAAACAGAACACTTTCCACTGTTGATTCGCGGAGCACGTCAAGTTGGTAAATCTTCGGTAATTCGTGAGTTTGGAAAGAATTTTGAGTATTTTTTGGAAATCAATTTTGAGTTTTCTCCTGAAGTGGCAAAAATTTTTGAACAGGATTTGATGCCGCAACGAATTTGTCAGGAATTGTCATTGATTTTTAATGTACCCATTGAAGCAGGCAAAACATTATTGTTTTTCGATGAAATTCAAGCGTGTGTTCCCGCTATCTCTTCTTTACGGTTTTTCTATGAAAAAATGCCTGATTTACACGTTATTGCAGCAGGTTCGCTTTTAGAATTTGCATTGGAAGAGTTACCTTCGTTTGGTGTTGGGCGTGTGCGCTCACTGTATTTGTATCCTTTTTCGTTTGACGAATTTTTAAATGCTTTGGGCGAAAAAATGTTGGCGCAGGCAATAGCCAAAGCCACGCCCGAAAATCCTTTGCCGGACGCAGTTCATTCCAAAGCATTGCACTTGTATAAACGCTTTCTGATTGTTGGCGGAATGCCCAAAGTTGTCGGTTATTATGTCGAAACAGGAGATTTACTCAAGTGCCGGCAAGTTTTAGATAATTTAATAGATTCTTATCAAGATGATTTTATAAAATACCGAAAACGCATATCGGCTTTTATGCTTTTGGAAATTTTCAAAGCAGTTGTCAGACAAAACGGCGGAAAATTTATTTACACCAAAGCCACGCCCGAGCTGAATGCGTACCAAGTAAAGCTTTGTTTGGAACTGCTTACAATGGCAGGATTGATTTTTCCGGTAACGCATACGGCTGCCAATGGATTACCTGTGGGAGCGGAGGCAAATCCGAAATTCAGAAAATATTTTCTGCTTGATACCGGAATTTTCCACCGTTTATTGCAATTTGATTTAAGCGACATGTTGTTGAATGATGATTTTGAGGCAATTAACAAAGGCGCTATTGCCGAATTATTTACAGGATTGGAATTGCTAAAATCAACTACAAATCGTACAGAATTGTTTTATTGGCAGAAGGAAACAAAAAACAGTCAGGCAGAAATAGACTTTTTGTGGCAAAAACAAGGAAAAATTTTGCCGATTGAAGTAAAATCAGGAAAAAAAGGCAGTATGCAAAGTTTATATATTTTTCTAAAAGAAAAGCAATTAGAGAAAGGCATACGTGTATCACAGGAAAACTTTGGAAAATATGAAAAAATAGATGTTTATCCATTGTATGCGATAAAAAATATTGCAAAGTGATGATAGCCAATGTATTTCTATTGTTGTTATAATTTCACTCTGAAAATATATATTTTTTTATAAAAAATAGGGGGGCAATAATTGTATTTTTTTTAATTTTTAATACTCTGAAAATGTAATGCGGTATATTATAAATAATAGCCGGACAATACGAGAGTTATGCGTAATGGCATTTCAGCGTTCCGTTACCGGACAAACAAGAAATGAGCGTAACCGAAGATGACAACAATGTGTAAAATATGGTTAGATTTTTTTTGGAGGTGCTATTTTTTCATTAATTTTACCGTAAAGGCGCAAAGGTTTTTCGCAAAGTACGCAAAGAAAAATACCTCAAATTCAAAACTTTGCGTTCTTTGCGTAACCTCTTTGCGTTCTTTGCGGTTCATATTTTTGACTTTTTGCACAGCCCCCGAGACATCTCGTATTTGTTTTACCCCGACCTGCGCTACGCTTGCTCAGGGTTATTCACATCGCGCACCTTCGGCGCGCCAAAGGAAAAAATATTTTTAATGACTTTGCCCTGATAAAACAGGTCGTATTTTGCAAATAGCGACCTTTTTTTTTTTACTACCCCTACTTTTGCCAATAAATTAATTATTCAACAAATTAAAATCTATTGGCAGTATGAAAAAAATCAATTCTCTTCTGAATTTAATTCAGAACTCAATTCTCAATTCTCAATTGAAACGTCTAATACCATTTGCGTTCCTTCTATGGGGCATTTTAATGCCGACAGGGGCGTTTGCACAACAGTGGCTTCACGGGGGCAACGGCACTTCGGGAAATCCATACCAAATAAAAAATTCCCGCCAGTTGGACTCGCTCAAAACGTTTGTTGACAATGCTGCCATTAACGGCACGAGCCCGCTTATCAATAAAAATGTGTATTGGAAACTTATGGCAAGTTTTACGTGGGATAATCCCTCACGAATTGGATACAACCAGCATCCTTTTCGAGGGTATTTTGACGGAAACAATCAAACGATTACTTTTGAAAAGATTGATTTTCCGACTTTGGAATATGTAGGTTTTTTTGGACAGACGGAGGATATTAGCATTAAAAATTTAACCATTGTTGGGAAACAAATAAACGGAAATCACCGTGTTGGAGGTTTAATTGGGGAAGCCAAAGGAGATGTTGTGCTTGAAAATGTGCACGTTGTAATAAATCAAACACAGACAAGTACTGTAGGAGATCAACGTTTTGGAGGATTGATAGGTATAATATATGGTGCTCAAAATGTTTCCATAATTTCGTGTTCGGCAGTTTTTTATAAGGTAGATATGTCCGGGCACAATGGCGGCGGGTTAATCGGCTCGATAGAAACACCTCTCCCCGGTGCTTCCTTTTTTATTGCCCAGTGCGTGGCTGACATAAATTTTTCGCTAGGTAATAACCAAAGTATTGGCGGGCTTATCGGGTATATTGCAGCAGGTCAAACAGTTAGTTTGTTGCGTTGTTATTCTAATACATCCATTGCAAGTATCGGTACATTAAATCGTGGAGCGATTGTCGGCGCGCTCGCCGGTACCGTAAAAATGCAAACGGTAATCACTTCCCAAGTAGCAGTTCCAACTAATGCTGAGCCTCCGAATGGTCTTGTGGGTACTTTTATAGGAACAAGATTCTCCACCGGCTCTTATACGCAAAGCGACTTGTGGAAGATTAATGAGTGGACGGGTAACAAGTATGTCTATACACATTTAGAGCGGCGAAACGGCAGCGGCGGTAATTACGGCTACGGCATTTGCGGAAACGAAAGTTTTGGATACGATATCCCTTCCCGCCCAAAAGTTACGAGAACAGGCTATGTAAATTTGGTAAACAAAGACGCAACTGTTAATTTTACAGGTTCACGCTTTAATGAAGAGAACGGAAGCAAGCATTATATAAATGCAGACGAAACATTGATCGTTACTCCAACTATTCCTTTTGATTCAAGCATTCAACGAATTAAGTATTCTTTTGCCTCTAATTACAATCCACGTTCAGGGGATGCTCCTTCCGAAACGGTTTCGCAAGACAATACAGCGTGGAAAGTTCGTATTCGGGTAACTGATGGCACCGTTTCTGCCGCTGTTGAAAATATTCCGCATCCGGTTTTTGGAAAAGCAATTTTCAACCAGTGGGCAGGAACTACCGGGCAAGTAACCGTTTCCTGGAATTACAGCAATCCTGACAATTTAACGGGCAAGTTTTATGTTTACCGTAGTGAAACATCCGGAGTGTGGTCGCGGCTTAATTCCGCAGGGATCAGTGTGGCTAACAATGCTAACAATGCGTTAATGGTCTATACCGATACTACATCGGCTTTCAACAAAACTTATGCATACTATATTGTTTTTGTTGAAGGTGCGACTGTCCCAAGCGCCACCAATCCGCCAACTAAGTACAGCGCCACCGTATCCAATGTTACCACAACGCCTTCGCTTGGCGAGTGGGAAGTTACAGCAACCGGCAGAGAATCCTCCATTGCCGTTACTTTTACCGCTGACGCAAATCTAAACGGCGGTTCTTACAGATACGCTATCGAATGTAGCGTGGATAGCGGCGCTTACCTTCCGTGGCTTTCAAACCAAATATTCAATGGATCCACGCAATATACAAATATTGATAATGTTAGCCTGCCTTCGCCTTGCAATAAATACAGATACAAGGTAACTATCAGCGCTTTCGGTATGACTTTTATCAAAGAAACAGACGAGGCGGGAACGAGTATTACAGGCGCTACAAAATTTGCAAGTTCCGAACCATTTAAAGCGTCTAAAGGAGAATATGCCAACTATGTTCGCCTGCAATGGAAAGTAGATAAACAATCGGGAGGAACTCCCGAAACTTTTCGCGTTTTTCGCAGATTTGCCAATACAAACGACCCTTTTACGGAACTTGAAACGGTGAACAGCAATTCTTCTACCGTTTACTGGAACGATATGAATACGCTTACCGGCGTTTACTACGAATACAAAGTAACACTCTATCAGGTGTGTAACGGAGATGAAACAGAATCTGCAAGTTTGTATGATATTGGTTTTACTCAGTCATTCGGAACCGTTTTGGGGCGTGTTACCTACGGCTCGGGCAACGCAGTACCCGGCGTAAATATGCTTGTACGCCGAAATGATTTACAATCAGGAGAAAATCAATACTATTCTTTATTGTCTCCGGGAGGCGGACAAAAATTTGAATGGCTTGCCAAAGATACTGCGTATTTTAACAATATATGGAGATCGAAACAGTGGAGTTTGCAGTTTTGGGTAAATCCCAGTACAGATACAGGAACATTTGTAGTTGCTAACATAGCAGATTTAGGTATTCAAATGATTGCTTCAACCGAAGGGTGTCAAATCTTTACTACTTCGGCGCCTGCACATCGTTCGGAAATTATTCCTGCCAATCACTTTTCGCATATTACCCTAACAAGAGATGAAGATAATTGGAATATTTATACGGTTGTTGACCAAAATCCGGACAGTATTTATATTGTAAACACTGCATTTATTGCTGCTCTTGGAGCAACGGGGCAAGATGAAGCCAATTGCAAAATCAGTTTTGGGCACACTCTAAAAGGCAATATTGATGAAATACGTTTTTGGAACAGGGCGTTGAGCGAAACCGAAGTAACCCGCGATTACAGCCGTAGGCTTATTGGTAACGAAACCGGATTAAGAGGCTATTGGACATTTGATGAAAATCTTAAGGGCTATGCTTTTGATATGAGTCGCATAGGAATGACTTATAACGGCAACCACGCCACTACCAATACACTCCTTTTTGACACCAACGTTCCTGACGAAACTTATCAGTTGGCGCTCAAAGGGATAACCGACCTTAACGGAAACTATCAAATCAGCGGAATCTCATTTACAGGAGAGGGAACAAGTTATTCCATCGTTCCTTCGCTGGGCGTGCACGTTTTCAATCCTTCGGAACATTTGCGCTATATCAATCCTACCTCAATGGTGCACAATGCCACCGATTTCACCGATATTTCCTCCTTTACCGTATCAGGCTCCGTGATGTACGAAGGCGGAAACTATCCGGTAGCAGGTTGTTCTTTTGAAATTGACAACCAACCGGTTACACTCTCAAACGGTCAATTGGTAACTTCTGACTATAACGGCGTATTTTCCATCAGCGTTCCAATAGGCAAACATACGGTTCGTGTAGTAAAACAGGGACACACTTTTGCTAACGACGGTTTATTAATCAATGAATTAACGGGTGGAAATTTGGATTACAATGCCCCTGTAACCAATGTTAAATTTTACGACCAAACGCGCGTAAAACTGATTGGGCGTGTAGTAGGCGGTTTAATAGAAAACAATAAGCCGCTTGGGTTCGGCGAATCAAAAAACAATATTGGAGTACAAACCATTACACTTAAAATGGCGCGGAATGACCGCGATTTTGTATTTGATTCATTTTCTGAAATTTTCAATCATAACGAAGGGCAATGGAAAAAGCCCGGCAGTTTGAACGACGACCAAACTGAGGTGATTTACGATAAGAAAGATATTACCATACAAGTGAGTCCCGTTACCGGTGAGTTTGTGGCAATGGTATATCCGGAGTATTATAATTTGGGAGAAATAAATGTTCCCACAGCAGGAGAGCAATTGTCTGTTTACAGCGACAACGAAGGGATAAACCTTACCGCTGCTGCCGTTCCAGATGAGAGTTATCTGAAAACCAGCGTGCGCACCTGGACAGATTCAACATTTGTTGCCAATCAATCCGGCGTGATTGACCACTGGGAATACTTTGAAATGTCGGATACCGTTCGTTACAACGATAAATGGACATTCTACTATCAATCCAAACCGACTTTTAGTGTAAAACAGGTGGTAAACAACCAACCGGTGGATTATTTCGGCGATTTAACCTATATGCTGAAAGAGGATTCAACCGGCGAAACAGAAACGTTAAACCTTTATGATAATGGAATTTATCTTTTTGGTAAACCTGTTTTTCGTCAAAGTACAAAATACCGTTTCTTGTTGAATGCTTACGAACAGTATAGCAATTACGTTTCCGATCCTGTGGAAACGGTACAATACCCTGTAAAAGAGGGCAGGGTAACTATGTATAATGACCTCCTATTGAACCCGCAGCCCGAAACCATAGAAATGAACGAAAACGGCGAAGCGATTTATGATTTTTTGGCAGGTGCGCCCAACCTGACCACCGGTAGCAACAATTTCTTTGCGATACTTACGCTGGGTTCAGTCAGTTATAATTGGGATGTGACCACACCGGTAACGGCTCCGGTAACGGCGTGGCATCTGGGAGACAGAAGTACCGGCACCGCCGATTTTATGACCTCCGGTCCCGATGAAATTACCGCCATTTTGCGTGACCCTCCCGGAAGCCGCAGTAAATCGTACTTGGAAACCGGTACCACCATTACCACCAAAAAAAGCAATACGATTGTAAACGGATTAACCGAATCTTTAAATCTAACCACAAGTTTAGGAGCAAAAGTAAAGAGTTTCATCGGATTTTGCGCCGGCGTTATTATTGAAAGCGAAGTGAAGGTGGACGTGAGCGCCGGTATGAAAACCGAAGAAAAATGGACCTCTAATAGTGAATCTTCAACCACCACAACTTTTTTAGAACGTTTTGAAACCTCCGATGATCCGCTATATGTAGGACATTATGGCGATGTGTTTATCGGTAACTCTACCAATATTTTATATGGCTTAACCGATGCCATTACCATTATTAAAAACTATGCCAATGAAGAAGATGATGCTTTGGAAATAGTAACTATAAACACCGATAAGTATGCGATTGCACCTTCCGTGTCCATTGCCTACGGACAAACCTTTGATACCCGTTTTGCCTTTACCGAAGTGGATATTGAGGAAATTATGATTCCCAAATGGCAAAATGGGTTGAGTATTTTGCTTCAACCTACTTTTCCCAAGCCCAATACTGCCATCATTACCCGTCCGGTGTATGTTTCAAACTTACCGCACAACAATGCCAAGTTCGGAAAACTAAACACCGATAAAGTGGCTTTTGAGGACGAGGCATCACCCCCAGAACAATTTCACGATGGACCAAGTTACACCATCTTCTTCCCCGATAATTACGATATGGCTGATTTTACTATCGACTCCGTAATGTATTTCAACAACCAGATTAACGGCTGGCTCGCAGTTCTTTACCAAAATGAAAAAGAGAAAGTACAGATGACCCATTTGGGCAATTACAGTTTCGGCAGCGGCGCAACGATTGAATATTCAAGAACAAACACCGCTACGGAAAGCATCACCTCAACGTTCAATTGGGTGCTTAATCCCACTATCGGATTGGTAACAGGATTTGAAGTGATGGGCATTGGTATGGAAATAGAGACCAATTTTGAATATGTGCACGAAGAAGAAACTACCGAAGGAACAGAAACGGAAACCAGTATCACTTCCGGTTTTATTTTGCAGGAAGAGGGTGATGACGACCAGATTACGGTAGATTATGGGATGACCACCTCCGGAACGATTGCGTTCAAAACGCGCGGCGGACGTACCTCCTGCCCTTATGAAGACATATCGGTTACAAAATATTTTGAACCCGGTATGCACATTTTGAGCGAAGCCACGATGCAGATTGAAATACCGAAAATAAGAGTAGCAAGTGCGCCGATGGTGCTCAATGTTCCTTCCAACAAAGAAGCCACATTTTTGCTTGCGTTGGAAAACGAATCTGAAACCGGCGAAGATGTTTGGTTTGAACTTATTGTAGATGAATTTACCAACCCACACGGCGCTACTTTGAGAATAGACGGCAGTTATATTGGAAACGGTCGCTACTTCTTAGTGAAAGCCGGTGAAACCCTTTACAAAACGCTTACGGTAGGCAAAGGAACGGTAGATTTGTATCACAATATAGGGTTAATTTTGCGCTCTCCCTGCCAAAGCGATCCTACCGTTTTTTGGCCCGTGATTGCCGATACAACCTACATCTCCGTAGAGTTTGTGCCTGCCTGCACGGAAGTAGCCATAGCAGAACCCAAACCCAACTGGATTCTCAATGCCGACAGCCAAACCGGCGATACGCTTTATGTTACATTAAATAATTTTGATGTAAATTTCCCCAACTTCGGATTTATTAAGTTGGAATATCGCCCCAGCAGTTCGCCCAACTGGAGCACGTTGGTTACCTACTATCCTTCTCATTTGTTTGAAAACACACCAGGTAAAGAGGATATCGGCACGCGGGCAACCCTTATTTACCCCTGGAAAACCCCTGCCGCTGACGGCGCTTACGAACTTCGCGCTACGGCTGCTTCCGTTAATGCGGAAGGCGGCGTAATTATCGGCGAGCCACTCTCTACCTTTACCACCGATGCCGTTGCAGGCTACAAAGACGTAACCCGTCCGCGAGCGCTGGGCGCACCTTCGCCCGCAAGCGGCATTCTCGGCATCGGAGACGAACTTTCCATCACTTTTAATGAAGATATCCAATCGGGAGAACTAACCCAAACCAACTTTACCATTACCGGCATACTGAACGCTCAGGAGATTGCAGAACCTAACGTGGGTATTATTTTTGAAGGCGTTCACTCGGCGCAAACCGAACTGCCCATCTTTACCAACGGTTCATTCTCTATCGAGACTTGGTTTATGAGAAACCCGAATACTTCCGGAACATTGTTTGCCTACGGTTCCAACAACAATAATATTTCTTTGGGATTTAACACCTCCGGAAACGCTGTTTTAAGTATAGGTAATGAAAGTTACACCTCCGTAACCGCCATTGCCAACGATGAAACGTGGAAATATATCGCTATGGCATACAACCGCACCACAAATACGGTTTCTGTATATGAATACGAAGGCGCCACCGGCAACAAACTGTTTACCGAAATTGCTTTAATTAATATTCCCGAAACGCAGGGCAAACTCATTGTGGGTAATAATGACACTCTTAACAATGGTTTCTCCGGTGCGATGGCACAACTTCATTTCTACGGCATTCACAGAGAAGAAGCCGCCGTTACCGCCGACAAGAGTCTCTCCAAATCGGGCAGAGAAAACGGTTTGATTGGCTACTGGTTGATGGATGAGGGCGAAGGCACTATTGCCACCGACAAAGCCCGCGCCAGACATTTAACCCTGAACACCGGCTGGTACATTTACCCCTCCGGTTACGCCAAACAAACCAACAATAACTATTTCTCCATTAACACAGCCACTTATCCGTTAAATGCTTTCAGCGACTTTACATTGGAATTTTGGTTTAGCACAGCAAACACTAATCAAACC
>Ga0082212_10009417_pt1 | contig 12603 bp, 10 predicted proteins | sample TergutNt197P3_FD_71548 | JGI IMG/M metagenome (GOLD analysis project Ga0082212, IMG submission 71548) | Neocapritermes taracua P3 segment gut microbial communities from Petit-Saut dam, French Guiana - Nt197 P3 | ecosystem: Host-associated > Arthropoda: Insects > Digestive system > Gut ... | reverse complement strand
CAAGTTGAGTTCCGATTCGATGCAACATTTGATAAAACTTGCCGCTGAAGAAATCAACGCTCATCATTGTCCGCACGGTCGTCCTTCGACGCTTGTGTTTACGCAAGCGGAAATCGACAAAATGTTCGATAGAACTTGAAATTACTGCGTAATATCCGATGGCATCAGACGTTTCAACTGGGAATCGCATCGGTGCTTGAACAAAACGATGTTGACAATCAACGCCGGAAACGTCGCCGAAAAATATAAAAAAGCCTTGCCCAAACCGAGCGAAATACGTTTGATTAAAGAAAGCGAAAACATGTCCTGCTCGTTATCGCATCGTTTTTGGAATGCGAACGGCACGCCGAAAGGATTGCCGTCGATCAATTTCATTTGACCGGCACGCTCCAGCCAAGCAGTACGACCACTGTATTTTCGATTGCATTTCAAGTGAGTCGCCCATTGCGGATGAATAAAACAAAACGGAGCACTCACAATAAAAAAACCGCCCGGTCGCAACAGTTTGGAAAGATCACGTACCATATCCGAAGGCGAGGGAATATGTTCCAAAACATCAAGCGAAACAATCGCATCGAATGACTCTGGTGCAAACGTTTCTAACGTTTCGGCACTATGAACGTTCACCTTGTAATCGTCGAACAAACGTCGGGCAAATTGTTGACCGTAACGAGATACATCATGAGACACCACTTCGTAACCTGACAGGGCAAAGAAAAAACTGTCAACGCCGATTCCGTCGCCGCAAATGAGAATTCGTCCTTTCGGCATACGATGCCGATGTAAGAAATCGAGCATCCAACGCCGCATCGTACATTTGATTTGAGATCGATTCCACACGATGAGTTCGTAGATAAAACTGTCGGTCTCTTCATAAAATTCAAGAAGTCCCTGCGACCAGACGTAAGGTTCGAGTCCTCTTTGAAAAAACGCTTCCGGGACAATGTGCGGATGATGCTTGTGTTCTCGACGGAGACGCTCCGCAACACTGGAACGCTCGACACCGGTGATGTCGGCAATCAACGAAATCAAATACGCATTGTCCTGTAAAGGTAAAATCATTTTGCATTCAGTTTTTCGAGATCAGGATTGCTCCAACTTCTTAGTATTACTCTGTCGGCAGGCGGAGGCGTTGCCGCAGCCGTAGGTTTCGACGGTCGATATTAACTTTGGTTTTTCTTGATTCATTCACATCCTAATTGTAACACCACGATGAATTAAGGTCAATCTAAGATTGTCTGCGTTGCAGTTACGGGGTGTGTACAAATAAAGTGGGTGTTTGTACGTTATCCCGTCATTGCGCTGCGCTCCATTCCGGCTTGTGTTTCGCAATCTAAAGATTGCGATTTTGCCCTGTAAGGGCAGTACATCATAGCCCAGGGCAAGCGGTACTCCGCGCCGCCCTGGGTAATGGATTCATAAAACAGCCAGCCGCTCTACAGGGGCAAGGGACAAACCGAATTACCTTGCCCTTACAGGGCGTCTATTTTATTCGGCGTTTCCTAACCCAGGGCGTTGCCCTGGGCTACTATGTGTCAGCCTTGCAGGCTGGTTTTACGGTTTTTCATTCGCTCTGATTGACTCGCGGAAAGCGTCCTCTTTCTTGACGTTGTTGCCGATAGCCTTGCAACAGCACCACCCGTTATTGATAATCCCTTTACAGTTTCGTTTGCGACGGCTCCGCCTATGCCCACAAAACTTTTACACACCCTCAGTGGCATTTGTGGTTAAATTTACCACGGAGGACACAAAGGATGCACGAAGGACACGGAAAATACGCAATCAGAAAAATTGTAAAAATGTTGGTATAATGTTTGCATATTGGGTCTATCGAGCGATATCAACGTGAAAAAGAAACGCAAGCCGGAAATTCAGGCAACGCTACCAGAAAAAATCGATGCTCGCATAAACGCAATACGCAATCGAAGAAGAGGATGTGACCGAGATAAAGAGACGTTGAAAAATGGCAGAATAATGCTAGTTTTTGTCGGAATAATGCTGGCTATATTCTCTGTTATCATTGTTACTACATTGTATCGAGGCGTTGTTGGTGGTAATTTGCCACCTATTTGGGATTGGCTTCCAATGTTGGTAGGCTTAACTGTTCTTGTTGGGCTTATCGTATTCGTCAAAAAAGTTTCTCTTATCAGTCCAGAAGGACAAATAACACAAGGCAATGCCATCTCGAAAAACTTTAGACTTGCCAGAGCGTCAAGAGGTTCTTTTCTACAATACTCCATCGGCGAAAAATTGAGTAAGTTGTGGGAACACGGGAATGCCGTTGCCATCGTCGCATGCACCATTGTTTTTTCGAGCGTGGGTTTAGGTTTTTTTGGTGCTGGCTGCTTTGCCATTGCTAACCATCAGAATCTCTGGGGACTTCTTATAGCGATAGGAATGATTATCTTCGGCTTGCACTTTTTGGCTGTGTTGGTTGGTACATTGCGTTATCAATGGCGAGAATTAGATATAGGATCAATAATACAGAGACGTTCTCTTCCGAAGACCGTTGTCGAAACGGAGCGAATGCCGATTCTCATCGGAGAGGAAAACCGTTTTTTCATTCGGCAGTATTGCAAAAATACCGACGAGTTTTGCGGTTGCTCTGCGAAGATTTCACTTGTTTTAGAAGAGAAAGCAGAGTATTACGGACGTAGTGGGGATCCAGAGTTAACGGAAACACGGCAGCGTGCCAAACGTCTTGTACATGAACATTGGTTTGACCATGAAACCGAGAGTCGGCGATATGATTTTTCGTTTACCGCTGTTTTACCGGCGGAGGATTATGCTCCCACGACGCATGCTCGCTTTCTATCGGCAATGCTTACTTACGAATGGTATTTGCGAGTCGAGATATTGTCCAAAAGCGGTACTCTTCTTTCGCGCGATTTTCCCGTCGTGTTGAGTTGTGCTACGGAGGGTGCATAAAACCCTTTGTGCCCTTTGTGTATCCTCCGTGTCCTTTGTGGTTAAATTTACCACGAAGGACACAAAGAATTCACAAAGGACACGGAGAAAAATTGCCACTCCCCTGCCCCGTTTGCGCCGGAGTACCGATTAAATGCAGGCTCCTGCTCGAAGTTGACTTTTCAACGTCATCGGCTAGAATCAGTAACATGCTTCTCTACTTTTTTCATGTCCATGCCGACATTGACCATTGAATTATTGAATTCCAGTGCCAAGTCCATCCTCAATGGCTTGGAAGATGCTGGTCTCATTATGATTGGCGAATCGATACGGACTGGCAATGCAGATGACTTTTGGCATCAAAAATCTGTCGATGAATTAGCCGAAGAGCAAGGCGTGGCTCCGATCAATGATTTGGATCGTCTATTCGGTTGCGGAAAAGATTTATGGGAAACAGAAAGAGAATGGAACGATTACATGGAATCCATGAGCGCAGGACGAAAAGAAAGAGCATAACACATGGATACGATTCTATTGGATACGGATGTTACGTCTTATATCATCAAAGACTTGCCGGTTGCCGCCATCTTTCGTCCGATAGTTTTTGGCAATCGAGTTGCTGTTTCTTTTATGACGCTTGCTGAAATCCACGAAGGGATTTTTCGCTCCAATTGGGGAGAAGTCAAAAAGCAGCGAATTGCCGATGGATTGCAACAATTTGTCCTTTTACCATTTACGGTGAACGTTTGCGAAATTTGGGGACGTATTCGTGCGGAAAGAAAACATCAACCGATTTCCGGCGGCGACGCGTGGATTGCCGCAACATCAATCGCCTATCAGTTGCCGTTATTGACCAATAATGAAAAACATTTTCATGGTATCACTGGCTTGAATCTTCTGCGTGTACCACTGCCGCAGTAAAAGTTTGACACTCCCCTGCCCTGCCCCGTTTTCGCCGGAGTACCGGCTAAATCGCTCTGATCGCAAACACAATGATCGCAGCGATTTCACCACAAACAATCGTCGCCGCAAAAAGCGGCAACACGACACGCAAAGGATTCGCCGAAAACTGTCCCGTCATTTCGTCAAAGCGAATATCGCTCGGCAAGCCGTCCAACACCACCGAACGCTTTGGCTTCATCGGATCGTAAAGCACCACTTTATACTTGCTGTCGGTCAACCGAGATGTGTCCAACGCTTGTGCGGAAGCCGTGTACGTTTCTCCATCAACTTGATATTCAAAATCTACCTTCATCACAGACCTGTCGTTGATTTTCGTGCCGGTGGGATTCATGCCAACATACTTTGCGCCGATTGCGATACCATCTTGCAAAAGAGGGATCGATTTCCCACCAGCAAACCAAGAACCAATCGGAAAACAAAGTCCGATCATGCCGAACAGACTGCCCATGCCGAAAAATACCAAAGGAGCGAGTACCGGTACTCCCGTCAGCGTCAAATTATGAATTTTGTACCGGTTTCCCGATTTTTGAATCGTAACGTCGTCTCCTACGTTGTATTTGCCATTGAAACCGTACGAAATGCCGCTGATGGGTTGATCGTTTACGGAAAAATGATAGGCATAAATTTTTTGACCGCCTCCGCCATGTTTTTTACCGCCGACATTCATGTTCGTTGCTTCAACGTTGGTAATTTTTCCTTTTCCGGCATCAATCCAGTTTCGTGGAATGGTGTCGTCCAGTCCCACTATTCCTGCGGCAATGAGAGCAAATAGTAAACCGAAACCGCCGAAAAACCAACCAAAAAGCGACGGCATCGAGCCGGAACACAGCCGCAGATACAACCGAGTCGAAAGCGGCAAGTAACGTGGTGCTTCACCGATCTGTAGCAGTTGCGGCAAATCGGCAAGTTGCGTTTGTTCGAACTCTTTTGCCTCTTCCAGCGAGATTTGCGGAGCCGAGGCAACCAAGTCTTTGAGCAATCGTTCCACTTCCTTTGCCTGTGGTATGTTCAGAAAACCCTTGGTGGAGACCAGTTCTGTTCCCTGTTCCGCTGCATCAACGAGTGAAGTGTTTTGGAAAAGGACATCGCCGCTGCCGTTCGCCTTTTCTTTGCGTTGCAGTTTGCCCAGTTCGTCGGGAGCGAAACTCACGATTTGTGTCGAAAAGAATGTACCGGCAAAGACAATCGCCCGCTGATTGGTAATCGCATAGACGGTTTTTTTCAAACTGCGATACGTGAAGAACGGCGAGCAGAACATTGCTAATCCGATGAGAACGAATGGCACGCCGAAGAGGGGAAAGAGCATTTCTAGTCCCAATTTTTGGGGAATCTGGAAATCGGCAGCCGCACATATCCAAAAGAGGGCGAAGAGCGTCCAGGGGATGGCGAACAGCACGGCACCGATGGAACTTGCGGTGAAATAGACCGGTATCGGCTGTCCAATCCAGATCAATTCTTCATCGTCTTCGAGTTCCCGCTCGACGATGTCTTGCAGTTGCGGTGGAAGGGAGTCGATTTCATTATCGTAGGACATGGATGATATTGTACCACAAATAGCGCAAGAGCGGCAAACGCAAGTCCGCCGGTTTCCTTATCTTCTGTTCCTATTATGTGGATTGTTCCGATTATTCCGTCGGTATTTCCCTTATTCTTGGAAAAGTCGGATTTTTCCTCATTGCCCTTATTGACAGAATAACCCATTTTGCCTAAATTGTCGGCATATTTCGTATAACCCCCCAAACCGAAACATTCGGCACAACCAACACAATGAGTATCTCCGGTATCTCTTTCACCAACATTCCCGAACTGCGGTCGATCATCAATTTCAACCGCATCAGCATCGACATTGCAGAAACCCTTCGCCGCCTTGAAACCGGTCAGCGAATCATCTCCGGCAAAGACGATCCCGCCGGTCTCTTTTCGCGAGAATTGATGCGTACCGACATTCGAGGAATCCAAGCCGCCCAAAAAAATACCATGATGGCAAACGAATTCCTTTCGACGGCGGAGAGCGGTTTGGCAAACGTCTCCCGCATGCTGATCGGCGACATCAACAATCGGGACGACAACGGCTTGATCGGCTTGATTTATGACACGACACTTCCAGCGGACATGAAAAAACAGCAAATCAACGACATTCTGAATATGATCGACGGCACAATTCGGTCAACGACTTACAACGGCAAGCAGATTTTCGATGGTTCGATGAGTTACCGCACCTCCGGTGTCGATGGGAGCAAACTGGGCAACGTTGCCGTATCCAATGCCATATTCGACACGGCGAAGGGACAGACCGTTGATATTGCCGTTCTCGAACAGGCTCGAAAGGCGGCATTGAAAATTGATGATGTTGTCTTGTCGAAACCCTTCGACCTTCAACTGATCGGAAAAGATGGAACCATGATCGAACTCAACGGTTCGTCAGGAAGTTATACGAAGGACATTATGATCGATGCCATCAACGCCAAAACTTCCGAAACCGGTGTCATAGCGCGGTCACATGGAGCAAGCATCATTTTGGAGTCGGTCGACGTGGGCAGCGATCAATCGTTTACGCTTGTTGACTTGAATAAAAATATGACGATTACCGACATGGCGGGAAATGCGGCAACGACCGATACCGGTCGGGACGTTTTGGTCAAAATCAATGGACAGCAGGTACAAGGAAAAGGTCGGGAAATTCAGCACAATTCGAGTGATCTTTCTATGTCGGCAACGATTTCATCGACGTTTGGAGTCGGTGCAAAAACGCAGTTCAACGTTGCAGGAGGTGCGCTGTTCCAACTCGGTAAGGATGTGCAAACGGCGAACCAATATCGGATGGCATTGCCGAGTATGACGACTTCGCATCTCGGCGGAGCAACCGGAACGCTAAACGAATTACGGTCGATTGATTTGGATACAGACGACGGGAAAGCGAGAGCGTATGCCATCGTCAATGAGGCGGTCAACATGGTAGCAGTCCAGCGGGGAACGATTGGAGCGGTACAAAAAGGAGTTTTTGACAACAATGCCAAAAACTTGGACATTCAGTTGGAAAAGGTTTCGGAGTCGGAAGGCTTGATTTCCAATGTGGATATGGCACTGGAATCTTCACGGCTCAACCGGGCGGAGTTGCTCGCACAATCGGCAATGGGTGCGATTCTGTATGCCCGACAGTTCAATCAGTTTATCCTGAGTGTGTTGCTGTAAACGCCCCTTTATTGAGTTTGCGTCCCGGTATCAGAACTGCGTAGTAGTGGTTGCGGAGTCAGTAATTCCTCGTTCGGCAGAACGGTGTATGCTCGACGTTCCCACGGTGAATATCCTCCCGGCACCCTTTCTTGCGTTAGGGTCGGTACAGAGATGACCGTCGGCATGACCAACGGCATCGGCGGTGGCATTTGGGCAATTTCCATTTGCCTTGCCCTCGTCTGCGGATATTCTCTTGCCAAAACGATGCCGCCGGGATGGGGAGGGAGAAATTGAATCGTATTCGCAATACGTGGAGATCCCATTGCCGGCTCTGGAGGAATGGACGGACGGACAGGCAAGTCTCGACCGGGTTCTCCCGGCGAAGACGATAACTGCATCGCTATCGGATTTTGCTCCAGAACAGGGGCGGGGGCTGAAGAGATATTCCGAAACGGCAAGGTGCCGAAGGTAACGACTCCATCATTTCTAATTGCGTCTGTTTCCTCGCCTTCCGACTCCGGCGTTGGGGAAACAGCAAGATCGCTCGGTTGCATGTCAATCGACGGAATGGACTCGTCATGCACGAGGGGTAACATGGTCCTGGGGCTTGGAACAACTGTTGAAACGGGCAAAGGCATTGGTTTAATAATGTCTGCCGGTACCGGCGCAGTCCTCTGGACATGCTCCTCTGCAACTGTTTGATCGGATTCCGCCGGAACAGACGATAACCGATCCTGAACGTAAGGAAGGTCCAGCAATGGAGGCTGTTCAAGCAACACGGAGTTGTGCAGAGTGAGTGAGGAAGAATCAGCGATTTCGACGTTATTTTTGTCTTCCGCCGGTTGTGGAATGTTATTCTCGTCAGAATGAACAAAAATTCGGATTTGCCCCTTTCTGGCTGCCGTTGTCAATCGAGCCGCATCATTCGTGTCAAGCATAAGTTTGAGGGAATCCCTGACCGAGCCGGTTTGGTCGGCAACGATCTGCCGCTGAATTCGGAGAATAGGGACGTTTTCCAAAATGAGTTCACCGCTGTTTTGAATATCCTGCGGCGAGGCGAAAGCCCGAATAACCTCGTTTCTCTTTTCAGCAAGTTTTCCCTGAGTCTCGTGAGGAACAATCCGAATATCAATCCGCTGATTCGTAGCAAGCATCGCCGAAACGGGTTCTTTGGGAGAGAAAACCTTGTCTCCCTGCCGGATACGAGCAACGTCAAGGGTAACGATTTGGCTTCCTGTTGGTACAAAAGTAGTTTCGGCGGTGTTTACCGCTACGGGGAGGAGCAAGTCTTCACAAATAGGGCAATCGGCAGGGAGTGGATAAGCGGGCTGACGGCGATAGACTTGGGAAAAACTGTGGAACGATCCGGTTGGGACTTTTGAAAGGGGAACTTCCTGAAAGGCGACAAAATCGGCGGTGATTTCAACACCGCTCGGAATGGTTCGCATCGCAACGAGAATTTTCGTCGTCGGCTCTGTGATTTGCGCAACAACCGGTGCCGCCTCAAAATAGTAGGAGCGAACGACAAGAGCGCAACACATCCCCACGGAAAAGGCAAGAATCAGGATCAGCCATAGACTCAAACGCATTATTGCTGGGGGGACATTAAACCACCGAGACGTTTCGGGTATCGGCAAAATAGTCCTGCTTTAATCGGCTTTTTTGATACTTTACGGATAAAACTGCCTTGCATTTCTGTTTATTCATGGTATAATAGGGAATATGGGTGGTTTATTTGCGGGAATTTCTTGCGCTGTGTTGTTGCTCGCCGCCGGGGAAGGTGCACCGATGTCCCTGACGGCGAGCGAACATCCGTGGGGACGGTTTCTGCCGAATTCGCATTGCTCCGTGCAAACAGTTACCATCTCCAACACGGAAAATCGTGTAACCCAATCTACCCAAACGGTGAGAATAACGCTTCTTTCTGTAAACGAAAACAGCGTTACGTTGCAAGAATCGGAAACAATCGAACTCGGTGGAAGAGTCGTTGAAAAAGAGCCGAAAAGCGTAAAATACGATTTTTTTAATGTCCCAATTCAGGAAAATGTGCGGATTCGTCAAGGGACTCCTGACAAACTGATGATCGACCGAAAAGTCGTACCATGCGCTGTTCGGATTTACGAACAGCAGACTTCGAGCGGACACCTCACGACAACGGTCTGGTACACGCCGCACGTTTACCCTTACGTCATTCGGACGGAAAAGATTCTGCGAAATACTCCTGAAGATGAGGGTGCCGCAGGGCAGATCCTCCGCCAGTCATTAACGTTTGTTCGGGAGACCTCCGCACTCAAAACCCTGCTGAGCAACCGCAGAAACAGCGCATACACTCTGCAAACCATTGAAAAGGCGGGAAATATCACGAAGATTACGGATGTGCGTTGTTCGTGGGACAAGCCGGGAGGATTACTGGAATCGACGACCAGGGAACTCGATGCTCAAAACAGGGAAATCCGCCGTTCCGTCTCTCGAATGACGAATTATTTTTCTCACGAAACTTTTCCTGTCCAACCCAATTACCGAACTTGGACAGTTCCCGCAACCCCAGTGGAAACGACCCCGTAACTTTCCCCAAAAAACATGAACGGATACGAACGAGTTCTCGCAACATTAGAAAGACGAAAGCCGGATACGTTGGCATTTATGCCGATTACGATGATGTTTGCGGCAGACCAGATCGGCATGCCCTACGGTCGTTACGCCGCTGATTACAACATACTGGTCGAAGGTCAGTTGGCAACGGCAAAAAATTTCGGTGCCGACCACGTCTCCTGTATCAGCGATCCGGCACGAGAAGCGGCGGACTGCGGAGCAACCGTTCACTACTTCGACGATCAGCCTCCCACGATTGACGAATCGGTTGCGCTGTTGCACGATAAAGCCCGACTGAAAACGTTGACGATTCCCGATCCGCACAAACCCGGCAGCCGAATGAATGATCGGGTGCAAGCCGCTAAACTTTTTGCTCAAAAAGTCAAAGGGGAACTCTTCATCGAAGGCTGGGTCGAAGGTCCCTGTGCCGAAGCCGCCGATCTGCGTGGGATCAATTCCTTGATGACCGACTTCATGGACGATCCCGAATTCGTCCGCGAATTGTTCGATTTCAACGTTCGAATGGCAACCGAGTTTGCCAAGGCTCAAATCGAGGCGGGGTGCGACATTATCGGTGTCGGGGATGCGGCGGCTTCGTTGGTCGGTCCAAAAATTTATCGGGATTTCGTCTTTCCCTATGAGAAACAACTTGTTGATAACATTCATGCTCTCGGCGGCAGAGTGCGGTTGCACATTTGCGGAAACATTTCCAAAAGTCTCAAAGAGGTCGGACAACTCGGTTGCGATATGGTCGATCTCGATTCAATGGTGCCGGTGGACAAGGCACGGAGCGAGGCGGGAGAAGCCCAAGTTTTTGCGGGAAACATTGATCCCGTGAAATGTCTGCGTAACGGAACACCGCAAAGCATTACGGAAGCGGTTGCCACCTGCCATCGGGCTGCCGGAACGAATTTCATCGTAGGAGCGGGTTGCGAAGTGCCGAGGGACACGCCGCCGGAAAACCTCTTTGCGATGCAGGATTATGCGAGGACGCATTGAACGAACTGGAGTTTCTTACCGGTTTCCCTTGTTTTGTCCGCTCAAAAGGTTACAATGACGCTCATCTGAAAGGGCAGGGAAATTAACACAATGAAAGACGACGATCTCTTTACCGGAACTTCGATGAGTTTCGGGGAACATTTGGAGGAACTCCGCCTCTGTTTCATCAGATCGATTCTTGCCATCGCCATCGGATCATTGCTCGGATTTGCCGTTGGGAAAAACGTTGTCGAATACATTCAAATTCCTGTCAACCGTTCGCTCGAAGCGTATGAAAAAAAGCAGGCAAGGCAGAAATTTGAAGCCCAAGCCGAAATTCTTCTGGAAGAAGGGTATTCCATGGAAATAATAAACGTCATGGAAAAATACAATATTGTTCCCGAAGAACGATGGCTGTTTCCCGGAGAATTGGAGCGAATTTTGGAGCGGCAAAAAATTCTGGACACTTCGCTGGCGAAATCCGATCTCGACAGCGTGGACAATCTGCACCTGCGAAAAATCGAGCGGCAGCAAAAACGAAAAGAAGCAGGTTTTAGTTACGAAAACGTCCAACTCGATAAACCACCGATCAGGTGGATATTCTTCCGAAAAACGGAGGAATTAACCCGAATGAAAGCACTGGGACCTTATGAAATGTTCCGCATTTACCTGCTCGCTTCGATGATCGTCGGGCTGGTGATGGCTTCGCCATTCGTGATTTATTACATTTGGTCATTCATTGCCGCCGGACTGTATCCGCATGAAAAGAAATATGTTTATTACTTTATTCCGGTGAGCGTGGGGCTGTTCATCGGCGGAGCATACTTTGCGTTTTTCTTCGTATTCAAATTCGTACTCGATTTTCTCTTCTTTTTCAATTCGTGGATGAATGTGGAACCCGACCTACGGATAAGCGAGTGGATCAATTTCGCCCTGCTCTTTCCGCTGGGTTTCGGCATCAGTTTCCAGTTGCCGCTCGTGATGTTTGTGTTGGAGCGGGTCGGTATTTTCAAAGTTCGGCAGTACATATCCCGATGGCGGATTGCCGTGTTGGTCATTTTCATCTTGGCACTGCTTCTCACGCCGGGCGATCCGGGAAGCATGCTGCTGATGGCGATTCCCCTCACGATTTTGTACTTTGCCGGTATCTTTTTCTGCTGGTTGATTCCCCGCAAACGAGGACTTTTCGATATTGATCCTGAAGATGCCGTGTGAGGGCAGATCGGGTTGACCATTTACAGATGGCTGTGGCAAACTTTTTGGATGTGGTAATCGGTTATCGCAACACCGTCCCGTTTGGAAAATGCCCTTTCATGGTATCGGGGGGATTTTTCACACCGAACCTGCCGTGGTAAAGATGGCAAAGGGCAATGGCAAGGGCATCGGCAACGTCCGGCGGGTCGGGATATTGTTCCAAACCGAGTTCAAGTTTGATCGCCCGTTGTACCTGATCTTTCGTCGCACGTCCGCTTCCCGTCAAGAGTTTTTTGACTTTCGTGGCACCGTAGGAGACGACCTCAATGCCCGACTGAGCTGCTGCTAAACAAATACAACCGCGGGCATGTCCCATCAGAATCGCCGTCGTTGGACGGTCATAGTGGGTGTAGAGTTGTTCCATCGCCATCACTTCGGGAGAGAACATTTCAATCACTTCCCGAACGCCGTCGTAGATCTCCTTCGCTTTGTGCGCAAGTTCCTTCGCTCGGCTTTTCACGACCCCGGCTTCCAACAGACGCACTTTTCCCGTCGAAACATCAATCACGCCGTAACCGGTCGTGTTCAAACCGGGATCAATACCGAGTATTGTTCTCATCGCATCGCATCGCGGTAACGGGATTGATGACTCCTTAATGTCTCTGGTAGTTGCAGGCGATGCACGTTCGTCCGCCCTGTCCGCTCTGGTAACTTTGGTTCGCACCGGAGACATTCGACTGATTACCACCGCTACGATTGCAGTTTGGGCAGTAGGAAGTCGAACCGGGCGAAGCG
>Ga0082212_10009416_pt1 | contig 12604 bp, 9 predicted proteins | sample TergutNt197P3_FD_71548 | JGI IMG/M metagenome (GOLD analysis project Ga0082212, IMG submission 71548) | Neocapritermes taracua P3 segment gut microbial communities from Petit-Saut dam, French Guiana - Nt197 P3 | ecosystem: Host-associated > Arthropoda: Insects > Digestive system > Gut ... | reverse complement strand
GATTTTTTTCGGCCCGCGGGTGTGTTCGTCCGCCATTATGGATTGCTTCCCGTCTCGCGTCGCTCGCGGTCGCAAAGACGGACGTTTTCCGCCTCGGCTTACCTATGTCTTGGTCCTTTGCTGATTTCTTAACGCGGACATGTACGCTGAACGGCGTGCCGAGGACGTCACGCCCTACTGACCACTGACCACTGACCACTGATCCATGAACGCTGACCACTGACCACTGACCACTGACCACTGATCCCTGAACGCTGACCACTGACCACTGACCACTGACCACTGATCCCTGAACGCTGACATTGACACAAAAAGCTGCCGGTGATAAAGTATGCTTATCAGGTTAACATCAAACCGCAAGGTTCTGGAATTCTTTATCCGGGAGAAATATCAGGATGCTTCTTACAGTAGATATGATGACCGAGGTCGAACAGATAGACAGTCAGCACCGGCAGCTGTTCAGCCGCATCGATGTGGTTGAGACTATTGATAAAATGTCAATAACCAAAGAGAAAGCGCTGCAGACGCTTGGATTTCTCGGCGAGTATATAGTCGAGCATTTTAAGGAAGAGGAAAAGCTGCAAAAAGAATCCCGGTATCCGCATTTTAAGGAACACCGCAAACAGCATAAGTGGTACGTCGGAGAGTTTAAGAAACTGAAAAAGGAATACTCGAAAAACGGGTTCTCGGAAAGTTTTTCGTTTATCCTGAACGAGTCTATAGTAAACTGGTATTCAAATCACGTACTTATCGAAGACGTCAAACTCGGGAAATATTTAAACGAATCTTTGATCACTTAAATCTGATATTAAGGTTTAAGCATCACCTTGCAGGCGTTCGGGTCGTTTATTGCGGTCTCGAACGCTTTTTCGGCGTCGCCGAGGGCGAAGGTGTGGGTGACCAGAGATTTTATATCCACCATACCGTTTACGACATTGGAAAGCGCCTTGAGCTGATACCATTCCTTGTCGTGCTTTATGCGGTGCATGACCGCGAGGGTGCGGATATCCAGCCCGTCGTTGTGCCAGCGGTCTATGACAAGATTTACCGGATGGAGCACCCAGCTGTAAAGCCCGACGATACCTCCGTGTTTTACCGAGTCGGTGCAGGTCTGAATAGCGTTCTCGTTTCCGGCGACCTCTATGACCACGTCGGCGCCGTAACCGTTTGTAAGACCGGCTACTACCTCGACGACGTCCTGTTCAGCGGCGTTTACGGTGACATCCGCGCCTAACCTTTTCGCGAGTTCGAGTTTGCCGTCGATTATATCCGAGACAACTACGGTTTTCGCGCCCATCTTTTTTACCACCTGGGCTATTATCTGCCCGGCGAATCCCGCTCCCGCAACAAGAACCGTGTCGCCTAACATGACGCCGGACTCCATGCCCGCGTAGACCGCGCAGGCGGTAGGTTCCCCGAGAGAGGCGTCGTCCATGGTAAGCCCGTCGGGGACTTTAAGTATGGACCCTCCGGCAGGGGAGACCGGCGCGGCGAAGTAATCGGACATGGTTATGAATCCGCCGAAGGACATGACCTTATCCCCTTCCTTGAAACCGCCCGCGGCGGAACCGACAGCGACAACCGTCCCCGCCCCCTCATGCCCTACGGGACGCGGAAAAGGGTTGGCGGAGGTATAGGCGTCGTTGTGATAGGCTTTCACCTTTAACGGGTTGGGCAGAAATCCCTGAAGGTGATTCTTGTCGGTCCCGCATATTGATGACAGATGCGTCTTGATAAGGACCTCGTTCGGTTTCGGAGAGATATCGACCTCGCGTATGCCGACGATATTTTTACTTTCGAAATAGACCTGTCTGGTTTTCATAAGCGCACCTCGTATTTTTTATCGGATAACACCGGACAATAGAACGCGTTTATATGTCAGTCCCCGAAGGAAATGCCCAGCAATCTCGCCTGGTGCAGGACCTCGCAATCGGACGGGATGACCTTTAGTTTTCCCGCTACCTTATCGAGCGGCACCGAGATGATATCGGTGCCTTTAAGGGCGACCATGCGCCCGAACTTCTGCTTCAGGATGAGTTCGGCCGCCTTTGCCCCGAGACGGGAACAGAATACCCGGTCGGTGGGGGTGGGGTCGCCGCCTCTTTGAAAATGCCCGGGAATGAGCAGTCTGACATCCTGCTCGAGCCTGTCGGTAAGCTCGCCGACGAGTTTCGCGCCGGCGGTCGGCTGCGGGTCTCTCCGGTCCTTTTTCGCCCCTTTCGCCACGGCGCCCTCGGCTATGGCGATTATGGTGAAATTCTTCCCGGACCTGTTGCGGTTCTCTATGACCTTAAAAACCTTGTCGGTGTCGTAGATTATTTCCGGGATAAGTATAACGTCCGCGCCGCCTGCCATCCCCGCGTACAGCGCGACCCATCCCGCCTTATGCCCCATAAGCTCCACCACGAAGACTCTTCCGTGAGAGGCGGCGGTGGAATGGACCACGTCGAGAACCTCGGCCGCCTTGGCTACGGCGCTGTCGAACCCGAAGGAATAATCGGTCCCGAACAGGTCGTTGTCGATGGTTTTGGGCAGGGTGACGACGTTGACCCCGTGCTCGCTCAAAAGGTGAGCGGTTTTATGCGTCCCGTTCCCGCCTAAGATGACCAGCGAATCGAATTTTTCACTCTTGTAATTCCTCACCATCATGGTCAGCTTGTCGGGACTCGAATCAACGGCTTCCTGCATTTTTTTGAACGGTTGGCGCGACGTACCCAGTATGGTTCCGCCCTCCCGAAGAATACCGGAAAAATCGCGGGGTTCCATCCGCTGCCATATCCCCTCTATTAGCCCGAGGTAACCGTCGTGGATTCCGTAAAGCTCGAGATCCGGAACGGCTCCGTACAACGATTTCGCCACTCCTCTGAGCGCCGCGTTCAATCCCTGACAGTCACCGCCGCTGGTCAGCAATCCTACCTTCATAATAAATGTCCCTTTCTCTGAATGTTTTTATGTTATTTTACCGCTCCCGATAAAAGCTCCTGCTGTGAATCCACCTTTTCATCTCCGGGTTCCACCCTGTTGTAACAACCGTCAGACCCGAGTTCCCAAGCTCCTGCGTTATCGCGCCACATCAGTTCCAGCACGTTCATGATACGCGTTTTTAACATCTCGTCCTCCACCGGGAAAATGACCTCCACCCTCCGCTCGAGATTGCGCGGCATAAGGTCCGAACTTCCTAAGTACAGCAGCCTGTCACCCGCGTTTTCAAACGCGAAGATCCTCGAATGCTCTAAAAACCTTCCTATTACGCTGCGCACGCGGATGTTCGAGCTGAAACCTTCAACTCCGGGTATCAGACTGCAGATCCCCCGGATAAGCAGATCTGTTTTTACCCCGGCGCGGGACGCGTCATAGAGTTTTTTTACGATATCGCTGTCGAGCAGCGAATTCGCTTTTACGCTTATGCCGGCGGGGATGCCGTTTTCGGAATTTTCTATTTCCCGTTCAATACGTTCGAGGAAAAACTTCTTGAGCCGTTCGGGGGCGACAATGAATTTATCGTATTCGGGCGCCAAAGAAAACCCGGTCAGGTGATTGAACAAAGCCGAGGCGTCCTCGCCGAAGGCGGGTCTGCAGCTGAACATGCCGATGTCGGTATAAACCTTAGCGGTGATGTCGTTGTAGTTGCCGGTGGACAGATGTACATATCTGCGTATGCCATCCTCCTCCCTGCGAACCACAAGGGTGACCTTGCAGTGGGTTTTGAGCCCGCTAAGGCCGTAGATAACGTGACAGCCGGCGCGCTCGAGCCTTGACGCCCACAGGATATTATTCTCCTCGTCGAACCTCGCCTTGAGCTCCACGAGAACCGTGACCTGTTTGCCGGATTCCGCCGCGTGTTCGAGAGCCGCGATTATCCTGCTTCTCCCGCTGACCCTGTAGAGAGTCTGCTTTATGGCGAGAACACCCGGGTCCGCCGCCGCTGTCATTACAAAGTCGACCACCGGGTCAAAGCTCTCATAGGGAAGGTGAACCAAACGGTCACGGGCGCGTATCAGCGAGAATATATCAGCCTCTTCAGTAAAATCAACCGGTCTCGCGGGAACAATCTGCGGAAGACGCAGCCGGTCAAAACCCTCGGCGCCGACAGGTTTCATCAGAGAGGCAAGATCCAGCAATCCGTCGAGTTCGATTATGTATCGTTTGCCTATGTTAAGCATTCCGCGCAGAAATTCCTTCATCTTTCCGTCAAAACCCGCGCCGAGTTCCAACCGGACGGGTCTTCCGCGCTTGCGTTTCTTAAGCACCGTTTTCATGCCCTCGAGCAGACTGTCGGCGTCCTCGTCGGGGTCAAAGTCGGCGCTTCTGGTTATGCGGAAGAAACCGTAAGCTTCTATTTTATACAGATTGCATATATCCGAAAGAAAATAAGCTATGAGTTCCTCGAGCGGGAGATAACTTCTTCCTTCTCCGGACGGAAGCGGGATAAATCGCTGAAGGATCGAGGGCACCTGGACGACGGCGTAAATATCCTGACCTTTTCCATTCTTCATACGCACGCAGATATTCAGCGAAAGATTAGCGAGAAACGGAAACGGGCGGCTCACATCTATCGCGAGCGGGGTGATGACCGGCAGTACCTCGAACTCAAAATACTCCCGCGCGTATGCCAGTTGGTCTTTGGTAAGTTCCCGGACCGTAAGAAAGCGCATTCCGTTTTGCCGCAGCTCTTCAAGAATTATCCTGAGATCATCTATTTGCTTGATTTGAAACAGCGAGGCGGTCTCAATTGTCTTTTCAAGCTGTTCGGCCGCGGTCAACCCCGAGTCGTCGATGAGCTTTGTGTTTCTCCTGTCATAGAGGTAAGCGACGCGAACCATGAAGAACTCATCGAGATTTGAGGCTGATATAGCTAAGAATCTGAGTCTTTCGAGGGGAAGGGTATCGGTTTTCATCGATTCCGAGAGGACGCGGTGATTAAATGCGAGCCAACTCGATTCTCTGTTGATAAAAGGCGTCATTCCCCGGCTCCTTCCGGCGCGAATCTGTTGTTTATCTTCAGTACGGGGGTAATACCGAAAACCTCCTGAAACAGCCCGGCGTTCTCCCTGAATGCCCATTGTTCGAGCGTGAAATCCTGTTCGGTTTTCACCGAGATGACAAGACTTCTCTCCGCGAGCTCTATGCTGATGCGGTTGAGCTTCTGTTTGTGTGAAAAATCAAGCGTGTCGGCAATAAGCAGCAGCGCGTGCATTTTTGCCGCGAGCAGCGCTCCGTCGTCACTTAGTACCCCGCTGTATTCGCGGGCGCCGGACATTGCTCCCGGGAGACTGTGCGGAGCTATTATGTTTGCTATCAACAGCGTCTCTTTTGAGAGAAGGCCGTAAATCTGAGCGGTGCTGACAAGGTTGAAGGCGGCCGCCGAGGTGTTGAAAGAGGTGGTGTAGAACCCGACTTCATGCAGAATACAAGCGATATGAAGAAAAAGTCGTTGTTTTTTTGAAAACCCGAAATCCTTTTTGAGTTTTTCAAATATTTCCAGAGCCATTGCCGCCGTCTGTCCGCAATGGCGGGTGTCGCTTTTATAGCGTTCGGAAAGCTCCCTTGCCGAAGCAAGAGCGCCGTCGAACAGGTTATCTGTCAGCCGTTTTGTCTCTCCGGGCCGGAGTATGCGGCTCAGCGCGGCATCGGCGAGGCTTATCTGAACCAACTGCAGTTCTTTCGCTTTTGTAAGTTTCAGCAGCGCCGCGAGTAAAATCGTCATGGCTCTGAGGGATTCGCTTTCTGTCTCTCCGATAGATAACCGCCGGCTTATCTGCTCGACGGAAAGCCGCCGGATAGACTCATAAGCGGATTTGATAGTATTGCCGGAAATTCCCGGTATATCGGTCCTGCTGTTAATGCCGCAGAGTTTATAGAGCGGAAGCATATCGGCCGAACCGAAAACTATAGCGCCTGTTTTCATGAAGTCACGGGTGCGGCTCTCGCGCGTCAATATGCTGTCTACATACTCTTCTGCCATAAGATCGACGCGTCCGGAAAACATTTCAGCCTCGCGCAGCATATCGGATATTTTGAGGATCCCCGTTTGGATGCTGTACGCCGCTTCTATTATATCGCCGCTGCTCAACTCAAAATCTATGGTTCCGGTTCCCCCGTAGACAAAGAGAATCTTTTTCGCCTCCGGAACCCTTTCGTTTTTCATGGCGCCTATAATCAGCGCCCCCACTTCGGAATCCTCGAGCACATCGACCTCGAGTTTGTTGTTTATATACAGCCGGTCGAGAATGTATGCCTGGTTTGAGGCTTCCCGCATCGCCGTCGAGGCTATTGTCTGCGCCGTTGAGATCCCGTATTCGCGGGCCTTTTCTTTGTAGGAACCGAGTGTATCGGAAAGAGCGCGAACCGTATCGAACGAGACGTATCCGGTAGAAAAAACTTCTTTTCCGATCTGCGTCGGTTTTTCAAGCCGGTCAAGTGAAACCACCTTTTGCCCGTTCCATTGAGAGATGTGCATGCGAACCATGCTTGACCCGATGTCAATGACCGCGGCAATCCTGTTCTTACGCATATTGTACCTCCCCCCGTGTGCCGAAACAGCTTTCGGCAGCGATACAATCATACAGCAGAAGAGTTGCTTATTACCTTAATGATAACATAAAATAAATAAAATGTTTCACGCTGCCGAATTTTAAGAGATTTCGAGCGACCACCCGCTGTCCGGAACAATATATTCAAGCCCGGCTTTACCGAAATGTTTGTCTATATAAGCGTAATCCACCTCGAACGCCTCATTGTCCATGTGCGTCAGAAGTATGGTTTTCGCGCCGGTTTCCTTTGCGAACAACGACGCCTCAAACGCGGTCATGGTGACGCCGTGCCCGGTCACCGGCATTGCCAAAGCATTCGCTTTTATATCGGTCGGAAAACATATGGTATCGCCTGTGATATATAGGCAGACAGCCCCGTCGTCCGCGACAAAGCCCACATTTTCGTATACCTCGTTGCCTTTCATCATCGGATGATAACCGTGGACCGCCTTGACCGCGGTCACAGAAATTCCGCCGACGGCGATCTTGTCCCCCTCGGCGATACGGACGGCGCGGGACAATTCCGGATACGCGGCAGCTGCTTCCGCCGTAGTGTATACCGGCAGGCTGTTTCTGAATTTCGCTATCTTCTCCGCGTAACAGTGATCGGGATGCTTGTGTGTGATGAAAACCGCGTCGGCGCTGTCCCATATATCAAAATACTCGTCGCGGTATTTGAGCGCGCCGGGGTCAAAAAGCAGTCTGACCCCGCCGGATTCGACCATCAGGCAGGACTGCGGGAATTTTGTAATTTTCATTTTATCACCATTTGTAATAATAAGGTAGTATTATACTATATGCAAAATAATTATACTTTTGCGCTTTGATTATACCACGGTAAATATAGCAGTTACAAATATCCCTCGTAAAATAAACGGACCGATTTTCAGCCGGCCCGTTTTTGAGTATTATATTGGTTTTGCGATTTACAGAAGCGATGACAGGATATAGAGTGTTATGAAAAGCAAAGATATGATATAGACCAAAATCGGAACTTCCTTGGCCTTGCCGCGGAGCAGTTTTATGAGCGAGAAAGATATGAATCCGAACCCTATTCCGTCGGAGATGGAGTAGGAGAAGGGCATCATGACTATGGTCAGGAAGCAGGGAAGGGCAATCTCAAAATCCCCCCATTCGATATCGCCGGCGGATCTCAGCATAAGCACGCCGACGATTATAAGCGCCGGAGCGGTTGCCGCGATCGGGATTATCTGGCCGAAAACCGCCAGAGGGATGAATATCAAAAACATCAGTCCGGTTACTACTGATGAAAGACCGGTTTTGCCGCCTTCGGATATGCCGGTTGAGGATTCGATGTAGGTTGTAACGGTTGAAGTGCCGAGTACGGCGCCGGTGCAAGTGGCTATCGCGTCGGCGACAATTGCCATATCCCCTCCGGGAAGATTACCTTCATCGTCGAGCATACCGGCGCTGTCGGCGGTCCCGATAAGAGTGCCTACGGTATCGAACATATCAACCATGGCGAAGGTAAGTATGGCGGTAACGAGGGGGAGAATCCCCAGAGAAACTATTCCTCCGAAGTCGAACTGGAAGAAGGTAGTAAGCGCGAATTTAGAAACGTCCGGACTCTGGAAGGTTGTAATACCCATCGGAATACCTATTATGGTAGTTACCACAATACCGATGAGCATCGCGCCCTTTATCCTCCATGCCAGCAATACAGCGGTGATGACGAGTCCTATAAGCGCCAGCAGCGCCCCTTCCTTAGTGATATTTCCGAGGCTCAACAGATTGCCGTCGGCGGTAACTATACCGGCATTGAGCATTCCGATGAGCGCTATAAATAAACCGATCCCCGCGCCGATTGCTTTTTTAAGCGGGAGCGGAATGGAAGCGATGACCTTCCCGCGCAGCGGTGAAACGGCGACTATCAGAAAGAGTATCCCGGAAATCAGCACGATAGTAAGACCCTGCTGCCAGCTGTAACCCATCTGAAAACAGATGGTAAAGGTAAAGAATGCGTTCAGTCCCATCCCGGGAGCCTGAGCGAACGGGACATTGCCCAGCAAAGCGGTCAGAAAAGTTCCGAGCGCCGCCGCGAGGCAGGTTGCTATCAGAACCGCGGAGTAGTCCATCCCGGTCAGTGAGAGCATGCCGGGGTTCACGAAAATGATGTAAGCCATCGAGAAAAAAGTAGTCACACCGGCTATGACCTCGGTGCTTATCTTAGAACCTTTCTCCTCGATCCGAAAGAGATTTTCCATGTATTACCCTCCTCTTTTTTATCTGCCCTCATTGTTCGAATACAAAATATACCGTATATTGAGGGATACTCTGAGTATAGTGTAGCCGCCGATAAATGGCAATAGTAAAAACGCGAAATATTTACAGAAAACAAATCCGGTATATATTATTTTTACAGCTGACAGCTGTGAAAAGGTTCCGGGAAGCATATAACACAAACATGAAAAAGGGGCTATCATGCGATAACCCCTTTCGGGTCGATATCAAAGCTCTCCGGCGCGGAAACGCCGGACAGGCGCGCCGGTCGTCAAACCTTCGGGATCGAGGCGAATCCCGTTTCAAGATCCGCGTCGGAAGGAATGAAGTCGGTCATGGTTCCGTCGAGATATGAGGAATATGCGGCGAGGTCAAAATATCCTGTTCCGGAAAGCCCGAACAATATAGTTTTCTTTTCTCCCGTCTCCCTGCACCTCTTCGCCTCGTTTATGGCGCCGAGTATGGCGTGGGCGGATTCGGGGGCGGGAAGAATGGTCTCCGCTTTTGAGAACTGGATTGCCGCCTCGAAGACCTTGGTTTGCTCAACCGCCGCCGCTTCCATATAACCTTCGGCGTAGAGCTGAGAGAGAATGGGGGACATGCCGTGGTACCTGAGGCCGCCCGCGTGATTGGGCGCGGGCATAAAGTTGCTGCCTAAGGTATACATTTTGGCGAGAGGGGTGGTGCGTCCGGTGTCGCAGAAGTCGTAGGCATACTTCCCTCTCGTAAAGGACGGGCAGCTCACCGGTTCTATCGCTATTATTCTCGGGTCGGCTTTGCCCAGCAGTTTGTCCCGCATAAACGGCGCGATAAGCCCGCCGAGATTGCTTCCGCCTCCGGCGCAGCCGATAATGATATCCGGGTATTCGTCGTATTTCTTGAGGGCTATCTCGGATTCGAGTCCGATGATGGATTGATGAAGCAGCAGTTGATTGAGCACCGAACCCAATGTATACCGGTAACCCTCGCTTTTCAGCGCCGTCTCGATGGCTTCAGATATCGCGCATCCCAAACTGCCTCCGGTATCGGGGGATTCTGAAAGTATGCGTCTGCCGACTTCGGTGGTATCGCTGGGACTGGGTATGACCGTTGAACCGAATGTACGCATGACCGCCTGACGGAACGGTTTCTGCTCAAAAGAGATTCTGACCATATAGACTATGAGTTCCATATCGAAATAGGCGCAGGCCTCTGCGAGGGCGGTTCCCCACTGACCCGCTCCGGTTTCGGTGGTAAGTCCGGTAAGCCCCTGCTGTTTTGCGTAGTATACCTGGGCTATGGCGGAATTCAGTTTGTGGCTGCCCGCGGTGTTGTTCCCCTCGAATTTGTAGTAGATTTTCGCGGGGGTATCGAGTTCCTTCTCGAGGTTGTAAGCGCGGATAAGCGGCGAGGGGCGATATACCCGGTACATGTTTAGAACGTCTTCGGGAATATCGGTGTAGGGGGTGTCGTTGTCGAGTTCCTGGTCGATTAGCCGGTCGCAGAATACCGGAGAGAGCTGTTCCTTTGTCATAGGCTGCAGCGTTCCCGGATGCAGCAGCGGCGCGGGTTTGGTTTTCATGTCGGCGCGGAGATTGTACCACTGCCGCGGGATCTCGTTTTCGCTGAGATAGGTCCTGTAGGGTATGCTTTTCATTGCCTTTCTTCCTTTCCTGTTCCTTTTTTGTTTTTGTTTTTCGGGACCGGAGTCAGGCAATAAAAAACATCCCTGTCCCTTAATACAGGGACAAAGATGTTTAATCTCTGCGGTGCCACCCTTTTTGGCGCTTGCGCGCCCGCTCGTTCGCGTACCGTCATACGCGCTCACCCGATAACGGAGGGAGAGTCCGTCGGGGGCTATTCTCCTGTTCAGGATTTCGCCCGCCGCCCTCAAGAGACCATTCACAAGAAGATTCCACGCCGCACTCCCACCATCGGCGGCTCTCTTAGGCAAAACTGCTTCTCGCTACTATTCTCTCTCAACGGTTTATCATTGCCTGAAAGAATTATACCACAGGAGATTTATGTGTCAAGAAAAATTTATCTGAAAAATCCCGCCGTTGAAACCTCTTAAACGGGATATTAAACCCAAATTTCTCCTATCCCGACTATTATGTTGTTAAATTTACTCTTGTGCTGTTATAATTTGTTAAATACTTGAGTTAAGGACCGGCAGCAGTATGAAAAATAACGCTACGGGTAAAATTTACAGTATTTTTCAATATTTGTTTCTTGTTCTGATGGGATTGGTTCTCAGCTTCATACTGCCGGCGCTTTTCTCGGCGGCCGCAGTTTCCTATTTTTGCATTATGGCCGCGGTTTTTTCAGGGATTTTTTTTATTCTGTACCGAAAAAATATTTCTGACAGGGTTTACGCTGCTGTTATATCAGTCATGACCATTTCCATGCTTGTATTTCAGATATTATATTTCAGGCAGGGAGTATATGTCCCAAAACCGCCGGGAGATCCCGAGGCGGTATATGTCGGGGTGAAAGAACTTGTTATAAATGGTCGTTTCCTCGAAAGTAACTGGTACTATCTCGCCTACCCCCACCAACTGTTTTCCACATTTATTTATGCGGTCGCGAACAGAGTTTTTGTATATGCCGGGATGGAAGGACCGATTTCACATTTCGCGACGTACACATTAAACGCTTTCATGACATGTATGGGATTTGTCCTGTTTTGTCTGGGGATAAAACGTATATCAGACAACAAAATCTCTCTTTTTTCGGGATTTCTTTTCTTTGTTAATCTGAGCTATTACAGCTCGGTGAGATATATTTATCCACACGAATTATCGGTTTTCTTTATCTGCGCGGTTATATTTTTATCATGTGTCTTTTTCACCGAAAAAAGAAATAAGCAAAGATACTTAAAAGCCGCGGCTCTCGGATTTACCACAGCCGTCGCGTTGTCGGTGGAAGGGATATTCGCAATAGCTCTGATAGCTGTTGCTATTGTAATTATGCTTTCGCCGAGGGGCACGTCCCGGGTTATCAGCGAGATTTTGTGTTTGTCAGCAGGTTTTTTTATCGCTTTGCTATTGATAAATCTGCTTTACGCATCGATGTCCGTAATAGACAGAACCGATGAGGAGAAGTATAAATTCCCTGTGTCTCACTGGATAGCGATGGGGCTTTCGGAGTCGGGGATGTTCAACCAGGACGATTACGATATTGTAATAGGCAGCGAAACAAAACTTGAAAAACAAGATCAAACAGCCTCATTGATCAAGGAGAGGTTTACCTCGCGCGGACTTTTTGAAACTATCGGGTTTTATTATAATAAAGAAAAAACGGTTTGGATCGGTTCGTTTTACGGGCAAAGCATCAGCGCGATTGACAGATCAGCATACAATAAAGCCTATAGAGGACTGCTTTTTGTTATGATATTCCTATCGCAGCTGTTTCAAATAATTCAAAAAAAGAAGGCATATGAAAAAAAAGATATCGAAAATTTCGCGTTTGCCAAAATATGGATTTGCGGGTTGTTTCTTTTCTTTTTGATCTGGGAGGTCAGTCCTGTTTATCTCTTTTCTTCTCTTCCGATAGTTATTTTTGCCGCCTCTCAAGCGTTTGTTAATATCGATTACCTGAATAAATAAAAGTATACTGTACACTGTGAGTTGTGCTGTGAAGGTGTTTTATCCAACACTGTAGAAAATGCTTACTTTCTAAATCTATTGCCTGTATTAGCATAAATGGCGGCAAAAATGATAAGTCCTAAAACTATAGCGATAAACATGGTAGGAAACCATGTGAAGTTAAGATTAGCACTTATAACCATACCCGGGCAAAGGACACCAATAGGCAATAATATCTTCCCCATGAATTTGCATAGCGCAACT
>Ga0082212_10009415_pt1 | contig 12605 bp, 12 predicted proteins | sample TergutNt197P3_FD_71548 | JGI IMG/M metagenome (GOLD analysis project Ga0082212, IMG submission 71548) | Neocapritermes taracua P3 segment gut microbial communities from Petit-Saut dam, French Guiana - Nt197 P3 | ecosystem: Host-associated > Arthropoda: Insects > Digestive system > Gut ... | reverse complement strand
CAAATTTCGCAGGGCTTTGCACGCTTGTGTTCCTGAATAGTCAAATTCGCAGGCTTGTCCGATCACGATAGGACCTGACCCGATAATCAATATCGTGTGGATGTCCGTTCTTTTTGGCATTCTCGCATGATTTCCGAATAAAGATGGCGGGCATTGTAATTCGGTGCCCGGAAAAAGTCAACGGGCAATGGGCGATTGTCAAAACAGCAACGGCAAGGTACACTGTACCGAAGCGGCGCGGCATTGTTCTTTTGCATGAGGTTATCGGTGGCGGGCAAGGGGAGTGAAACAACGGTGTTCGATATTGGCAAACCGGCGAAAACGAAGCCGGAATCCCATAAAAATAGGCGAAATGTCGGTAGCACGCCGGGTGCAAAAGAGCCGCTGGGATTGCGAATCATCGGAGGAACGTTTCGCGGTCGAAAATTGCAATACGTCGGCGACAACCGAGTGCGTCCGATGAAAGACCGTGTTCGGGAAGCCGTCTTCAATCTCATTGGACCTGTCATTAAAGGAATGCATGTCATTGATCTTTTCGGAGGAACAGGGGCATTGGCGATTGAAGCCATCAGCCGGGGAGCAACCTCGGCAACGATCATCGAAATTCATTTGCCGACGGCTTCGCTGCTGAAACAAAATCTTGAAATGTTGAATTTAGTGCCGATTTGCCAGTTGTGCAAAACGGATGCGTTTTACTGGGTCAAAAATGAGACCGAACATCCCCAAAAGGACTCTCCGTGGATCGTCTTTTGTTCTCCTCCGTACGATTTTTACGTATCCCGGCAAGCGGAAATGTTGGAAATGCTCCATCGGCTCGTCGATCTCGCTCCCGCTGATTCGATGTTCGTGATTGAGTCGGATCAGCGGTTCGATTTGGCATTGCTCCCGCGCATTCCAGAGCCGAACAGAATACGTTCCTATCCGCCCGCTGTCGTGGGAATTTTTACGAAGTAACATGCCGTATCTACCCAATTTTTGAAACGAAGTGTATAATAACCGGCGATGGAACGCTTTTTCTTGCTCTTTTGGTGTGTTTGCCTGACCGTCCCGGTGGTTGCCCAAGATGGGGATCGGCAACGCGATGAATTGCACGCAGCCGCCGAACACTTTGAAAAACTGGGCAAACTTTTTCGGCAATGCACCGAACAGGCGGCTCCTGCCGTCGTCAATATCCGTGTCACGCAAACTCGCCCTTCCGGTACAAGGGGAACACGTCCGCCAAGCATGACCGAAGAGTCGGGGAGCGGAATCATTGCCACGATTGCTCAAAAGCAGGTTATTCTCACCAACCGGCATGTGATTGAGGAAGCCGAACGGGGTGCCCTTCAAATACTCACGCATGATCGAAGACTCCTAACGCCGACAAAGACCACTACCAACGAAGATTTTGATATTGCTGTCATTGAAGTTGCCGAAAAATTGCCGCTGTCTGCACGGTTCGGCGATTCCGACCAAGTTCAAGTGGGCGATGTTGTGTTAGCCATTGGCAATCCTTTTGGACTCGACCGGAGTGCTTCGATGGGGATCATCAGTGCGGTGGGACGGCGGAAGGTGCCGGGAGCCACCGGTTCGGTGCCGCGTGTCGGTTTTTTCCAAACGGATGCGGCAATCAATCCGGGAAGCAGCGGTGGAATGTTGCTCAATCTGCGGGGAGAAGCCATCGGCATGATCACGGCAATCGCAACTCAGGGTGGCGGCAGTGAAGGGGTGGCTTTTGTCATGCCGATCAATGCCGTCTTACGAATTGCCGAACAACTTGTGCAAAAGGGAGCGGTCGTAAAGCCTTATGCCGGTTTCAATTTCGAGCAAACGATTTCGTTGGAGGAACGCCGCAACTTGGGTATTGATCGCTTCATCGGTGCAAAAATAAAAGGTGTTTCCTCGGACTCTCCGGCGGCTCAAGCGGGATTAAAAGTCGGCGATGTCATTTTGGCATACAACAATACTGAAGTGGAAGATGATCTGCATGTGACTCACCTCGTTGTCCAATCGGAAATAGGAAAACCGGCGGTTTTGCGGATCAACCGAAATGGTGAATTGCTCGATGTTACGATTATTCCGGCGGAGCAGTTGAGCCGATGAGTTTCCGCTTTTGTCTCCTGAACAACAATGACAACCATACTCATCGCATTGAGCGGCGGCGTGGACAGTGCCGTAGCGGCTTGGAAAATGCAGCAGGCAGGAAATTCTTGCCAAGGTGCGACCATGAAACTGTTCGGCGACGACGGAACGGGCATTGCCGATGCTCAAATGATCGCACAAAAATTGGGAATACCCTTTCACGTCTTCGATTTCCGCCGCGAATTTCGTACCCATGTCATTGACCGATTCGTGCAAACCTACTTGGAAGGAAAAACGCCGAATCCGTGTGTGATTTGCAATAGGTTTTTGAAGTTTCAGCAACTCCTCGGCAAAGCGCAGGAACTCGGCATTTCACGCATTGCCGCCGGTCATTACGCTCAAGTCGAATACGATCCGGTCAGTCAGCGGTATCTGCTGAAAAAGGGGATCGATGAAACAAAAGATCAAAGTTATGTTCTTTGTATGCTGACGCAGGCGCAGTTGGCACAGGTCGAGTTTCCGCTGGGAGCATTGCGGAAAACCGAAGTCCGCAGCATTGCCGAGTCGCTCGGTTTTGTTAGTGCGCAGCGGCGGGACAGTCAGGATTTGTGCTTCGTTCCCGACGGCAACTATGCCCTGTTCATTGAGCAATACACGGGACAAACTTGTCCTGCCGGCAATTTCGTGGACCAGACGGGCAAGGTATTGGGCAGGCACAACGGATTGATCCGTTACACGATTGGACAGCGAAAAGGGCTTGGCATTGCCGCCCCGGAACCGTATTATGTATGCAAACACGATGTTGAAAATAATACCGTCGTTCTCGGTTCCGAGCGTGATTTGCTGGTGCAAACTTTAACGGCAACGGACATCAATTTGATTCCGTTTGACCGGGTGGAAGGCACGATCCGTGCTACCGTAAAGGTGCGGTATCGTCAGAAAGGGGATTGGGCGACGGTACGTCAAGTGGATTCGGATACGTTGCACATCGAGTTTGACGAACCGCAGAGGGGGGTTGCGCTGGGACAAGCCGCCGTACTGTATGAGGGCGATTACGTGATCGGCGGCGGAACGATCATTCAAACAACTTCGGATCGGCAATCGACAGCACTGCCGGAACCGTCGAGTGCGGAATAGGTTCGGCAATGAGGGTAATCAATCGGCAATTCTGCGGCAGATTCAAGTGAATCCGTTGAGAAGCAGTGTCGCCGCGCAATTCCCAAGTTCCCAAAACTTGCGAATTCGCCAAAATTTGCAGTGATGCACAAGCCTGCGGACGAAATTGATCTTCAATGCCAATGACCGCCTTCAAGACGGCAAATGGTTTCGGTAAATGGTATTCGAGCACCGTCTTTCCAAGTAATGTCATGCCTCGGTTAGAGCAAATGCCATCCAAAACAATTTCACGCGAAACGTTCGTTCGGCTTTCGTAAAATTGACGCAGAAATGGCAACTGTTCCAACTCAATGCCCGAAACGAACGGCAGCGAAAATTCACTCCGCACCCTCTCACAATCGAACAACGAGACAACTCCTTTCTGTTCACCAAAATCAATTTCGTCCACCATGTACAGCGGAACGGCAATCGTTACGCCGGCGGTGGTTTGTACCGTCAGTTCGTTTTCGTTTTCATTCAGCCGGAGACTTGAGACCATTCCTCGCGTTCCAGTCCAGAGTGTCAAAACCGCAAGGGGAAATTCATCGGCTGGGGGTGTGGAATCGCCGTGCAAAACGAGCCCGAAAACTTTTCGGCGCGGCACGGGCAGAACTTCGTCATCGACGCTGAAAAAAATGGTTTCGGCATTGATCTCTTGGAGAATACCCGCATAAACATCGAACGAGCCGGGATTACCGACGATGAGGCGGTCTCCTTCGGTAGTGGGCACTGCCAGCCGCAGCCAGTCGGCAGGCGGATTGAGAACATCGTGCAAATTGCGGACGGCAAAGCGGACTGCCGAGAGGGGGGCAAGCGGAAAAGATAAGTCGTCCTGCTGATCCAACAGTCGGCAAGTGCCGTGACTTTTGGAAAGGGTCAACGATGAGGCGACGAAACAGGAGCCGTCGTTGAACTCAAGGGACACGACGCTGCTGGGAAAAGTTTGTACGGTTTGTTCATGGGACCGCCGGTGTTTTTCAATCAGATTGGCAAGTTTCTGCTCTTCGGGACTTCGGGTCGTTCGGGCGGTTGGAGCAGGTTGTTGTCCTACATTGCCCATCGCCGAGGGGCTTTCAATAGAGGAACTTGGAGCAAGATTGCGGATTTTGACCAATTTTTCAAGCGGAATCACGCAGGACTCCCCTTGGACATCAGCAACGATTTGTGTTTGATCTATTGCGGAAATCGTTCCGACGATGCGGTGGTCTGCGTTGTCGAGGATTTCAAAGTACGTATCCGATGCCCCAGTGAGTCCACACACGGCAAACAGAATAAGACAAAGCGGAAAATAACGGATGCACATTGTTGCAATTCGGCAAATCGGACTCATTATACGATAATCGGTGATTGAGTAAATCAGACTATAAACACCAAAAGCCCTTCACTGGTGAACAGTAAAGGGCTTCTGAAACATGTTTTTTCGACGATTGAGCTAGCTTCAACCTGCTATGGCTTCGGGAGGCAAGGAAGCGTCTAGTTAGAAGCAGCTATCGCAGGGTTGGCAAACTGCATCGCAGGGATTGCAACCAGCGTTGCAACGAAAACCACTGAACAGTTTGCTCACGCAAACTCGCGGGAAGTCAAACAAATGACCACGGGTACCGCAGCAGGTATCGCCACAAACATCATCGCAGGGATTGCATTCCGTTGCGGCATCGCAAGGATTGCATCCAGAGTTACAACCGAAATTAAAGTGGAAGCCTTTGAACAGGTTCTTAAGGCTGCACTTCGTTCCACAACTGGCACCACACGGGTCACAGTCGGTAACGACATCACACGGATTGCACTCGACCTGACCGCAGGGGTCACAGCAACTCGAGGCAAAAAGGTTACGCAAACGTCCGCCCAAGGTAAACTTGGGTCCGCAAGCAACGTCGCACGGATTGCAATCAGTGATTTCATCACAAGGATTGCAGGCGACGACTGCGTCGCAAGGATCGCAAGCACTCGCACAAACTCCGTTGACCAGCTTCTTGAGACCGGAGAAGATGTCGCACTTCACGACACTCCGGTTGCACGCTGCACACGGATCAGTACATGCCGAATCGCAAGGATTCGACGCAAAACTCTGCACACCCAACACGAGGGTAGCAACGAGAGTAGCCATCAAAACTCTGACTTTCATGGGGTAATTTCTCCTTTTCGTTTTGTTGGTCCCTCGAAAGAGGAACCGGTTGGTTAATTGTGTCAGTCCCGACGGGCCAACACACGGCCCAAATTCTCCCAATCGGCTCCTGACTCATCCCTGAATGTGCCTCCCGCACGCCTTAACTTTTTCAGGGTCATTGGTGGGTATCGTCTATGCGTTGTTTCACCTTGAGTCATGAAACATAGAATAGGGTATTTGGGAGCATTTTACACTTATACCGGATTTGCGGATTGCATAAATTAGATAAGATAGGACACTTTTTCGGGCGTTTAATTGTAGATGAAGCCCGAAAAATCGGAAACAACGCCCCATTTTCATGCCTTTTTCCTATTTGCGTTACCCAAAGAGTTCGGCTGCTCCAAGAACTCGGATATCCTTTTTTTGCAACGTCTCGATGGCAATGTCAGGATTATCGAACCGAAAAACGATGATCGCACTATCCTTCCCCTGCTTTTCGTGTCCAATGTGCTGGAAAAATCCGTACATATACTCGATATTCAGTCCCGCTCCGTCGAGCGTGTCGAGAATATCCGCCAAGCCGCCGGGACGATGACCCACCGCAAGAGCCACGACCTCCGAAACACGAACAATTACGCCGTTCTTCTCGAACACTTCTTTGGCATGCTCCCAATTTTTGACCAAAATACGGAGAATCCCAAACTGCTCCGTATCGGCAAGAGCCATCGTTTCGATGTTAATGCCATTGTCTGCAAGCATCCGGCAGGCTTTCCGCACATTGCCCGGCTTGTTCTCCAAAAAAAGGGAAAGTTGTTGTAATTTCATGGTTTACAGGTAAAAACTGCGGTTATACTACACCACGCCAACGATTGTTACATTTTTTTTGCCCCTGCGGGGCAAGATGTCTATAACCGCCGGCTTTGACCGCCGTTCCGGCTATCCTCGCCCTCTGCACAGCATTATTGACGAATCCCTTCCCCTTTGCAACAGGGGGCGTATTTTTGACTGCGGCTGTTTTCTTCTTGGAACATATCGTTCTTCTTTGTAAAAGTTATCGGAATTGCAACGCGCAAATCCTTGTTCGGTTATCACGCAATGCGAATCTGACAAATTCAGAGTGCGTAGTTCGGCTTCGACTCCCGTGTCCGCTCAATGTCGAAAATCACGAAACAGTCGAAGTAAGGAACTGTCCGTCAATAATTCCGTCATTTCGACCAACGGGAGAAATCTTAACTATTCCCAGTCGAGTCCGAAATCCAACGACGTGGCGGAGTGCGTCAATGCTCCAACGCTGATTCTATCGACACCGGTTTCCGCAACGTCTCTGACCGTTGCCAGCGTAATTCCGCCGGACGCTTCCAACTGCACGTTCGGATTGAGCGTATTCCGCATCCGCACGGCTTCCACAAGTTGCGGCGGAGCCATATTATCCAGCAACACAATGTCCGGTTCGGTCGGCAAAATCTCCCGCAACTGATTCAACGTATCGACTTCGATTTCAACAATCGGAATGTTTCCCCCCGGTTGAGCCGCAAAACGCTCATGCAAAAAATCCTTTGCCCGGAGAACCGCCTCTGCCGGAGAAAAAGGAGAGTCCTCTTGCCGCCCCAACGCCAAATGGTTGTCCTTGATGAGCACCGCATCGTACAGACCGGTTCGGTGATTTGTTCCGCCGCCGCAACCGACGGCGTATTTTTCCAACCACCGCCAACCGGGCGTGGTCTTTCGCGTATCGTAAATCTGCGCCTTTGTGCCGCGAATGGCATCGACGTACATTTTTGTCAGCGTGGCAATGCCCGATAGTCTGCCCAAGAAATTCAAAATGAGCCGCTCCGCCATCAACATCCCTCTAGCGGGTCCGTAAAGGGTGCCGATGACGGTTTCTTTGGAAATTTCGGCACCATCTTCGAGCGTTCCCTCCCAAACGAGTTTCGAATCAACCGCCGATACAATGTGCGAAATAAGGGGCACTCCTGCCAACACGCCGCTTGACCGGGCAACAACTTCCGCTCTTCCTTGTGCCGTTTCCGGTACGAAGGCGAGACACGTCAGATCGCCGACCCTTTGCACATCTTCCCAGAGAGCCATGTCCAAGAGTTGTTCGATGTCTGTTACAGACTGCGTTTCCCAAGTGTTTTGTGTAAAATTGCGCATAGTCGGTTAGGAGAATTTTTTCAGAAATTCTGCAAGTTTTACGGGATCGTCCGTCATGATCAGTTGCTCGATGGTGTCCTGCTTCACTTCCAGTTGGGAAAGTGCGGCGGCAATACGTTTCCAGACCTGCTGTCGTTTTTTGCCTTCCGCCAGATAGAGTTCCGTCGTCAGTTCCGCCAATTTTTGCGTCATGATTGCCTCACGGTTATTGTAGTACCGTTTGATAATCTGCATTTGATACGGCGTGCGTTCCATAGACTATTCTCCCACAAAGAGTCGAAAACGATAGAGCACTTCGGTCATAAGTCCCTTGGGTACCGGCAGGAAAAGGGCACAAAAAGGGTCTAAAACGTACCGCTCTTGCTGCGTGAGCAATAACAGACCATTGTACCGTATTTGATAAGCGTGAATGTCGCTCCACCGGATCAGCCATTTCCATCCCAGCACCGTTCTGATAATGCCGTTGTTGTTGATTTCCAACTGGACGGGCAAAAAGATATACCAAACGGTCAGGAGTGTCAAGAACAAACCGGAAATCATTGCGAATCCGCCGCTGTAATGCCAAATGGCAATACACACACCGGTTGTAATCAATCCCAGTACGAGAGCACTCCACTTTTGGTCGATGACCAAGCAAATCGAATAATAAATAGGTTTGGTGTCCATAGAGGATAACCTCAATCTGTATATTGCAACAGATGTGACAGCCGAATTTGTTCGAGTTTATCGGCAAAACCGCCGTCTCTTCCTGCCATCTGGTAGTAAGGAATGTCTTTGACCACGATACCGTCCACTGAACTGCCGGTATTGACCAACTTTCGATACACATCTTCCATCGCCGCCAAGACCGTTTCGCCTTGTCGGACACAGAGCAGCGTCGAATCGGTGCTCGAAGCCATAATGAGCGATTCCGCAGCATTGGCAACCGGCGGCAGCACTACAATAATCAAGGAATAACCGCCCGGATTCGAGTCGCTCATCTCTAACGAATCGAGCATTTCCCGGAAGCGACCATCCCCCAGTAGTTCGTAGGGGGTTGCGTCCAACTGTCCTGCCGAAAGGAGGTACAAATTAGGCTCCTTTTCGTTTTGCACCACGGCTTCTCCAAGCCGGCTACGGAACGACAGTACGTCTGCCAAACCGACCCCGACTTCTTCGTTACCGAACAAGAGGTGCAACCGTCCGACCCGCATGTCGCCGTCAATGAGCAAGACTTTTCCTTCCTTCATCTGCGCCATGGCAACGGCAATTTGAACGGCGAGGAACGTTTTTCCATCGTCTCCGGCGACGCTTGCCACCGCCAACGTTTTGCAGGAGCGGAACGGATCGCTCAATAAGAGGTGTGTACACCAATTATGCACGCTTTCCCGGTACCTTGCCAACCGCCGCCGAAACGTGGCTCCTTGAACCCACGAGACCGGCGGTTCCATGATTTCGCCGATCAACACTTGCGGAATAGCACGGCGAACTTGCGAAACGTGGTACAAACGCGGTTTGATTCGTTCAATAGCGATGCTCAAAAACAATGGAAAAAACGAGAGCATGGTCGCACCCATTCCCACGACCATGAGTTGCTTCATGAGACTTGGCTGCGAAGAAACCGCCGGAGTTAAAGGGGCAACTTGTCCGGGTGCACGAGCCTCTGATTGTACCGTAAGAATACGATTATCAATCTGGTCCAGAGTCTTATCAATCCGGGCAAGTTGGACTTGCGCAAACGCAACTTCGGTTGCACCTTCCGAGCGGTCTGCATTATTGAGAAGTTGTTCTTTGTATTTGTTTTCCAATTCTGTGAGATAAACTTCCTGCGACCGCAGTTCCCTGCCAATAGAATACAAATTGATATTTTCCTGAATACGCATCCATTCAAGCATTGAGTCAGACCCTCCGCTATCTGTGCCATTTGCCATCTTTGCAATTTCTTCATCCACTCGGGTGATTTCCTGGTCCTTACGTTGAACCGTTGAACTATTCGCTGCGGTGACTCGTAACAACTCGTCTCTGTCTTGTTGCAACTTCGCTCTCCTCTCACTGAGTTCGGCAAATTGAGGATTCATGTGGATGAGCACCTCTCTTGGAATTTCGTTGGGTTTATTGATCATGTCTTGAGTGGCTGTGTATTTTGCCCTCAAGGCAACCAGTTGTGACCGAGCAAGATAAACATCCTTTTGCAAGGATTCACCTTGTGAAAAACCGGCAATCATCCCGTCTTGTCCTGCCACCCCTCCCATGCCGGCGACCTGTTTTGTTCCGGCGCGGATATTTTCTTGAAAAGTCTGCGCCGCATTTTGTTGACGGCGTTTCTCGGCTTGGAGTTCCTGTATCAACACGTTCACCATACTCCGATTAGTGTCGCCGACGTACTTAAAATAGACATCCACAACGGCATTGACAATTTTTTCCGAGGCATTCGCATCATCGGTTTCGATACTGACCGACACAATTTCCGATCTGCCTTCGGGTCGTACACTGAGATGTTTTTGAAGCCAACCTCTTTTGTCTTTTTGCTTGAGGATGACCGGCAATTTAGCAACTTCCGGGTCTTCTAACGCCTTGTCGAGAACAGCGGGACTCCGCATCAACGCCAGTTGCGTGTTCATAAATTCGTTGTTGCTCGTGTGTTGTACTTCAAAGAGAAATTGTTGTTTTTCAGCCTGAATCAGCAGGGTCGCTCTTGCTCCGTACTGAAGCGGAAATGCCAAATAGAGTCCGCCCGCCGTGAGCAGTCCCAAGATCAGCCCCATCGGAACACTCCACTTCCAATGCCGCTTGAGTCCTGACACAACGAGTAGGATCAATATCTGTAAGGTGAGTTTTGCCGATTCAATGGGATCAATCATCGGCACCTTGTTTCGGGCATAAGTTTGCGGCGGTCTGTGTCCGCCGCCGTTGCCATAGTACGGATCGCCCCCCCCCTGCATATAGCCCTGTTGAGCGTAGTCCTGCTGCATATAACCTTGCTGAGCGTAACCCCCCTGTGGCATTTCCTGAGGAAGATACCCCTCCGGTCCGACATCCGCATAACCGCCATCCGGCATGTACATATTATTACCTTGCGGAATACCGTTGTTATCAAAAGGAACTTGATTGGACATAACTCTCTACCTTTCACAAAAAACTACTGGGCGATTGCCCATGTTGCCGTTCATCGGGCGGCAACTCACCGTTATTACTTTATATTTGAACTTTTTTGAATATCTTACCCAGATACCAAACGAACAATGCAAACAACCCCAGCGCAAGGAAGATGGCGACTTTCCCGGCAAATGCATCGGCAACGGCACCTACGCTCTGTCCTGCTGCCGTCCAGCGTGCCACCGTTTCGTAATGACATTCGAGCAGAATTCCCGTGATGGCAATCCTCGCCGCATTGACAAACAATGCCAACGGTGCGGCGATTGCCAAAATCAGTATATTTTGCCACCAAGGGCGGCGCAACAACAGCACCGATGCGACTGCAATGGCGAATACGCTTATCAGGAACCGGAGCCCACTGCACGCCGCTTCAACGCCAAGTTCTGTTGAACTCAACCGGATGGTATTTTTGATTGGAATTGCTGCTACTCCGGCAATCTGCAAAAGTTTTGCAGCGGAGTGTGCAGCAAAAAATTGCAGTTGATTTTTCATTAACACGTCAACGCGCCACGGGAGTTGGAACATGAATACAAGGAAACAAAGCGACGGTAATGCCCAAACGACCACCCGCCAGCCGTAGAAAAACCAAACGACTCCCATTATCCAAAACCAAATCGCCAACATATCGAGGGGGTCCATATATCGTAGCCCCGCAAAAACCCGAAGCACTCCATAAAAGAAGATGGGGAACAAGCCGACCCAGTCGAGTTTGTAACGAGTCCCGGGATAGGTATCCAATCTCATATACAGGAAAAGGATCGTTGCCGGAACAACAAGGAAACCATGACTGTAATCATCGGTGTGAGACCATTCATACACCATCGATGCCCAAGAGGGATAGGATGCCCAAATGCAAAGGGGAACCATCACCGCTGCCAACATGAGCAACCGTGTCCACTCAAACGTTGCATCAATCGGAAGTCGAACGGACACCATTGGTTGCGGCGAAGCGAAACCTGCTGAATGTTTCGGTTGTTTTGGTTGCGTCGGTTGAGCCGAGCGAATCGGTTGCGTTGGTTGAGCCGAACGAATCGGTTGCGTCGGTTTCATTTCTCTTTCGCCAAAACGACCGGCGGCAACCGGCTGGGCTGTTTGGGGATGAGCAGTCAGATTCGTTGGTGGGGGTGCCGCAGGCGGCATTGCCGGTTCGACAATCGGTGTCTGGTTTGGCGTATTAGGTCGCGGAGCAATGGGCGCAGCGCGGCGCGGCAAGACTGCGTCTGATGGAACATGTCGCCTCCGTTTAGGTACGTTTTGACCGTCCCCGTGACCGGAATTTGCGGGTTGTGCCGATGGGGTTTGATTCTCCGTCATGTTAGGTGCAATGGGTTGTGAATGGAATGCGCAAGGGCACGTAGGAACGAAATATTCGCGCAACGCCCCCAAGAAACTTCACTCCGTATTATACCGCATGTTCTGTGGATTGGTAGTTCATTTTTCAGTTTTTTTCCCAAATCCAAAAAATAGCCCCCGTATTTCCAACTTTTTAGTTACATGTGTTCCCTCTTGCAATTTTGTCCACTTTGGATACACTGTGGAGTACGTTCTGTTCTGTTTCCCATTTTGGGGGTCTGTGCCCATGAAGTGTATCGTTGTAACGCCGGAAAAAACCGTACTATCGCAAGAAGCGGCTTTTATTGTCTTGCCGCTCATTGACGGCGAGTATGGAATTTTGCCCAATCACGCTCCATTGATTGCTCGGCTGGGAGCAGGCGAACTCCGTCTGACCGGTGTGGACGGCAAACAGACACACTATTACCTCGAAGGAGGATTTGCCGAAGTCTTGGGAGATACCATCGCTCTGATGACGATGTACTCCGTGCCTGTGCAGGATTTGGATTTGACCCAAGCCGAAACGGAGTTGGAAGAGGAATTGGCAAATCTTGCCGACTCTGTTGAACTCGCCGGAATCCGGCAGGAAAGGTTGTCACGCCAGCGGGCAAAAATCCGCGTCGCCCGAAAAATGAGCGAAAAACAATAGAGGTAACTTCTA
>Ga0082212_10009414_pt1 | contig 12605 bp, 7 predicted proteins | sample TergutNt197P3_FD_71548 | JGI IMG/M metagenome (GOLD analysis project Ga0082212, IMG submission 71548) | Neocapritermes taracua P3 segment gut microbial communities from Petit-Saut dam, French Guiana - Nt197 P3 | ecosystem: Host-associated > Arthropoda: Insects > Digestive system > Gut ... | reverse complement strand
ATCAGGCCAGCCAAAGCATAAGCAAGGTTATCAAAGTAATAGATGACATCGCTTTCCAAACCAACATCCTTGCCCTGAACGCGGCCGTGGAAGCGGCCAGGGCCGGACAGCACGGAAAAGGCTTTGCGGTCGTCGCGGAGGAGGTCCGCAGCCTTGCCGGCAAAAGTGCGGCGGCGGCACGGGATACCGGCAGCCTGATCGCCGACTCGATGGAAAAAGCGGAATTGGGCTCCCACATTGCCCAGGACACCGCCAAAAGCCTTGAGGAAATTGTGGCCGGCATCAACCAGAGCGCTCAAATTATTTTTGACATTGCGCAGTCTTCCGATCAGCAGTCGCTTGGAATAAAGCAAATCAACTCGGGCATCGACCAGGTGGCCCAAGTCGTGCAGGCCAACAGCGCGACGGCCGAGCAAAGCGCCGCCTCATCCGAAGAAATGAGCGGACAAGCCAATATGCTGGAAGAAATGGTCGCGCAATTCAAGCTCAGGGACGAAACAAAGCGCGTACGGAGCGGCTTGCCCGCCCCATCCTCCGGCGCAGGGGCCAAACAGATCGGGCTGCCGCCCCGCAAAACCGGCGGCGCGCTTCCCGATGCCGGATATTATGGAAATAACGAGTAACTGTATTTAAATCAACAGCGAAAATGGGGGGGCCGCAAATGGCGCAGATTAAAAACAGCAGCTCGTACTGCTACAGGGTCAAGGGCCTGTTCGTTCCGTTCCAAACGCCGGCTTCGATTGAAAAGGATATCGACGATTACATAGGCAGGATCGGACAATACACGGAGCGCCTGGAAGACAGCTTCAGCCGAGGGGACGTAAACGCCTTTTCCGCCGCCCTTGAAACAATCCGGGATATGCTGCAGGCCGTATACGCGAAACAATGCCTGTCCTATATCAATGCGATGGCCGAAGCCGCGAAAACCCGCGGCATTAAGCATTGCCAGCGGCTTTTGCAGCAGGCGATCGCGGATCTTTTGCTGCTGTCCATTGAGATGCAGAAAGCGCAAATGATCGGCACATCCCAAGCGATGAAATATAAATATGTCGAGAAGAACGAAGAAATAGCCCGCAGCCTTTCGGCCATCAAAAGGATGGTTGGCATTCGAGATTATGAAAAGGCGCAGAGCCTGGCGCTCGATATGCGGGAGGCAGACGGCGCCTTCATCAAGCTTTCCGAAATGCTTAAGGCCCGTCAATACGACAAGGCCGTTGCCCTGGCAGACGCGATGGAAAAAGAGCATATTGGGCTTATTCAGCGGAAAAACCCGGACAAAAGCGCAAAAACGGTGCTGGCTGTGGATGACAGGCCGGAAATCCTGTCCAATGTGAACGCCGCTTTGCGGGGCCATTACAGGGTGCTCGGCGCGCCCGGCGGGAATATCGCGCTGGAGATCATGTCCCGGCAAAAGATCGACCTCTTTTACCTTGATATCGAAATGCCGGAAATGGACGGGTTTGAATTGGCCCGGCGTATCCGTGCCGACAGCGCTTACGCGAAAACCCCTGTCTTGTTCCTGACGGGAAATGCCTCAAGGGAAAATATTGCGAGAGGCATTAACCTCGGCATCAGCGACTTTATCGTCAAGCCGTCGAACCACGTGAACCTGCTGGTCAAAGCCCGGATGTATATGGACGATGTGAAATAGGAGCGGGAAACCCATGCTGAATGGCGCTGCAAATCATAATGATGGGGACGGGCGGCAGGCCGCGATGACGGGCGCGCTGCAAAAGGCCGTTGAAATATTTGTTGCCTATAACGAGGAAACGCTTGACGATATTTTGGAAAACGGCCTGTGGCCGTTCGCGGACGCGGCGGATATTGACGGCATCGTGCTTTACCGCGTTCTCCATATCGAAGGGGTTCCGCGTTTCGGGCAGACATACCGCTGGGAAAAAACGGGGGGCGGCACGATGCCCCTGGACAGCGGGCTGCTGATACTTCCCGAATATAAAGCGTTGGAGCGATGGCTTGAACTCGTTTCAAAAGACATTTGCGTTGATTTGCGGGAGAGCGAGATGTCTGAGGACGAGGCCGCCTTGCTGCGGCCGTTCGGCGTTAAATCAATCCTGCTGGTCCCTATATTTACGCGCGGCGCGCTATGGGGGGTCGTCTCCTTTGAAGACTACGCCCGTGAACGAAGCTTTGAGCCGGACATTGAGATGTACCGCGCGGTCGCGCGGCTGTGCGCCAGCACGGTGATCCGCGAGGAGGCCGCGCAGAAAGCCGCCGATTCCCGCGAAATCACATCCCGGGTGCTGGAAGGCTCAAGCGCGATGATTTATGTGACCGACCCGGAAACCGGCGAGATCCTCTTTATCAACGAGGCCATTAAAAACAGCTACCATATTACCGAGGATGTGATCGGGCAGCCTTGCTATAAAATCTTTCATGACGGCATGGACGGCATATGCGATTTCTGCCCCTGCCATCAGCTTGACAAAGAGCCGGACAGGACGATCGTATGGGAGGACTACAGCGCCAAAACCAACCGCATATACAGGAAGACCGACCGGTATATCGACTGGCCCGGCGGCAGGAAGGTCCATGTTCAGTATGTCGTTGACATCACCGACACCGAATACGACTACATGAAACACAAACTCACAAACGACGCCTTACATATCGCCCTGTGGGATCTTCATGTCGTGCGCGGCGACCCGGTGAATCCGGGCAATACCTTCCTCTGGTCGCAGGAGTTCCGGACGATGCTCGGCTTTACGGACGAACGGGATTTCCCCAACATCCTGTCCAGCTGGAGCGACCGGCTCCATCCCGAAGATAAGGAGAGGACGCTGAAAGCGTTTGAGGCGCATATCACCGATCACACGGGGGAAACGCGGTATGATTTAACCTACCGCCTGAAGCTGAAAGACGGCGAATACAAATACTTCCGCGCGTTCGGAGACACGTTGCGGGATACGGCGGGCGCCCCGCTCCGGACGGCCGGCGCGCTGGAGGATATAGACGGCAAGAGGCGGATGGAGGAGGCGCTGGAAGACGCCTTTCACGACTCAAACCACGCGCTGGGCAGCATGACCAACATCCTGAACAAATCGGGCGTTATGATCTATGTGACCGACTTGGATACCGATAAACTCCTGTTTATAACCGACAGCATGAAGGCGCATTACGGTATTCAGGAAGACGTGATCGGACAGTATTGCTATAAAATCTTCAACGAGGGATTGGATAAGAGATGCGAATGGTGTCCGTGTCACCAGCTTGATAAAAACCCCGACAAGGCGGTGATATGGGAAGAACACAGCGCCCTGACAAATTGCTATTATCAGAATGTAGACCGCTACGTTGACTGGCCCGGCCGCAAAAAGGTCCATATACAGTACAGCACGGACATAACCGGCATCAAGAAGACGCAGATGATTCTTGAGCATAAAGAACAGCTGATGGACGATCTGCATAAAACAGCCGTTATGTTTTTGTCGCAGCGCGATAAAAACATCGACGACATATTGTCAAAAGGCATTATGCCCGTTATGGACAGGATCGGCATTGACAAACTGATTATATGGCGGAAATTTGAGGATAAAAAAGGATTGCGCATATCGCAAATCTACCGTTGGAGCCGGAGGATGGGCGGCACCACGCAGCCGTTCAGCGTATTGGCGGATTATGTTTTCACGGAGAGGGCGAAAGAGTGGGAAGCGTTTTTCATTGAAAGCAGAACGGTCAACAGCCCCATTCGGGACATACCTCCAGACGACGTGGCCCGCGACTTCGGGAAACTCGGCGTCTTGTCGGCGTTTGCCACCCCTATATTGATCGACGAGGGGTTATGGGGATTCGCCCTTTTCGGCGACAGCGGCACGGAACGGGTTTTTGAGGCGGACAGCGCCGAGACGATGGTATCGGCGGCGTTTTTATACGCCAACGCCGTTATCCGCGCGGACTTGGCCCAAAATGTGCAGGAAGCGGAGGAGCGCGGCAATCTGATGCTGCATTCCTCGCCGCGGTGCTGCCATATCTGGGACAGGAATATGAAGATCATTGACTGCAATGAGGCAAACCTCAGAGTCTTCGGCGTGGAATCCAGGCAGGAGTTTTTGGACCGGTTTTATGAGTTTGAGCCGGAGTATCAGCCCGACGGCTCCCGTTCGGACGCGGTGGGTCCGGCCTACTTGAAAAAAGCGTTTGAGGAGGGCCGCTGCGTCTTTGAATACATGCACCGGCTGCTCGACGGGACGCCGCTCCCCGCCGAAGTCACGCTGGTCCGCGTCGAGTACAAAGACGACTATGTTGTGATCGGGTATATGCGGGATCTGCGCGAGCAGAAAAAAATGACGCTGGAAATCGAGCGGCGCGACAGGCTGCTCAAAGCGATGAACCAAGTTGCGGTCACGCTGCTCACAACGGCGTACGGGGCGCACTTTAACGAGTCGCTGTTCAACGGCATGGAACTAATCGGCCGGTGTCTGGACGCCGACTATGTGCAGATCTGGCGAAACGAAACGCGCGAAGGCGTCCTGCATTTTGTCCTCAGCCATCTCTGGGCGTCTGAGGCCAGGCGGCAGGCCGCGCAGACCGTCATGGGGACGGCGGTCCCCTATCCGGACAGATGGAAGGACTTGTTTTCGCGGGGCGAATGCTTGAACGGGCCGGTTTCCCGTCTTCCGCAGGACGAACAGGACATTTTTAGCCCCATAAAATCGACCATTACCATCCCGTTGTTCTCCGATGAGGAATTTTGGGGGATATTCTGCGTTGACGACTGCCGGCGGGAATACGATTTCCCGGAGGATGAGGCCGGCCTGCTGCGTTCGGCCGGTTTGATGCTGGTCAACGCCATTGACCGCAACGAGCAAAACGCCAAGCTGCGGGAGGCGCACGAGCGCGCCAACGCGATCATGGAAGCGTCGCCGATCGGCACGACCCTATGGGATAGGGAAGGCCGCCTGTTTGAGTGCAACGAGACCTATGTAAGGCTCTTCCATCTGAAAAACATCGGGGAGTATATGGAACGCCATTATGATTTTAACCCTGAATATCAGCCGGACGGACGGCTTTCCGGCGAGAAAATCGCCGCGATGGTCCAAAAGACGTTTGCCGAGGGCCGCCATTACTTCGAATGGATGCACCGGGCGGCGGACGGCTCCCCGATCCCCTGCGAGGTTACCATGGTCCGCGTTGCCTACGAGGGCGATTACGCAGTTGCGGGGTTCCTGCGCGACTTGCGCGAGCAGCAGAAAATGATCCGCGCGATCGAGCGCCGGGACAAGCTGATGGATATGTCGAATCAGGTGGCCGGCGTGCTGCTGCAATCGGAAATGGACAGTTTTGACAACGATCTCGTCCACTGCATGAAGATGATCGCCCAAACGGTGGACGCCGACCGCGCGAGCGTTTGGATCAACAGCGTCAGGGACGGGCGGCTGTATTGCACCCAGATCTATGAATGGGTGGAGGACGTTGCGTCTCAGCTCAATACAGACTTGACAAGAGAGGTATCATATGACGACGCCCTGCCCGGCTGGGAACTGAAACTGTCGCGCGGGCGCTGCGTCAACAATTTTGTGCGGGATATGTCCCCGGCGGAACAGCGGCAGCTCTCGGGGCAGGGGATACAGTCCCTGTGCGTGACGCCGATCTTTGTGCGCGGCCAGTTTTGGGGATACATGGGCCTTGACCACTGCCACGAGGGCCGGATCTTTGACGAGACCGAACTGGATATACTGCGCGCCTGCGGGCTGATGGTCGCCAACACCCTGCTGCGCCACGACGTGATACGGGCCATGCTGGAAAGCATGGAACGGGAACGGGATCTGGAGATCCAAAAACAGACGGCCCAGGCGGCCAACGAAGCCAAGACGCAGTTTTTAGCCAGTATGTCCCACGAGATCCGCACGCCGATGAACGCGATCATAGGGATGTCCGACCTGCTGCTTTCGGAAGATTTGACGATCCGCCAGCACCGTTACGCGGAGGACATACGGATTTCGGGGCTTGCGCTGCTCGATATTATCAACGATATTCTCGACCTGTCGAAAATCCAGGCCGCCAAACTGAGCCTGATACCGGTGCATTACAACATTAAGATGCTGATCGAGCATATCAGTTCGATGGTGTCGTTTTTAATCAAAGACAAAGGGAAGGACCTGACGTTCGCGGCCGATATACAGGACGAGCTCCCCGACTGCCTGTACGGCGACGACGTCCGTTTCCGCCAGGTGCTTTTGAACCTTTTGAGCAACGCCGTCAAGTATACCAAAAAAGGCAGCATTACCCTGGCGATCAGCGTTGACGGCCCGGATATGCGGATCACCGTGACCGATACCGGCTCGGGGATCCCGGAAGAAGACCTTCCGACCTTGTTTGACGCGTTCGAGCAGGCCGATATGGAGAAAAACCGGCATCAGCAGGGGACCGGGCTGGGACTGACGATCACCAAATCATTGGTGGAACTGATGGGCGGGCATATCTCGGTGGAGAGCGTATACGGCAAAGGTTCGTCGTTCCATCTCACGCTGCCGATGGTGCCGGGCAACGAGGCCCTGATCCGGCAGGAAGACGCCGAGTCGGATATTGTCTACGCGCCGGACGCCAGCGTTTTGGTCGTTGACGACAGGGAAACAAATCTCAGCGTGATAAGCGGGCTGCTTTATCAGAGCCATATCATCGCCGACAAAGCCATATCCGGCGCCGAGGCGATCAAGATGATCTCGGAGAAGGCGTATGACCTTGTTTTTATGGATCACATGATGCCGGAAATGGATGGGATCGAGGCGACGGCAATCCTCCGCGGCACGGGCGTCAAAGTTCCGATCGTCGCGCTGACGGCCAACGCCATTTCGGGCGCGAGGGAGTTGCTGTTATCGGCCGGGATGGATGATTTTCTGTCAAAACCGATTGATAAGGCGGAGTTATACCGCGTGTTGAGATTTTGGATCCCCTCCGAGAAGATCACCGGCCGGCCGGACACGCCCGAAAGCGAAGCCGAGGACGGCGGCGGGAATGAAGACTTCTGGGAGAAGGTTTACAGGATCGACGGGCTGTCCGCCGAGATCGGGCTGGACATTGCCGCCGGCCAGCGGAATATCTATCAAAACACCTTAGAAATATCGATGCGGGAACTGCAAAAAAACATGGAGAATTTTCATAAATTCTTAGCGTCCGGCGATATGCGGGGTTTCTGCACCGAAGCGCACGGCACAAAAGGCTCGTTATCGCTTTTAGGCGCCACGAGGCTTTCCGGCAAAGCGCTGAAACTGGAAAACGCGTCCCGTGAAGGCGATATGGCGTTTTGCAGATCGAACCTTTCCGATTTCCTAAGCGATTTGGCCTCTTTCCTCACCGAACTGCAAGACGCTTTCTTAGGGCTGCGAAAGAGCCAGACCGCCCTGACGGTCCCCTCCGAACTCCCGCCGATCCTCGCCCGGCTCACAAAAGCCATGGCCGATACCGATTACGCGGCCCTGTTTGAGGAACTTGACCGATTGGACGGGTTGGAGTTGTCCGGCATAGTGGCCGACGAGACCGAGAATCTCAAAGAAGCGGTGCAGATCATGAATTACGATCACGCGGCGGGTATTATTGAGCGGCTGCTGGCAAACAATTGAATGGGATCCGCCGGTATTACTTATCGTTCGATAGACTAAAAAAAGGTTGCTTGCGGTTGGGTTTATTGGTATAATGCTGATGGGATAGCGCATTCGCCTCGAAAGTAAGTACTTGACCCGCCGCCTTTTCGTGGATTCTCCCGTCTGCCCCCGTAGTTCACTCGGATAGAGCGGCCGCCTCCTAAGTGAACCTACTGTTTTCCACAAATCTGAATACAAGCCCTCGTAGCTCAGTGGATAGAGCACTCGCCTCCTAAGCGAGGGGCCGCGCGTTCGACCCGCGCCGAGGGTGCCAAAAAACCCAGTAACCATGCGGATTTCCCGGCATCAGCTCTCTTTCAACCGCTAATTGAAAGAGAGCATTTTCCTGTCCATTCAGCTCTGAGAAAACTGCTAATACAGACCACCTCATTTCTGTGATTTTTGGAGAAAATCGAGGCTTTTTGCTAATACGGCATTTTTCGGCTGTTTTATTTGCTAATACGACTCATCTGTTCCAGCAGGGCCGCAAGCATCTCCGGGTTCTGCTCAATCAGCTCTAAGAGCTGCTGTTTCGCGTTGCTGGCCTGCGGATCATATGCCTGCTGCATCTTGCTGGTGAGCGCCAGGCGGTCCTCCTCAAAGATCCGGGAATACTGCTTCGTGACCATCTTGGGATCCTTGTGTCCGTTTTCGCCCTGTACCGCTTTGATGTCGCCGCCGGATAGCCGGAGCTTGACCGTTGTGCTGGTGACGCGGATGCTGTGGAACACGACCTCTTTCATCCCCAACTGCTGTAACACCATCTTGAACCGTTTGTTGAGGTGTTCAGTCATAATCGGCCGCCCGTTTGCCTGGCAGATCACCAGTCCGTAATCCATGTAGCCGTCCTCGCCCAGCTCCAGCATCAACCGTTCCTGCATTTGTTTCAGGGTCAGCAGCTTTTGCGCCACAATCGCCTGAAAGTTAGCGATGCGGTTACTGCCTTCGGTTTTGGTGTTCTTCAACACAATCACGGTTTTGGTGCCGGGATATAGGTTGGGGAACCGGTAGAAGATTTGCGCCTTCGGCAGCTTGTCGATCAGCTTCTTGGGAACCCGGTCGATGGCTTTACAGATGTCGATCTTCCCGTCATCGAAATACACGTCATCCCACTGGATGCCGCCGATCTCACCGCCGCGCAGAGAGCAGAAGAACGCGAGAATCATCGCGCAGTGTATCAGGTAGAGATCGTAGTCTTCCGGGTTATCCGTCTTGTCAAGGATTTTCTGGAGTTCGCCTGCCGTGAGCGCGTCCCGTTCCTTTGACTTGTACTCCGGGAGGGTCGCGTCCAAAAACGGATTCTGAGCAATGTACTGCCACTTCTTTGCGATGTTGAAGGCGGTACGCAGCACCTTATGGATGTCATGGATGGTGCTTGGCGACACGCGCTTCCGGGATGGCTTGCCCAAGTTTGCGACCGGAGGACACTCTTTCAGCAGATGATCGTAGTAATCATCGACGGCCTTCACCGTGATCCTGCTGATCGGCGTACTCCCCCAGTATGGGTAAACGTAGTTCTCAAACAGCCGTTGGTTTGATTCAAAATACGAGGTTCCCCACTTCATTACTCCATATTTTTCAGAGAATTCGGTGAGAAACGTCCGCATGATGTAATCGTTGCGTTCCACATGGATATTTTGGCTCTGATCAAGCTCAATCTTAGCCTTGCGGGCCTTGGCTTGCGTGTAGGACATACCAGACTCCCAAATCTGCTGTCTGGTCTTCCCTTCGCCCTCATAATAGATGACGGCGTATTTTTTGCCTCGTTTTACGATGCTTGCCATTCGTTTTTAGCCTCCTCTCCGTAATATGAATGAGGCCGTACAAACGGCTTGAACAAGGAAAATTTGCTGACTATAGATTCCATGAATCATTCTCCTTCAATTATGATTGTTTATCCAACCATTCATCAAACGAGAACTTTGAAATTCGTATCACCCGACCGACCCGGACAATCTTGAAACATCCGGAATTGCATAACTCATACGCCTTTTTCCGGCTGATGCCAAGAATGCCAATGATCTCGGCAACAGAATACGTCCTCTTCCCAATGGCCGGATTATTCGTTGACGGTCCGATTGTAAAAACCTCCTCCCGACAACCGGACTGACTCAGGGAACCCGCAGTCATTGCAATAGCAAGACAATTATAGCGTGGAATCGTTCCTTTTTCAATCCGATTCTAAAATATAGCATAAAACACACCCGCACCGGCCCATTTCCTGCGCCTTGTTGTCGCCGCGTATTGGCAGGCCGCGCTGTGCGCTGTTTGATCCGCGGGCGCGCTCCTGTCATGGCACGCTGTCCGCAAAGCCTGTATAACCTCCGGTGGGATGCTATGAGCCGTGGCCGGCTGTTTGTCAAGGTACAGCAGCAGGCTGTCAAAGCCTGTGTACCTATGAAAGAGCGCACCTGGCCGCAAAAGGATGCAAAGCGGCAAAAAAATCTCCGAATTATTTTTCGGAGATTTTTCTGTTTCTGCTGTTGATAAACACGCAATCAAAACGTATAGAGTACGCAGTAACAAAAAACAGGAGGGGTTTTCTATGTTAATCGCAATCGACCACGGCAATAAGAACTGCAAAACGAAAAGCCGGATCTTCACTTCCGGCCTGCTGGAGAACGACACCAAGCCGCCTTTCGGCGATGAGATCCTGCGGTACGGCGGCAAGTATTATTCGCTGTCGGACAAGCGCATCCCCTATCTTCGGGATAAAACGGCCGACGAGAGGTTCTTCATCCTGTCCCTCTTCGCCATCGCGGGAGAGATTGAGGCCCAGGAGCGGTATGCGCCGAACTGCCTGATTCCGGTATCCCTGGCGGTGGGACTGCCGCCCAGTCATTACGGCGCGCTGTATAAGAAGTTTGAGCAGTATTTCAAGCCCCATGATATACCCTTTGGGTAAGGACAGACTTATATTGTTCAGCTTGAAGCCGGAAAAACTCCTGCTAACACCCTTTAATTCCAAACAATTCTCAATCATTTTTTACCTCCAATAAAAGCTGTAAAAGGCTGATTATTTCATCGTCAGACATGGACGCTCGCCCTGCCGCCTGTATCGCGTTGTTTAGGTTGCTTTCCACTTCTTTAATAAGCTGTTCGCGGATAAGATTAGAACTGCTCGACATAACAAAGAAGCCTTTACCTTGGCGGCTCGTAATAAATCCTTCTTGTTCAAGCTCGTTGTACGCCCTTGTCGTAGTCAATACGCTTATTTTTAAGTCCCGCGCTAACTGCCGGAGCGAGGGGAGCATTTCATCTTCCGTTAATTCACCTGATAGTATTTGAACCTTGACCTGTTCCTTAATTTGTTCATAAATCGGCAGACTGGAACTATTTGATATTACAATTTCCAAACTATCACCCCTTTATGCTGTATCTCATATAACATATACAGTATACACAGAATAATCAGATTTGTCAAGTGTCTATATGAAATATTTTTATGAATGATGCTGTAAATATAAGGAAGTGCTGTATGCGACAATAAAAAAGCCGGGGGCATGACGGTTTCCCACCACACCCCCGGCATATCTGCTTTGCTCACAGCCTTTTCGACGTTTCCACGATATACGGCTCAATAATTTCCTTGAACAAAAATCCATTCGCCTTAAAATCCATCATATCCTTAACAGGCTTGATGACAGCCGGCTCTTTCGTCACGGCAGAATTGAATAATTGCCTGTATTCGGCGTTAGGAGCGTAGACCAATATCCTCGGCTTGACCGATCTTACCGACTTTAACGCTTCCCCAAACTCTGCAATTTCAAATGGTTTATCACTTGCGCCGCAGAGAAGATGAACCGCCGACTCCTTATACTTTCTCACCGCCTCACGCTTGATGTCGCCGTAGTCCATGATGATAAAATTGTAATCGTGCTTCGGCAGCATACACTCGTAAAAGTCAATGGCGTCGTAAGTGAAGTAATCTTCCTCCGTGTCAAAGTTATATGCGTCCGCGATACTTTTAAGATGGTGATTCGTGTTGATGGCGGCATAACAGGCCGTGCCGCCGTGGTTTTTGATAAAATTGACAAGCCCCAGCGCGAGGGTGGTCGTGCCAACCCTGCGCGTCGCGCCGATTACGCCGATATGGACGTTCAGGCAGTCAAAACGGTAATGCTCGTCCTCCATTTCTTTAAGGATTAGGCTCTGCGCCAGCGTTTCCGTTTCTTCTTCGGGTTCTTCCCCGTATTCATCTTCAAACGCCTCGGCAAAATTGCTTGCCGCCGCTTTGGGTTTTGCTTTCGGCTTGGGCTTCGGTTTATACCTCGCCATACCATCGGCAGACAGGCACTCGGCTATCTGTTCAATTTTTTCGTCCATGTCGGCCGCCGTCACAATATCGGTCACGCCGATTTTCACAAGCTCCCGCGTGAAATCGTCTAAATGCTCCATGTGATACTCGGTTTCATAGATTACGATAACCCGCGCGCTGAACATCATTTGAAAAGACTTTACGGCTTCCAAAAACTCATTATTCTTTTCATCAGCCGCAATCCTCTCTACGCAGAAATAACGGCAGCTTGCGTATTTACGCATATCCTTGACAATAAACTCCGATAGAGAGAAATTGCCTGAAAGTTTACGGATATGCAGGGAATTATCGCTTGCCGCCCTGTCGAGCAGATTCGCGTTTTCGTTTCTCGACAAATAAAGAATCATTTAACTAATCACTTCCTTTCATTCAGCCTATAATCCAAAACGGGCCGCCCGCCCCTGCGCCTTCGCGGGCCTCGTTCAGAATAATGGATAAATCCCACTCCTGTTCGCTCCGCTTATAGCTTGCGGGGTCTGCCACAAGGATTTTACCGTCAGCCGTCACACCTCGGAGGACGATAAAATGACCGCCCGTTGTAAAATGACCTTTCGACATAATGGCGACTACCAGCTTGCCGGACGATAAGGCGTCAACAATTTTTTGTCCGTCATTCTTTCCCGCGCCCTCCACAGCCAAACCGTAAGCCTTCGCGCTTTCGGGGATAAGGGTATGATACGAACCGTTCC
>Ga0082212_10009413_pt1 | contig 12607 bp, 9 predicted proteins | sample TergutNt197P3_FD_71548 | JGI IMG/M metagenome (GOLD analysis project Ga0082212, IMG submission 71548) | Neocapritermes taracua P3 segment gut microbial communities from Petit-Saut dam, French Guiana - Nt197 P3 | ecosystem: Host-associated > Arthropoda: Insects > Digestive system > Gut ... | reverse complement strand
GTCAGGTGGTGCGGGAAAACCGCAGGAATGCTTGTTGCCTTTCAAGGTTTTCCCGCGCCGCCTGGCGGCAAAAAGACCGGCGCAGTGATGGAAAATGTTTTCGTTCTTGGGTATAATACTATTTTGCGTCAGCTTTATTTCAAACAGTTCCTTACCAAAATATCACATAAAGTTTACTTGATGATGATAGTGCCAACGATGGATAATGGCTATACTAAAGAACTGTAAAGAGAGGCGACTGTTATGAATCAAAAACTTAAACATACTGATAGAAGCGATTTCCAAACTTTCGTTATGGAAAAAACCAAGCATATCGCACTGATTGCCCATGACGGAAAAAAGCAGCAGCTGATAGAGTGGGCCGAATTGAATAAAGAGGTTCTGGTTCGGCATTTTCTCTGCGGCACCGGTACTACAGCATGGCTGATAGAGGAAAAAACCGGCCTGTCGGTTACCGCCTATAACAGCGGCCCCTTAGGCGGCGACCAGCAAATCGGCTGCCGGATCGTAGAAGGACTGATCGATTTTGTGATTTTCCTCTGGGATCCCTTGGAAGCGCAAGCGCATGACCCGGATATAAAAGCTCTGCTGCGTATTGCCGTGATGTATGATATCCCCATAGCCAACAATCTGGCGACAGCGGATTTTTTACTGAGTTCGCACTTGATGGATGAACCCTATATCAGACAAGTGAAAGGCTTCGGCAAAGATTTACAGCGACGATTGGAAAATTATGGTATTTAAATTATGAAAAGGAGACATAACCATGAAAAAACGCGTAAAACCTCTTCTATCTCTGCTTCTGGTATTCACGCTCGCCTTTTCCAGTTTTGCGGGTGCCCTCCCGGCTACGATAGCCGTACCTGATACCCTGACTGAATCGGTCACTGTGGTCATCGACGGCGCCCATGAAAATCAGTATGTCAACGGCGATTATGCGGGAAGGTTGACCACTTTCAGCAGCCTGGCCGATGCTCTGGAAATTAACCTTGTCCAAGCCGCGACCCTTGATGCCGCAACCTTAAAAGATGCCGGCACCCTGCTCATCACAGCGCCTAGACGTACCCCGGCCTGCAACTTTACTCCGGCCGATTTAAATGCAGTTAAGGCATTCACAGATGCCGGCGGTAATCTGATCGTTACCGGGCGCGCCGACTACGGTAATCCCACAGACGGCAGTCAAACCCATCTTCAACTCAATGCTCTTTTATCCGCTGTCGGAGCGACCACCAGAATCAACAATGACGAAGTTGTTAAAGATAATACCTCCAACTATACGATTTTTACTGATACCTATAATCGCAGTCATCCCGTTTTGAAAAACCTCTATCTGAACAAGACCATGCGCTTTTACAGCGGCGCTTCCCTGGTTGTGGATCCCGCTAAAGTTGCGGACGGCACAGTGACAGCGATGGTAAACGGGATAGAGGGCTGTTTTTCCTATGATTCGGACGGGCAAGGTTCCACCCCTGTGGGTACCGGAACCAATATGTACTTAATGGTCAGCGAGACTCTGCCCTCAGGCGCTGTTGTTTATATTTGCGGTGTTGCTTTCCTCAATGACTATGAAAGCGACTACGATAATCTGGAGATTTCCCAGGCGATTTTAAGATCCTTAACCGGAACCGAGCCTGATGTGACCTTCTTGCCGGAGACTCTGGGACTCGTCCCCGGCAAGAATACGGGTGAGCTGAATCTGAACTGGTACTGTGATGCAGCCGTAACGGGTACTCCCGCGGTGGCTTTCACTCCTCAACTGGGCGCAACGCTAAACTTTACCGGCCTTCAGGCAGCAGCATCTGCCGGAAAACTTGCCAACAAGGTCACCGTGACAGGGCTCCAGCCGGATACTACATACGGCTATCGCGTTTCCAGTGACGGCCTTAACTGGAGCGGATCTTATACCTACAAGACCCCCAAGGCTGCTTCCTTCCGCTTTGCCGTAACCGGCGACCCTCAGCTTACCACAGGGCTCCAGGACAATACAAGCAGCCGCAAGGATGAAACCACGGCCAAAGGCTGGCAGGACACCGTAGCTGCCATTGCCGTCCGTGGGGTGGACTTTATAGCCGGCGTCGGTGATGAAGTTGATATGACCAACAATGGCAGCGAGGCGGAATATAGCAACTTCTTCGCCCCGGATGCGCTAAGAAGCCTGCCTTTCGCGCCGGCTGTCGGCAATCATGACCGGCACTATCTTTTCAACTATCACTACAATCTGCCCAACGAGCAGAGCTTCACCCCGGTTGTCAATGCCGGCAATGCCGGCAACGAGCAATACCGGGTCATGGAAGTTGCCGCCAACTACTACTATCTGTATAATAATGCTTTATTCGTGGTGCTTAACGATTCCGGTTACCCGGAAAGCAAGGAAGTGGCCGCGGAATATGTAAGCCTCTATGACAAGACTTTACAAGCGGCAACCGAAGCCAATGCTGATCAATATACCTGGCTTTTTGTTCAACACCACAAATCCACAGCCAGTGTGGCAGACCATATTGCCGACACCGACATCCAATATTATGTGGAAGCCGGATTTGAAAAGACCATGGACAAATACGGCGTCGATTTCGTCCTGGCCGGACATGACCATGTCTATGCCCGCAGCTATCCGATGCTGGATGGGGTCCCGGACAAGACCGGCGCCGGCGGCACGGTCAATGCGACCCTCATCAAAGGCGGCGACGGAGCTTCCACTGCCACAAACCCCAACGGTACCGTGTACTTTACCACGACGACAGGCAGCGGCCTCAAGTATTATGAGTTGTTTAACAATGCCGGCAACCTTTATGTCAAGAACAACTCCTCTTATCCCTATTTGGTGGAGAATCTCTTTGGCAGCCTGGCTTATGCCGGGGCCAATATCATCAATAACAATCCATCCGTTACGGGCGGAACTACCGACCCGGCCCTCTATTCTCACGAGGTCGGCAAACTTCCTCTCTCCGCGGCAAAATACCTCCAAAACAAAACCCCCGGCTACATATATGTAGAGGTGGCCGGAAATACAGTATCCTTTAATTATTATGACATTGATGAATATAAGGATGCTCTGTATGACAGTTATACCGTAAGCAAAAGTACGGGGCTTGATCCCACCACCGAAATCAACCTCTTCTCCTTCAATGACTTTCATGGCACCGTAGACAATTCGGCTTCCGCTTCCAATCCGGGCATGGCCAGATTTACCGCCATTGCCCAGCATATCATGGGGCAATATCCCAATTCGGCCTTGCTGGCTGCCGGCGACAATTATCAGGGTTCGGCTATCTCTAACTATTTCCTGGGCGAGCCGGTATCCAAAATGATGAAAGCGCTGGACGTCAAATACTCGGCTGCCGGTAATCATGACTTTGACTGGGGCCAGGATAAACTTGCCAAGTTTTCCCAGGATGCGGGCGGGATGGAATTCCTTGCCGCCAACGTTTTCCTCAAAGGTAGCAACGACAGGCCCGACTGGTGTAAACCTTATGCCACCATGGTAATGGACGGCAAGCGAGTCGGGCTGGTAGGCTGGGCCCATACCGGCACCCCGACCCTGGTCGCAGCCAAATACATATCGGATCTCGAATTCAGAAGCAATAGCGGCAGCTGGTTTATTGACGCTGTAGACAGCTGGAAAGCAGCGGAGAACTGGGATGCTGTCATTGCCCTCACTCACTCCACCTTGAGCGGCGCCAATCTGGCCGGACATATCGACGGCATCATCACCGGTCACAATCATTCCGTTTCTACCTCCGCCACCAACGGTATCCCCACCGTCCAGGCCGGCTATAACGGCAGAAATCTGGGCCGCCTGCAGCTGCTGTTTGACAATGCGGCCGGTACGCTTTCGGTCACCTCCAGTACATTTGCCAACTTTACCAATGCGACTCATCTCCCTGTGGGAACGGTGGACCCCCAGATGCAAGCAGTCTATGACGAATATTATTCCTTGGTCAAGCCTATCTTTGATGAGCAGGTCGGCGTATTCGGCGAGAATATCGCCAACTCCGGCCAAATGGCCGCCTGGGCCAACCGGCTGGTCTGGGAGTTCCTCACCCGTCAGACCGGCGAAGATGACTATGTCCTGATCCAAAACTCCGGCGGCTGGAGAAGCGTCGATTATGGCAGAGCCCCCGATGAGCCTGTGGATTATTGGTTCCTGAACACTTTGATGCCCTTTGATAATGAAATCTATCTTTTCCAGCTCAAAGGGGAGTATCTGATCAATTTCCTCAACGGGACACGGGTCACCGGCAGCGGCAGTCTGGGCTCCTCTCCCGTTATCACCAACGCCTATAAATCCGGCAGCGACTGGTATGTCGGCGCCACCAATGAAAAGATCGACCCCGAAAAACTCTACAAAGTATCCATGAACGACTTCATGTTCACCGGCGGCGACAGCTACGGGGTTGTAGCCAACACGGTCCAGAACCCGCCCCTTACCCGGGATTATGCGGTTTACGATTATGATACATTGATCATGGGTGTACCTCTGCGGGAAGCTATGGCCGATGAGCTGCGCTTCAGATCAGCCCCAAAAGTATCGGCCGGCGTCCGGACAAGTGAAGTGAGCAATTTGGGGGAGTTCGTGCAATTCGTCTTCTCTCTCTGCGGGCTGGATCACCTTAACACGGTAGCTTTCGAATTCACCGTGGCTGGCGGAATCCTGGAGTATCACGGTCTGGATCCCGTAAATGGCTTCCAGGCAATGCCCATCAAATGGACAAAACTGGCTGACAGCCTATGGAAGGGCGAGCTGACCCTGGTCTATCCCGGCGGCGTGATAACCTCCAAGGATGCTCTGGATATCGTCAGGATTTTCTTTAATGCCACGGCTTACGGAGATGCGAGCATAACCCTGAACAGCGCTAAAGTAACAATGCAGCCCAAAGCCGGCGGCGAGATCGTCTCTGCTGATGCCGCAATCGAAACGGAAAAAGCCGCAACTTCGGTTGTCAAGGTTTATTCCAAATATGATCTTAATAAAGACGGCCAAGCAGACCAGGCCGACTTGGCCATCGTAGCTCTGGCTTGCAGCGTCAGTGATAGCAACCCGCTTTGGAATCAAAAGGTTGCTGAAGATTCCCATGGTGATCCTGTTACCTATGCTATGTGCGATGTCAACAACGATGGCAGGGTGGATATGCTTGACCTGCTGGATGTCTTCCTGAACTATACCGGCAAGTAAAAAACTTCTTGATTCATAAAATTCCCTCAAATTAATGATATAAGGCGCTATCCGCATGGGGTTTTCCCTATGCGGATAGCGCCGTAAAGAAAGGATGTCCAAATTGTCAAGCCCGTTAAACAAAAAAGGCCTGGTATTAGCCCTGCCTACCCTAGTTCTTATGATTTTTGCCTTTAGCATCACTTCTTTTGCAGGTGAGGCCAATCAGAACAAAATCGCACCCAACGACGGACAAAGCCATGAATTTACAGTCAATTTGCAGGTCAATGAAATGGAGCCATACGCAGGCATTCAGTTCAAATTAGCCTTAAGTGACGCCAATAACCTGTCCTATACCTTCAGCATGAGTCCGGCTGTCAGCCAAAAAGGCGCCGTCCTCTACAAAACCGGAGAAGACCCCAATTATTTCGGCTTTTGGTGTGACAAAAACATTTTCAGCGGAAACTTGAATGTAGGTACGATGACCGTCACTTATTCGGGAAACGCGCCGCAAACCCTCACCATCACGGAAATGATGATCGTGCGGGTCAACGAAAGCACAAAGACATCCGGCGGAACTATAGCTCCGCCGCCGCTAGAGACCATCAGTTTCTCAAGAGCCGGCAGCGCCAAGACTTATACCGTAACCTTTGCTTTAGCCGGAGGCGCCCGTACAGGCGGCGGCGAGCTGGTACAAACGGTTGCCGAAGGAGGTTCTGCTGTCGCTCCGGAAGTGACTCGCAGCGGCTACAGCTTAGGCGGCTGGGATCGGGCTTTTACCAATGTTCAGTCTGATTTGACTGTAACAGCACGCTGGACAGGCGGCGGTAATCCCGGCGGCAACAGCGGCGGCAGCACTTCCGACCCCAATCTGCAGCCTGTGGTCAAGGGATTCCCTTTTGAGGATGTTAATGAGGATGATTGGTTCTATGACAACGTTGTCTATGTTTATGAAAACAACCTGATGAACGGTACAGCAGAGACAGTATTCAGCCCCAAAGCCAACCTGACCAGGGGCATGATCGTGACTATCCTTGGCAGGCAGAACGGCGCAGATGAAAGTGAATACCCCACCTGCTCTTTCAGTGATGTCGATGACGATCAATACTATGCCCCCTATATTGAGTGGGGCCGCCAAAATGATATAGTCTTGGGAGTGGGAGATAACAAATTCGAGCCCGGCCGGCCGGTTACCCGGCAGGAATTGGCTGCTATTCTCCAAAGATATACCGGCTTTGCCGGATTTACTCTGCCTGAAACAAGATCCTATAGTCAATTCCTTGACGAGAATAGGATCGCAGATTACGCCAAAGACGCGGTCAAGATGCTTTTTTCAGCTGGCGTCATCAATGGCAGAACAGGCAATATATTTGATCCCCAAAATACAGCCACCCGCGCCGAAGCCGCAGCCATGATCCATCGCTATCTGGCGGCAGCAGGAGTATAAAACCAAAGATTTTGGCTTTACCTCCGGCGTCAATTGCGGCGGCAACCTTAGGTTCGCAGTCAATTGTTCTTGGTGATATACGATATTTCTCCGATAGAGGTTTTGCTGTCGATTGATTATTTGGTTAAACGCCATTTTGGCGTTCAACCTCAGTCGGTCGTGCTGTGCGGACAGTTTAAAATCTTACCATTTTAAAAAGCTTATATGCTGTTAAATTGACGTATTATATTTAATTAGCTGGTTTCAACCTTGCTTCATGGAAACAATCAACACAGAACCTTGCATTGTGCGATTTCGGCTCAAAGATGATTCCACAGCAAGCACAAGGTTTAGGCTGTAACCGCTTGCCGCCATATCGTCGGATGTACTGTTTTTCGTCATGTTCACGTTTAATCTCTTTCTTGCAAACCGGGCAATATTTCGCCACATTAGACCCTGGCTGGTATGTAGCCCCGCACCGCTGGCAGGGCTTTTCTTCTATAACACAAATGCGCTTCGGCACAGGTATGTAAAATTCGTGGAGTGAACCCACGAATTTGTAGAAGATGGTTATGCCTTGCTCGGCCACACCATTTTCATTTTTTTTGCGTTCGGTAACAGTGATTTTATCAATCAGGGTATTTACAGTAGCAGCAGTTAGTTCAGTAAGACCTTGATAGCTGCCGATAAGGCTAAAGAAATCAGCCACACCTTTATCAGATATGCCTTTAGCAGTTAGTTCAGCTTCAATCTCTTGCAAGCGCCTATCAGCTTCAAACTGCTCTTTCTCATATTTCTCGCTCATAAGAGTATAATTGCGCTCGGAGATACGTTCCATTACCTTGTCCTCATAGAGAGCGGAAAACAGCTTGTCCAGCTCCGTCAACCGCTTTATTAATTTGCGCCGTTCCCGTTGATTGGACTTTGATTCATTGGCACTCATATCATTTAATTTCTTCTGTATCTTTGCAAGTGCCTTGGGGTCTTTCATTGCCATATTCGCAAAATAATTGATGTCGGCAAGAACGGCATTATGCAGATCACGGGCCTCAATAGTATGTGAAGTACATGTCTTTTGGCCGTATCGGGTATAGTTCCCGCAGGAATAGACTATACAGTCAATTAATTCAGGCCGTTTCCTCCGGTTTGCGCTCCCGGCGCTTAAATGATAACCACAGTCGGAGCATTTGAGAATACCGACAAAGATATTATCATAACCGCTTTTATTCTTACGCCGCCTGCTGGTAATCAACCGCTGCACTGTATCAAATACTTCCTGTGAGATAATACCCTCATGGGTGTTTTGTACCGTTTCCCATTCCTCAGGCAAACGTGAGGGGCGTTTACGGCTTTTCATGCTGATTGCCGGGCGCTTATAGCCTGTCAGATGTCCGGCATATACAGGGCTTCGGAGTATCATTCTCACACTGTTTTCGCTCCAGGTGGTGCGGTTGCCCTCATTATCCTCAAAGAAACGGTCAAAACCACCATAACCCTGTTCTACAGCATAGGCAGCTGGGCGCAATATGTTGTTCTGAGTGTTGAGCCAATGGCGGATTTTTGAGATACCATTACCCTCTAATGCCAGCTCAAATATCTTGCGAACAACAGGTGCGGCACGTTCATCCACAATCAGGTGATTATGGTCTGCCGGGTCTTTCATATAGCCGTATGGCGGGGTGCTTCCCATAAATTTGCCCTGATTGAACCGCGCCCGCAGTGCTGATTTGACTTTTACAGATATATCGGCAGAATACATATCGTTGAGAATATTACGGAAAGGAGTAATGTCCATAGCGGATTTGTTAAGAGTATCAACTCCGTCGTTGACCGAGATATAGCGGGTATTATGTTCGGGGAAAAACACTTCTAAATACAATCCGCAGTCAAGATAATTGCGTCCTAGGCGGCTCAGATCTTTTGTGATAACACAATCAATCAAGCCTGATTCAATATCCTTAATCATAGCTTGAAACTGCGGCCTCTGGAAGTTCGTACCTGAATAACCATCATCCACATAGGTTTTTACCAGTCGCCAACCATGCTCCTTTACATAGTTGCTTAAGATGGCCTTTTGTGTGGATATACTGGCACTTTCATTATCCGCGCCATCATCTTTGGAGAGGCGGCAGTATATACCCACATGATAGATTTTGTTTTGTTTCTCCATTTGCTTGACCTCCTTTGGGCCTCATATTTGGACGTGCCTTGCGTTCAGTCTAAGTTGAATCAAGGCGTTTGTCCAATGTGCGGATTTGTTCAGCTTTGCGGCGCAAATCCTCTATAATCACAGGAATAATGGTTTCCAGCATGGTTTTATCGCCAACAAATTCGCGCTTCACAATCACGTTTACAGCCGTTTGCTTCCCTGACTTACTGGCCTTTTTATCTGTTGTATCTGTCATATCTCAATTATCCTTTCTACAATGAATCCACAGAAATAATCTATCTGGCACCACGGCTCCTATCCTCGCGGTTTCTATCCTCACGTTTGCGCTGCCATTCAGCCAACAGTTTCATAATTACCCGCTCCATCTGCTGAATGTCGTAGCCTTTGGGGAAGAAACCTCGAATGTTCTCGGTCTTTAGCTTGAGTTTTTCTTGCTGATTGGGTTTTATCTCCGTCATTATTTTAAAGACAGCGTCCATATTGAGTAGCCCCTCTGCGGACAATCTCCGCATATGCTGGCTTTGCGAAAGGCTGGGCGTTCTTTCTTCCGATTCCATTGTCCAATGCAAAGCCGCCTGCTCATGCTCACTCAAATAGGATAGCTCTATAGCAGGGGAGAAGGCAATTTTACCTTCATCCACTGCTTTTAATAGTTGTGGAATCAATTTGGTTAACCTGATATATCTCTGAACCTGCCGACCACTTTCGCTGATGGCTACATCATCCCTTGACTTGTGGACGGCTTGTCCACAAGTGTCAAAGCCAGCTAAATCGCTGCGCTCGCCCTGCCGTTTAATAGCGCCCAGTTTCAGCTTATAGGCAAAGGCTTTTTCTGAGGGTAAAACGTGTTCACGGTGCAGGTTAGAATCGACCAGGGCAACGACGGCGGCGGTATCGTCCAGTTTACGCACAAAAGCAGGGATATCTTTAATACCTACCGCTTCACAAGCTGCTTTACGGCGGTGACCGCTTATGATCTCATAACCGCCGCTTTCCAGCGGGCGCACTACAAGGGGTGAGATAACTCCATAATCCCTGACGCTTTCCTGCAATTCCGTATCTTCACGGACGGAAAATGGATTGTCGGGGAATGGGTGAAGGTCTGCTAGAGGTATATTTTTAATTTGCTCTTTCATCTTTCACGGCTCCTTTCGTCTCTGGCTCTCAGCAGTTTCTCCCGCAATTCTAGCGGGATTCTGCCTATCAGGGTTTCAGCTCTATATATTTTTTCGCGTAATTTATGGGCTTCTTGCCATACCTCCCGCAGCTCCCGGTCTTTACTGTTGATTCTGTTCTGCATTTGAACAACAGCATTATCAATCCGGCTGTCGGCGATTTTCTCCGCTTCCCGCGCCCGCTTTTCCGCCTCCTGTTCGGCTTTTTCTAATGACTTGATATGATTGTCCACTGTTTTGATTTGAGCAGTAAAACGCTCTGCTTTCGGCAGCCACTTTTCAAGCAGATTCAGAGCCTTTTCCCGCTGTTTCTTGGAGTTAAAAGCGTTGATATTAGCAAGAGCATGTTCTATTCCTAATGCCTCTCTATCAAGACGTTCAGCCGCCTTAAAGAGCCAGACGGGTATATGTTTACGCTTGGTGATTTGTGCTGATATGCCGCGCTCAAGTTCCGGCCAGCGTTCGGACATAGCAGCATGGTATTCAGTCTGCCAGTGTGACAATTGCCCTGGATTGCCCAATATTGCTTTTGCGGACAGCCTTTTATCAGGAGTTATTGGGCAAAAAGAAAGGTGCATATGGGGGGTTACCTCATCCATATGCACCACAGCAGCTATGATATTATCTTTGCCGACTTTAGCTTCCATAAAGGCAAGAGCGCGGCTAAAAAACTCTTTTTGCGTAGGTGGCGATAAGCCCTGTATAAATTCCGGACTGGCGGTGATGAGCGTTTCCACCATTACTGTGGAATCTTTACGGGTTTTGCAGCCTGCCTCCTTAATCATGCGCCTGACTTCTCGCAAATAGGTTTGTTTCGGTAAAACAATGTGGTAATTATCCTGCTTGCGGTTGATGTCAATATCGGGATTACTCTTGTAGGATTCTTTCTTTCGTTCATTGTGAGCGCAACAGGCGGTCACGCTGCCCGACTTGCATTTCTTGAATCGTAATATTGCATATGGCATGTTTGGGCCTCCCTTGAATAGTCGATTATAATAATGATTGAGCTTTTAGGAAAGGGAAAACGATTTTTTGCCTCCGGCAAGGAACACCGCAACACCGCAAAATGTTCTCCGGGGCCGTTTCCAAGCCCATCACTGTAAGCAGACGGCGAAAAACTCAGTTTTTTGCCAACAGCGGTGTAGCAGTGTAACACACTACACTTTGGCTTTGCCAAAGTCGTGCGGCGGGGACACCCCGCACCCCGAAAAAAGCATTTTCAGACACCATGAAGACTGCAAAATTAGCTCCGTACCGTACAAACATTTGCGGTGTTGCGGTCTTCATTTTTCCAATTTCCATTGCCATGCCGCCCCTTCTTTAAAAGCACGAACCCCGGCGGCCTTCTTCGCATTCTCTGCGGTTCGCCTGCCGATACCATGCTCGGCAAGACGGCTGTATATTTCTGTACAAGGCATTTCGCCGTCACGAAGCATTTCAAGGATAAGGCTGACTGCCTGGGCTTGCTTTGTGGATTCACGCTCTACGCGGGTGCCATTGAGCAAATCATCAAGCTCAATATCATAAGCACCCACCCAACGGAAGCCATCCTCGTCCAGTTCAAAGGCAATGGGACACCCCTCCGGGGCAAGTGAGCTTTTGAGGTGCGCCATTACCCTTGTGTTCTCCTGCTCCTTATCCCTGCCTACCAGAAGAATAGAGCGCACTGCGGCAACAATATCAATAGAGCCAAGCCCGCGATACAGCCCTTTGCTCTGGCTGGCCATTTTGTTCATATGACCGATAATGATGATGGCGCACCCTGTCCGTTCCGCTACGCCCGCAAGGGTTTTGAAAATAGGGCGTATTTCATTGGCACGGTGCATGTCCACATCAATGCCGAGATAGGCTTGTAGAGGGTCGAGGATTAGAAGTTTAGCATTAGTCTTGACAATAGCTTGCTCTATCCTGCTGTCCGAAAAGGACAGCGGAGCTTCACTTTCGTCAATCACTACTATCCGCGAACAGTCCGCGCCGACTTCAATCAGCCGAGGTTTGATGGTATCGGCTAAACCGTCCTCGGCGGTCTGATAGATAACGGTTTGTGGGGTTACTGTGGAATCACATTCCGGCATAGGTTTCCCATTTGAGAGCAAAGCGGCAACAGCAAGCACAAAAGTGGTTTTTCCGTCACCTGGGTCACCCTGTACCAGGGTGATTTTACCGTATGGGATGTACGGATACCACAACCAGCACACATTTGTTGCCTGTATATCGCTCATGGTGATTATGTTTACGTTCATATGGATATTCCTTTCAAAGTTTATTTTTGCCGTTCTACCCTCACGGATTCCTGACAACCTGCCCTTTGTGGTGGTTTGCCGTATTTCCGCCATTGACGCGCTCGCCACTTATGGGCGGGTCGTTGCGCACTTCGCTTGGCGGTATTTCGTTCAGACGGTCATTTAGTTTTATGGCGGTAAGGTTTTTATCACTCCCAATAAAGCGGATATAAGGATAAAAAATATGTCCTCATATGTTTCCCCATTTTGAAGCGAAATTTTAGACCTGTTTTTCAAGAAGCCATAAGATGGCAAGAAAAAGGTGCAACGAATAATGCCATCAAGTGCTTAATAATGAGATAAGAACAAATGATAATTATTCTGCCTATTTGTAAATACTTACCAGAATACCGATTTGCATATATTACCTATGGCAAATTAGGAACAAACCATCGTTATTAA
>Ga0082212_10009412_pt1 | contig 12608 bp, 11 predicted proteins | sample TergutNt197P3_FD_71548 | JGI IMG/M metagenome (GOLD analysis project Ga0082212, IMG submission 71548) | Neocapritermes taracua P3 segment gut microbial communities from Petit-Saut dam, French Guiana - Nt197 P3 | ecosystem: Host-associated > Arthropoda: Insects > Digestive system > Gut ... | reverse complement strand
AGCGACCTATATACACTATCGAGGAAACACAACAGCTTTTGAAACTTCTCAAAGAAAAAGCACCGTTAAAATATTATGTTTTCTATGTTCTCGTGCTTTACAGCGGATTCAGACGCGGCGAAATGTTGGGGTTGGAATGGAAGGACTTAAATTACGATAATAATATTATCAGCGTCCGCAGAACGTCAAACTATACTCCGGCGAAAGGCATTTACACCGATACAACCAAAACAAAACGCTCACAGCGCAGTATAAAGCTGCCGCAGTTCGTAATGGATTTGCTGAAAGAATATCAAACAGAGCAAAAAATCGAAATAGAGCGGCTCGGCAATAAATGGGAAGATTACGACAGATTGTTTACCCAATGGAATGGCAAACCCATGAATCCCCACACGGCGGGCTATTGGTTAAGAGATTTTTGCACGGCGAATAATTTTAGATTTTGCGATACACATTCATTCCGACATCTCAACGCTTCGCTTTTGATAAACGCGGGAATCGACGTAACATCAGTATCAGCAGCACTGGGACACGCTCAAACTTCGACAACGCTCAATATTTATTCGCACCATTTTCTCGAAGTTCAAGCAAAAAACAGCGAAGCCATCGCAACCGCTATAAATTTCACACCGTAATGAAAAGGACAGATAAAGGACAAACCGATTTTCCGTTAAAAATAGAAACCCCAAACATCCCGTAAAATGGGCGGCTTGAGGTTGCGGGTTGCTGATCCATCGGGGAATCGAACCCCGGACACCATGATTAAAAGTCATGTGCTCTACCGGCTGAGCTAATGGATCAAATTTAGACTTACCATAATACTATACCATAATAAAACTCTATTGTCAATACTTTTTTTATTATTTTTTAATTTATTATTTTATATTGACATCATACTATAATTTATATATAATTATAGTATGATTTTATTTTTTATAAGTGGGTGAAATAAACTATGAAAAAGTTAGCTGTTATTCTTGCGTTATTATTAAGTTTTGTATGTTCTTATAATATTATAGTATCCGCGGCGGATAACGCAACTGCAAAACAATATTTATCCCTCGGTGATTCTATCGCAAACGGTTACGGACTCAAAAACGTTTCAACCGAGAGATATTCTAATTTACTGACAAAAGAATTGTCTAAAAACGGGACAAACTACGAACTTCAAAATTACGCTGTCGATGGGATAGACTCGTCGGATTTATTAAAACAGTTGTCAGACGCGTCAAATAAAAATCTTATGTCAGCCGTAAATTCAGCGCCTGTTATAACAATAAGCATAGGCGGGAATAATTTTCTCAAACCCTTGACCGATATATTTTCAAATATGGGCAGTTCCGGCAGTATGCCCGGCAATGTAAATATAAACCCTGAGCAAATCGACGAAAACATGATAACTTATTATATAAACATGCTTTTTACTCCGGGAACAAAAGAATACGACGAATTAATCAAAGCCTTAGACAAAGCGTGCGACCAGTTTAAATCCGATTTAGACAAAATAATAAATATACTCAACAAAAATAAAAACAAAAACGCGCAGATAATATTCCTGACGGTATATAACCCATACAAAGACTTCAGCAAAATAAAAAACTTTTATGATACTGCCGAATCATATATCAAAAAAATCAACGGAATGATTGAAGAAAAATCAAAAGGCAATTATATAGTCAGCGACATATATACTGCATTCAAAAATTCAGCGCAGACAGTCGTGAACGCGAGCATGTCCGCGAATATTTCAAATATAAACATCGACCCTCACCCCAACGCCGCAGGGCATAAATTAATATATAAATCTATCGTTCATTCGCTTGGATTGTCGCTGTATTTCGACGATATGTCGAGCGACGCATGGGCTGTTGAATACGTTGACGATTTATACGAACGCATGATTATATTAGGCACAAGCAACGGAAAGTTTTCGCCCAAACTCGAATTAAAAAACTGCGACCTTGCGGTTATGCTTGCGCGCACTTTAAAATTAAAAACCGGCGATTCAGACGTTGCGGGCGTAAAACTGCCGTTTTCCGATATTTCAAAAATTCCGGACTACGCGTTAAACAGCGTAAAAGCGTGTTATAAATTCGGGTTATACAACGAAATATATCCGGGTTCAGGCAATAAAACTTACGCGTTTTCGCCCGAAAAATCCGCAAGAAGAATAGACGTTGCATTAATGGCGGCGCAGTTGATAAACAAATCCAAATGGTCAGCCAAAAAACCGGTTTACACCGATTTAAAAGACGTTGACGAAAAATATTACCCCGCGTTATCGACGTTATATGAATATAAAATAATGGAAGGCATGCCCGATAAAACCCTCAAACCGTTCGACGGATTAACGCGCGCGCAGGTTGCCGCGGTATTATGGAGGATTTTAAACAATCCGGAAATAACAACCGTTAAATAATATAAATATATAAATTCGACTGAACCAAAATATAATCTGTGCAACTTTATAATAAAGATTAAAAATGACAGGAGATTAAAAATGCAAAAATATTTTCAAAATATATTCGTAAATCCGTCTGATTATGCCGAATTAATTTATAACGGCACTTTTGACAAAAACGGCGCGTGGGAAAATGGATTGTTAAAATCGAATGAATGCGAATATGAAGTAAAAAACGGTGCGCCGTTTTTCGGAAGTGAAAATGAAGGCGACCAGTTCAGAGACGAAGATATTGAATCTTGGACGACAGGAGGACATTTTAAAAGAGTATGGGCTAACAAGGGCAGTCATAATGAATTCTTCAATAATGTTCATCATTCGCTGACTGATGAAATTGCCGGCTTAAACCTTCCTGTCATGGAAATCGCCTGCGGTCCGAATATGGGGCTTATTACTCATATCATCGCAAAAAATAGTTCAATTCAATGTTTGGCGACAGATGCCTGCCCGCACATAATTACAAACTGGCAGAAATTCCTTTCAGATAATTCTATTAATACAAATATTAGTTTTGCCTCGTTTAACGCCGCAAATATGCCGATACGTTCAAATTCTGTCGATATAATCACAAGTAATATAGCGTTATCGTCGTTAAGATATGCAGGGGACGATTGCGTTATGGGACTAAACGAAATTTACCGCGTATTAAAACCCGGAGGATATATATTTGCGCTTGAAAATGAATACGAGGATATGTCATTGATAAATAAAGTTTTTGAATTATGGGGCAAAGAAAACTGGTACAAAAACAATAAATTAAAATGGACGGAGAGATTTGAAAAAGCAGGATTTGATATAATCTATGAAAAATCCCATTCAAAATGGAAATTGCGGGCGGACGATATGGATTTAGGCGAAGCGGCGGCGAAATTCGGTATAGATATAAATGGCTTAAATTCAATTTATAAATTAAAAAAAATATTATAAAAATATTAATAAACTGTTGACATTGACGCATTTTTGTGTTATAATACTTTTAAGAGAATAAAAACATATAATAATTTGTTAATTATATACTATGATATTAAGGTGGGATATAAATGAAATTGGTAAAATTAACGAAAAGATTTTTTACAGTATTGTTAATATCTGTGTTTGTCATGATTTTTCCTTTTTCTGCAAGAGCCGAAGATATAAATATGGCAGTCAATACGGGGGACTATGGGATAATAGGGATTATTGTCGCGGCTGCTGCTTTTATCGCGACGGCAATTATTACAGTCAAACTAACAAGAAACAATAACAAAAAAATAAAATAACATAAAAACCAAAGATAAAATCACAGGGGACGCTGAGAAAAGCGTCCCTTTGATATTTGATTTTACATAGGTATTTTTCCCCAAAGCCTCCCTTGCTAAAGGGAGGGGGACCGCCGGAGGCGGTGGTGGGATTCAGAGTCTGCGTCACGTGGGGAAAAGGAACGGAATCCCTCCGTCACGCTCCGCGTGCCACTTCTCTTTAGCAAGGGAGGCTTTAATCAGCGCTATGCGTTAATTATCCACATCGTCAATAATCGCGTCCATCGAAATCTGGTCTTTTTCTATATCTATCGGCGTAAACACGCTGCCCCTCACGGGAATTTTTGTTTTTCTGTACTGTTCCGTATTCTGATAAAATTCTTTCGGATTTTTCGTCACGCTTACAAGTTCCCGTCCTTTCGGCAGACTTATCGTATCTACCCCGATAGTAGTTCTTGTCGTTTTCAGCGGGATAATCTTAGAGTTTACTATCAACGCTTTATTATCCGACGAGAGCAGTAAAAACTCGGCATTTTCATTTTCCGGCGTATGCGCGATTGATATGACAGGCGACGAAACCGAAAACGCCCCGGTGAGTTTTTTTCTGTTCTGTTTGGTTTTATATACGTCAAACGGGATTTTCGCCGTTTTGCCGTTCTTGAAGAACAACAGCAGATTTCCGTTATAATCGTTGGTTATATGCGCGTAAATTATTTTTTCGCCGTCCTCAAACGCAAGTTTAGCCGGGATATAATCCCCCAAAACCGACGCTTTGACGTTATCAAACTCCGAAATTCTTGATTTATACACCTGACCTTTATCTGTAAAAAACAATATCTCGTCTATATTCTGCGCTTCTTTTTCCAAAATAATCTCGTCGGTTTCTTTTAGTTTCTGCTCGTCGTTGCCTCTTAATGACTGCGCCGTAATTTTCTTGAAATAGCCGTCCCGTGTCAAAATCAAATGCACTCCGTAGTTTTCGACTTCTTCTACAACTTCTTCAATTTCATCGCCGTCTGTGTAAATAATCTGCGTAAGCCTCGGCTTGCCGTATTTTTTCTTGACGTTTTCTAATTGTTTTATAATAATCTTTTTTTGTTTATCCGGAGAAGTTAAAGTATCGTTTAATTCTTCTATATCCTTTTCAAGCTGTTCGATTTCGTTTGTGCGTTCTAAAATATATTCATGATTCAGATGCCTTAACTTAATTTCGGCGATATAATCAGCTTGAACTTCGTCGATTTTAAACGCCGCCATTAAATTCGGCACGACTTCTTTGTCTGTTTTTGTTTCCCTGACAATTTTTATCGCTTTGTCTATATTCAATAATATTTTTTTAAGCCCGTTTAATAAATGCAGCTTGTCTTTTTTCTTTTGCAAATCAAAATATAACTCGCGTTTCACGCACTCTATTCTGAACGCTATCCATTCGGTCAGAATATCTTTTACCCCAAGAAGCCGGGGAGTCCCCGCTATTAAAACATTGAAATTACACGAAAATTTATCTTCAAGCTGTGTTGTCCTGAATAATTTCGCCATGATTTTTTCGGGGTCTGTCCCTCTTTTTAAATCAATCGTGATTTTAAGCCCGCCCAAGTCGGTTTCGTCGCGTATGTCGTTTATTTCCCTTATTTTATTTTCTTTAACAAGCTGTTCGATTTTTTCCTGAATTGATTCGATTGACGCGGTGTACGGTATCTGATAAATATCTATGCAGTTGTTTGACTTGTCATAAGAATATCTTGCCCTTACTTTCACGCTCCCAAGTCCGGTATTATATATTTCCTCAAGCGCGCTTTCGTCATAGATTAACTGCCCCCCGGTGGAAAAGTCGGGAGCTTTGAGAATTTGCAAGAGTTCTTTAACCGTAGTTTTTTCTTTTTTTAATAACTGCGCGGTCGCGTCGCACACTTCCGCTAAATTAAACGAGCAGATACTGCTTGATATACTTACGGCGATACCCTGCGTGGGCATGACCAATATATTCGGGAAAGAAGTCGGCAATAAAACAGGCTCTTTCATGGTATTGTCGTAATTATCTGTAAAATCAACAGCGTCCGTGTCAATGCCGTCAAATAACTCGTTGCATATAGAATCAAGTTTGCATTCGGTATATCTTGACGCGGCAAACGCCATATCTCTCGAATATTGTTTACCGAACGAGCCTTTTGAATCTATTAGAGGGTGAAGCAAAGCCTCGTTGCCTTTTGTCAATCTGACTAAAGTGGGATATATAGCCAAATCCCCGTGCGGGTGGAGTTTCATGGTCTGACCTACGACATTGGCTGATTTCGTTTTATTTGCGGAGTTTGACAGCAGACCCATTTTATACATCGTATATAAAAGTTTTCTGTGCGAGGGTTTCAATCCGTCGATTTCGGGGATTGCCCTCGCTCTGATTGCGGTCATCGCGTAGGGCATATAATTTACTTCGAGGGTTTCGGTGATTTTCTGGTCAACAACAAAAGCGGCTTCTTTTTTCGGGGTTTTCTGAATATCAATCTTTTTCTTTTTCGGCATAAAAATTAAATATCTCCTGTTATTTTTATATATATTATTATACCAAAAAAAACAGGTTTTGTCAAGATAAAAAAACAAATATTCGGATATTTGTTTGAAAATTTATGTTGTTTGGACTTGAATATTTTTGATTTTTATGATATAATTTATATACAGGATTTCTTTTATTATTCAAGAGGTCGGCGTTAATGAAAAAGTGGTTTAAAACGAGAATTTTATTGTGGTTTGTATTTATAACTTTTATAGTTTCGATATTGTTTGTTATAACAAGGATAATTTTAGCCCCGGTAGTCGCGCCTGCTTCGGATATTACAGTTAGGGTAAAGAGCGATTACGCTGTAATGCTCTTGCAAAATATATTCGGCGTTATTGCCATGTTGCTGCCCGGATTTTTAATACGCAGGATAAATTTAAGCATCCCCACATTTATGCTGATTTTATACGCGGTATTTTTATACTGCGGGATTTATCTGGGCGAAGTGCGAAATTTTTACTATATATTCCCTCACTGGGACACGATACTGCACACATTCAGCGGAGCGGCGATAGGCGCGTTAGGGTTTTCTGTCGTAAGTTTACTGAACAAATCCGAAACGATAGCGTTTTCGTTAAGCCCAATATTTGTGGCGTTGTTCGCGTTTTGTTTTGCTTTGTCTCTTGGCGTGCTGTGGGAATTTTACGAATTTATGATAGACTATTTTCTAAAAACAAACATGCAGAAATACGCTCTTGAAAACGGCGAAATGCTTATCGGGCAGAATGCGCTTATGGACACAATGAAAGACCTGATAGTTGACGCAATAGGCGCGTTTGTCATGGCTGTAACCGGCTACATATCGCTGAAATACAAAAAAGGCTGGATTGAAAATATGCAGGTAAAAATAGCGGAAAAATCAGAGGAGTAAATATGCACATAATAAATATAAACGATACAAAATACTTAAAATATATAGAAAACGCAATTAAAGCCGCGCTTGACTTTGAAAAAATAAACTACGGCTGCGAAATAAACGTCGAAATAACGGACAACTATGAAATACAAAAACTAAACAAAGATTATCGCGGGAAAGATTATCCGACCGACGTTTTATCATTCCCGATGAACGAAACAAATCCCGAAAACGATTTGACGATTCTCGGAGATATTGCAATATCAATAGAGAAAGCAAAAGAACAAAGCGATGAATTAAATCAAAGCATAGAGCGCGAGCTTATGTTTTTAGCGGTACACGCGACTTTGCATTTATTAGGCTACGACCACGAACTATCCGAACAGGACGATATAATCATGCGTGAAAAACAACGAAAAATTATAGAAAACATTGTAGGGGACGGCGTCCTCGACGTCCCGCAAAATTGAAACAGGTATTCCCGCAAAATTGAAACAGGTATTCCCGCAAAATTGAAATGGGTATTCCCGCAAAATTAAAACAGGAGAATAAAAAATTATGAGCAAAAAAACAGTATTTACAGCCATAGTAGGACGACCCAACGTAGGTAAATCGACTTTGTTAAACGCAATATTAAAAGAAAAAATCTCGATTATATCAAAAAAGCCCCAGACTACAAGAAACAAAATAACCGGAATACTCACGAAAGACGATTCGCAGTATGTTTTTTTTGACACGCCCGGACTTCACCTGCCGAAATCTCTTTTGGGCAGATACATGACAAAATCGGCGAAAAGCGTAATCGGCGACGTTGACGTTGTCGTCTTGATGATTGAGCCGGTCGCGAGAATCGGCGATGCCGAGAGGGGAGTATTGGAAAAGACAAAATCAGACAAAATCCCCGTTATTCTCGTCATAAATAAAATCGACACAATATCAAAAGGCAATATCCTCGAAGTTATCCAAACATATTCTCAGGAATATGAATTTCCCGCGATTCTGCCCATTTCGGCGTTGAATAACGACGGCGTTGAGCTTGTATTGGACGAAATCGGCAAATATCTTGTCGAGAGCGAATTTTTCTTCCCCGAAGATATGCTCACCGACCAGCCCGAACGGCAAATCGCCGCTGAAATCATACGCGAAAAAACATTGAGGCTTCTTGACGAAGAAGTGCCTCACGGGATAGGCGTCGCAATCGAGGAATTTAACGAGCAGAAAAGCAAAAATTTAATAAGCATACGAGCCGAGATATTCTGCGAAAAAGAGACCCACAAAAAAATAATAATCGGCAAAAAAGGCGATATGATAAAACGAATCGGGACATACGCGAGGGAAGATTTAGAGAAGTTTTTCGGCGTGAAGATATATCTTGATTTATGGGTAAAAGTAAAAGAAGACTGGCGCGACAGACAGAATATATTGTCAAATCTGGGATACAACGAAAAGGATTTGTGATTTTGTAGGGGCGACCGTCCCCGGTCGCCCGTGTGTATATCAAAAACAATTATAATCAATCTTTCCCTTGACGGTACGCGAAATTAATAGTAAAATTATTTTATAATTGTTTATCATCGTATAATAATTGAATCAAAAATCTCGCGCCTGCTTTCAAGCCTATTTCTGTGAAAACCTCGCTGTTTATTACTTGCGCATGATAAAAATCATCAACCGCGTCGCTGAATTCTTTATTGTCTTTATAAATGTTTCTCAGCCTGTTTATTATAAGTTCATCGCCTTTTTTCAGGCGTTCTTCGTATGAACAGTCATAGACTTCCATAGAATCAAGCCCATCCAAAATGAAACTTCTTAATTGCTGTAAATCCATACGGGCTAAAATTTCTTCTGCATTAATTGACATATATTTAACTCCTTAAAAAAAATATGTAAAGTAAACGAATAAAATACTTTATCCATATTATAGTATTAAATTTTAATGCTGTCAAGGGGTTTATATGGAAAAATTAAATTTTTTCCCAGAGCGAATGAAACGGTTAAGATTGATTAATAATCTTACTCAGCTTGAATTGGGAAAAGCAATCGGTTTATCTAAACAGGGGATAAATGGTTTAGAACATGGAAGAAGCAAAACTACATTGGATAAAGCCGTTTTAATCGCGGATTATTTCAATGTATCAATAGATTATCTCGTCGGCAGAACAGATAAATCCGAAGTTAATAAATAAATTTTTAGGTAGAATATCATGATTATAAAAGTAAAAGGCTTGGTTATAAAAGTCAAGAACATTAATGACAACGACAAATATCTGACTATATTATGCGAGGAATACGGCAAAATTTCGTTTAAAGCGGCGGGAGTTAGAAATTATAAAAGCAAATTTATAGCTGTCGCGCAGCCTTTCGCGTATTCTGAGTTTACGCTGTTCAAAACACCCACGTTTACGCGAATGAACGAAGCGCAGGTAATCGAAAGTTTTTACGGGATTAGACTTGATTTAGCCTCGCTTGCTCTTGCTGTTTATTTGTCTGATATAGCGTCGGTGATATGCGTCGGCGAAAGCAGGGACGACGGACAGATTCTGCGGTTATTATTAAACACCCTGCATATTTTATCCAACAAAAAAATGCCGAACAAAACGATAAAAGCAGTCTTTGAACTCCGGGCGTTGTCAAAATCGGGCTTTATGCCAAGTCTCGACGAGTGCGAAGCCTGTCAGCGCAGACGGTTCGGCGACGATATAACGGCGTTTTTCGACGTTATCGGCGGCAGCTTGATATGCGGCGACTGCATAGGCAATGCAAATCAGACAGGAGAAACCGGCGAATATCATGAGTGGGGCGGGGAACTGCAAAAAAAACTCGTGCGGGTATCGCCCGACGTTTTAACAGCTTTGCGTTATGTCACGACCGTCAAAGACGAAAAACTTTTTTCGTTTATACTGCACGACGATATAATCAGCGAATTTTCTAATATCTGTGAAAAATATCTGCTCGAACAGCTCGGCATGAATATAGATTCTCTGAAATATTATAAAAGTTACGAGAAATAAATTCTAAAATATTTAAGAGGTACAAAAAAACATGACAGATTTACTAAAATCAAAAACCACTCTGGAATACGACAAAATACTTTCGCAGGTCGCCGACTTGGCACAGACCGAGGGCGCGAAAGAAAGAATAAAAAATCTCAGTCCGGCGATATACCCGGAATTCGTGATAAAATATTTGGAGCAAACGTCAGACGCGAAAAAACTCGCCGCGCTTAAAGGTGCGCCGTCGTTCGGCACGGTAAAATACGTCGGCGATTCAATAGAACGCGCAATCAAAGGCGCGACGCTTGCCCCTATTGAACTGTTAAACATCGCGTATCTTTACAGGAGCGCGAGAAATCTTTTAAATTACAACAGGGCAAACAAACGGTTCGAGACAAGTATCGACGTTATTTTCGAGCGGCTTTTCGCCAACAGAATGCTTGAGGATAAAATCTTACGCGCAATTATCGCCGAAGATATGATTGCCGACGAGGCAAGCGCGCTTCTCGCAGATATACGCCGAAAAATAAGAGTCGCCAACGCAAAAGTCCGGGAAAGCCTGCAAAAATATATCGGCGGCGAAACTTATTCGAAATACTTACAAGAAAATATCCTGACTATGCGAAACGGCAGGCATGTTATCCCAGTCAAATCCGAATACAAAAACGAAATAAAAGGATTGGTTCACGACACGTCAAGCTCCGGCGCGACTTTGTTTATAGAGCCTTTGGTAGTTGTCGAAATCAACAACGAAATCAAAATTTTAGAGAAAGACGAAAAAAACGAAATAGAGCGAATACTCGCGGAACTTTCGTCAAACTGCGCGGATTATGCCGACGAAATAAACTTGAATTACGAAAATATCACAGAGCTTGCCGTAATTTTCGCGAAGTGCGAATACGCTTACAGAATCGAAGGGGTATGCCCGAAAATCGTCGATAAAAAAAGCGTGTTTTTAGCCGAGGCGAGACACCCGTTATTGGATAAGTCAACGGTTGTGCCGATAGACATAGGCATCGGCGACGGATACGACACTCTTGTAATAACAGGACCAAACACCGGAGGCAAAACAGTCTCTCTCAAAACTTTAGGTTTGCTTATCATGATGGCGCAGACGGGATTGCATATCCCGTGCGACGAAAAAGAATCATACATGAGCGTCTTTGAAGATGTTTTCGCGGATATAGGCGACGAGCAGAGCATTGAGCAGTCTCTTTCGACTTTTTCTTCGCACATGACAAATATCATAAGAATATTAAACAATATCTCGAAAAATTCTATTGTTTTATTTGACGAACTCGGTTCGGGGACAGACCCTGTCGAGGGCGCGGCGTTAGCCATGGCGATACTCGAAAAAGTACACGCAAGCGGGGCGTTATGCGCCGCGACTACGCATTACGCCGAGCTTAAAGTTTACGCTCTCGAAACAGAATACGCCAAAAACGCATCGTGCGAATTTGACATAGAAACTTTAAAACCCACGTATAAATTATCTATCGGCACACCCGGACGCTCAAACGCTTTCGCAATTTCACAAAGATTGGGTATGGCAAACGACGTTATTGAGAGAGCAAAAATATTAGTCCGGAGCGACAACAAAAAATTCGAGAATGTTCTTTCGCAGCTTGAAGACGACAGGGTAAGTCTGGAAAAAGAAAAATCCAAAGCCGCTAAAATAAGAATGGAACTCGAAATAAAAAACAAAGAAACCGAAAATCTTTTAAAGAAAAAATTAAGCGAAGCCGAAAAGAATCTCGAAAAAGCGAAAGAAGAAGCAAGACGGCTTATCGCCTCGTCAAAATCATCGAGCAGTTATATTTTCGCCGAACTTGACAAACTCCAGAAACGCAAAGACGAAGAAGATTTCAAAAAAACTCTGAACGAAATGAAAGCGTCGTTGAAAAGCAGCATAAAATCCGCCGAAAAAGAAATATATTCTTACATGAGCGAGAACGACGTCGAAGATTTGCTTGAGGAGGAGTATGTTTTACCCAGAGAACTCAGAAAAGGCGATAAAGTTTTAATAAAAGATTCGCAATTAATGGGAGTAGTTGACAGCGAAAGCGCGGACAAAGACGGACAGGTGCAAATAAAAGCCGGGATAATAAATTTAAAGACAAGCGTATCAAACATAAGACTGATAGACGATAAAACAGTCGAAAAAATAACCAGAACATCTGCCGAAAAAAGCAAAATGCGGACCGTAAAAAAATCCCCAGACAGGGAGATAAAAGGCGGCAGGAACGAAATCGACGTAAGGGGGCAGAACGGCGAGGACGCGTGGTTTGTCATCGACAGGTTTCTTGACGAGGCAAAAATGCACGGTTTAGAGAATGTCAGAGTTATTCATGGCAAAGGCACGGGAGCGTTGAGAGCCGCGTTATGGAATTTTTTCAGAAACGACAGCAGGATAGGGTCGTATCGGTTAGGACAGCACGGCGAAGGCGATTCGGGTGTGACCGTGATTGAGATAAAATAATTTCCGGAGAGAAACACATGGGACGAA
>Ga0082212_10009411_pt1 | contig 12609 bp, 9 predicted proteins | sample TergutNt197P3_FD_71548 | JGI IMG/M metagenome (GOLD analysis project Ga0082212, IMG submission 71548) | Neocapritermes taracua P3 segment gut microbial communities from Petit-Saut dam, French Guiana - Nt197 P3 | ecosystem: Host-associated > Arthropoda: Insects > Digestive system > Gut ... | reverse complement strand
TGAAAACCGCCGATCATCACGTCGACACCGAGTTTGTGAAACCGCAGCGCAAGATCGGTCGCACGGGGAAATTGATTCGACTGCACGCCGACGATACCGACGACGACTTTGGTATCGGCATTATTCCTCCGGGCAATTTTTTCAAAGGGTATCTTTTCGACGTTGTCATCGTAAGATTCCAGCGAAATGTTGACGTAATCGGAGTCCCATCGTTCGATCATATCGTTCGTGAGGCTTTTGAGCACGCAGAGCGAATTGGAGGGGACAACTCCTTTGATCCATCGCAGAACGTACCCGTCGTCATCGTATCGAGACGGTACGATGTAAATGATTTCCAAGTTCTTGTACATCGGCTCATTATAGCATGAGAGCAGTGAATCGGCAAGAGGAAAATTTCCGAGCCGCAATCGTAAGATTGCGAATCCGCCGCGTTCTTCGCGGTAAACTGAGCCGTTAAAAACTTTCGTCTGGATTCCCGCTTTCGCGGGAATGACGGGTGTTTTGAGGACTTTGCAATCCTACTGCGCTTTGCCCCACATTTTTTGAAAAAATTTGGTAAAATCCTTGTTGATGTATCCAGAAGAATTGAAAACCAAATTATCCCAATTTTGTGAAAGTGTTCGAAAACTCGAATCGGAAATCGGTCGGGTTCTCGTCGGACAAAGTGAAGTCGTTCGCGGCACGATCATTGCGATGCTTGCCGGCGGGCACGTCTTACTCGAAGGAGTGCCGGGACTCGGTAAAACGCTTCTCGTGCGAACCCTTGCCGAAGCCGTGGACGGAAAATTTTCACGCATCCAATTCACGCCGGATTTGATGCCCGCTGACTTAACCGGTACGAATATCATGACGGAACACACCGATGGTACCAAGCGGTTTGAATTTCAGCCGGGTCCGGTTTTCGCCAACATTGTGCTTGCCGACGAAATCAATCGGGCAACGCCGAAAACGCAGTCCGCCCTACTGGAAGCAATGCAGGAACATTCCGTAACGGTCGGTGGCACCACACACCGGCTTGGCGGACTTTTCTTCGTGTTGGCAACGCAAAATCCGATCGATATGGAGGGAACCTATCCACTGCCGGAAGCCCAACTCGACCGGTTCTTCTGCAAAATTTTGGTACGTTTTCCGACGGCAAATGAACTGCTGGGAATTCTTGATCGCACGACAACTGTTGCCCAACCGAAAGTCGAAACGACGTTTCCCGCGGCAAATATCCTCGAATTGGGAATGCTTGCCCGAGAGGTTCCCGTGGCGGAAGAGATCAGCCGCTATGCAGTGGATATCGTTTTGGGAACGCACCCCGACTCTCCGACAGCATCGGCATTGATACGACAATATGTCCGGTTTGGAGCGAGTCCACGTGGCGCACAATCGTTGATGCTTGGTGCAAAGATCAGAGCGATTCTTGACGGCCGGTTCAACGTTTCGCAGGAAGACTTGGTCGAAATCGCTCCAATGGTTTTGCGGCATCGGATTATTTTGAACTTTGAAGGACAAGCGGAAAGCATTTCCACCGACGATGTCATCCAGTCGCTCCTTTGATCGGAAACACCTGTCCGCTTGCGTAAGCGTACAAGTTGAAAATGACGATAAGTGTTAGTGTACGAACACGAGTGAATAGTTGCCGGTTCCCAGCCCGATTTTTTCGGCATGGGAAATCTGACCACGCCAATCGGTCGTCGGATGGATGTTTCTCAAATGGTCGTGATGTCCAAAGGCATCTTTGTGCGTCTGCTTGCACTCGGTCAGCAGGCTGTCCGCCGACGGAGTGGCTACATTCACCGCATCAATGCACGCCTTGTCCAATGCGACGGGATCAAACGAGGCAAACATTCCAATATCCGGGACGATACCCACGTCATTCGCCCCGTGGCAATCACAATGCGGCGAAACCTGATTGACGATGTTGATATGAAAATTCGGTCTGCCGTCAAGAACCGCCTGTGTGTATTCGACCATTTTGTAATTCAGCCGGTCATTAGACCCATCATACGGCGGGTTAATGGCGTGTTGATTACATACACCGATACAGCGACCGCAACCGACACATTTTTTATGGTCGATTTTTGCCTTTCTATTTGCTGTGAAGGTAAACGCATCATGATTACAAAATTTCGCACAAAATTTGCAGCCGGTACATGCTGCCGCACTCACGTTCGGTTTGCCATCACTGTGCATCACCATTTTTCCTCCCCGACTTCCGCAACCCATGCCGACATTCTTGATTGCCCCGCCGAAACCAGAACACTCATGTCCTTTGAAGTGAGTCAATGAAATGACAATATCGGCATCCATCACCGCACGTCCGATGTAAGCGGTCTTACAATGAACTCCATTTCTGACGGGAACTTCCACATCATCGGTTCCTTTCAGTCCATCTGCAATGATGTTCAGACAGCCGGTGGTAGTGGGATTGAAACCATTTTCGGCTGCCGTATGGAGATGGACCAGAGCATTGTTCCGCCGTCCTACGTAAAGGGTGTTACAATCCGTCAAAAAGGGAGAGCCGCCGAGCGATTTGATTTTATCGGCAACGGTTTTTGCCCAATTCGGACGCAGAAATGACATATTTCCCGGCTCTCCAAAGTGGATTTTGATAGCAACGAATTTGTTTTGAAAGTCGATTTTTTCGATTCCGGCTTTGACGATGAGGCGTTCCAGTTTGGTGAGCAGACTTTCGTCCACTTTGCACCGCAAACTTGTCCAATAGACTTTGGTACTTGACATTGATATGCTGCGTTATTGATGAGATAGTGAGATGAAAATCAGATGTTTTACTGGATGGGATTGTAAAACAACGATAAAAAAATGCAAGGGCGAGCGGAGTTGTATTGCGTCGAGATGCGAACAAGCAAAACAATCCCGAGGACTGCGCTGTGTACCCGGTTCTTTGTGATACCCCCCCCTTCGAGTATTCCCGCTTGAATCAATGCCATCAAACGGTAAAATATAGCAAAATGTAAATTGACAATTTGACCGATGAACGAAACTGCCAAAACTTTGATTTTTGTTATTCTTGCCGCTCTGCTCATTGCCGGTGCGATGTTTAGCCGACCCAAACTGTCCGATTTCCAACCGGAAGAAATGATCGGAGAATCCCTGTTCCCGCAATTTACCGACCCACTCGCCATCAAATCTCTCGAAATTGTTAAACTCGATGCTGTCGGCGAGCGGAACGACTTCCGTATTACCGAAGTCAACGGCATCTGGTCGATTCCTTCGCACGACAATTATCCCGCAGATGCCAAAGATCAGATGGGGCGAGTTGCCGAAGCGTTGACCGATCTCAAAGTCCTTGAAGTGATCCAGCCGGAAGGAAGCGGTGTCGATGTAGTCGCCTTCCAAACCCAGTACGGTGTGATTGATCCCGCCTCTGATAGTGCCTCGTTCGGCGACGGGGTGGGAATCAGTATCACTCTCGGCGGAGCAAACAATGCCACACTCGTCAATCTGATTGTCGGCAAGGTCGTTTCCCGGCGGCAATCACAGGATATGATGAATGAAAACGAAACGAGTCTCCGGTACGTTCGCATTGCCAATCAATCGCCGGTTTATGTCGTCAACATTGATCCGAGTCAATTTTCGACGAATTTCGACCAGTGGATCGAGAAAAATTTGCTCGACATCAGCACCATCGACATCAAGGAATTTTTTGTGGACGAGTATTCGATTTCTCATGACCTGCGGTCGGTGTCGGCTGCCTTCACCGGAGATATAACGTTGTCATACGACGCTTCGGCAGTCGGAGCGGAAAAATGGTCGCTAGCAAAGTGGTCAGAATTTAGTACGCAGAACCTAAAATATAATGATCGGCAACCTGACCCTGCAAAAGAATTGGATACCGAAACCCTCGATTCAATGGTGTCGGCACTCAACGATTTGAAAATTGTCAGCGTGTTGAAAAAGCCGACAGGATTTGCATCGGCACTGCGACAAGGTAAACCGCTTGATGGCATCGTGCTGGATGAGGCACTGGAATCTGCGATGCGGGAAACCGGTTTTTGGTTGGTGCCTTTTGCCGATTTGAGAAACGATGCCCAGAAAACGAAGGTACAACTCTTATCGAACGAAGGCGACATACAACTTCGATTGAAAGACGGCATTGTTTATCATCTTCGCTTTGGCGATTTGACGGGAACGGAGTCGGAAATTGCAATGGAAGACTCACTGGATTCGACACCAGTAATGGGAGTCAATCGGTATCTTTTCATTACTGCTGAATTTGATTCGGCGTTGATCCCGCTGCCGGAATTGCAGCCTGTACCGGAGATTCCCGAAGAAGGAGAAGAGTCAGAACTGGCAGAATTGAAACAGATGAAGGAAATGGCGGAAACGATGAATCAGCGTGAACAGGAGCGTTATGATGGTGAAATTGAGTCGGGAAAAAAGCGGGCGACAACACTTTCTGACCGTTTTGCAGACTGGTATTATGTGATTGCTGAGGATGTCTATAAGAAAATCCATCTTACGGAAGCGAATGTATTCCGCGCCAAGACGGAATCCTCTGCCCCTGGATCGTCGTGGGATGGCGAGGTGTCCGGCGTGCCGTTTGAATTGCCGGACTTGCCGATAGTTGGTTTTGACGACGAGGCAGAATGAAAGTTGTTCGTTCCAATACTGACCTTTGCCGGGTGTTGAATTCGGGGGGGGATGTGTGGCACCCCTTTGTCCCTGCGGGGGCAAGAGGCGGCGATGATTGAATACCTTCGCAGCGTTGGGGCGCGGTAGGGGGGGACGATTTTAGGTAGGGCACCGACCGCCGGGCGGTATTTGCAATCGTCCGGCGGTCGATTGCCGACCTTGCCCTTACACAACAACCGTCAGCGAATTCCCTGACACTTTTTGATTACCCGTATGCTACACTTCCGCTTGAAAATTGAAATTTCGGAAGACTTGAAGGGGCGCAACGCAGTAATCGCCGCTGCGACGGATGCGACATCAAGTGCTACGGCAGGAAGGGGTCTTCGTCGTTAACCAACGCCTCCTGCTTTAACGAATCGAACGACGAGGACAGTAGCGACTTGCCCAGTGCTACCTGGTCGCGTGATACCATGGATTTTATGACGCACCGTTCCACCGGAGAGAGCCGGCGACTATGTCGCTGGTTTTTGTCGGTCGTTCAGAGGATCGCACAAGAACGGTTAAAAGTCCTCAAAACTTTGTGCCTTTTCAGTTTTCCGTGTTTCAATTTTCATTTTTTCAAACAAAACAACGAATGGCAGGCAAAAGACACCCTTGCAAAAATGCTCCACTACTGGTGGAGGAATCGAAACAATCACCAGGAACGCACGGCGCAGTATTGGAAAATCCTGACCGGATTTCAAGAGCCGCGTTGGCGAGTGGAGTGGGCGAATAGAATCGCCGTCCTCCAACGCGACCTCAATCGGCTCAATCACTTTTTGAACCGATCCACTTTGATGTCGTATGATTTCGTTGCGGCAGTTACTTCAAAGGTGAGTCCCGAAGTGTCGGCACTCATGTACTTGGGAAGAATCTGCGGCTCGGTCACAATTTCATGCATCGGTTGTTCCACCCCCGATACATTCATGACACCTTTTTCCACCATGGTTACGATTTCCGTACCGGTGAGGAATACGTCATAGACTCCCGGCGGCAAACCGTTCGCATCTTTTTCGAAACCAACGACGAACGTGCCGTCTTTTTTAATATCTCCTCGGGCAATCCTACCGTCTTTCCGAAAACCGATAGTACCCTGTGTGAGCGGACTACCATCGTCGGAAAACGTCACCGTGCCTTTGAGACTTACGTTATTGCTGCAACCAGCAAACAACGCCAAAAGAAAAATGAAACCAAAATTGCGAAATCGTAACATCGTAGTGAAGTAAGGGTTAGAGGAAAAAAGGAAAAGGCAATCGGACTGCCCACGCGCTCCCCTCTCCCACGTGGAGAGAGGGGACAACGTTTTATTGCCGTCCGACAACAATTGGCAACCCGCTCTTTTACGGGAGCGACACTGGCACGCCATCACGGACGTTCGTCAACCGCCATACCGTGACAGGATCAGTCGTTTTGGAAATGTTTCGCACGGCACCGTCGCCGACTAATACGTTGATAATTCCCGGGTGTGAACTACCAATGGTGAACTGCCCCTCCAACGCCCCGTATGGAGATTCGCCGACATTGCTGGTTCCCGTTTCTGCAGTGGATCGGGCAATCATGTTCGCATGCTGGCTAACAACCCGACCACCATTATGTGCGAAGTGCTCGCGAGCTGCATAGAGATAACTCCCATGCCAATAAGTCCCTGCTTCCGTTTCATCCGCCAGTGCCCAATTCGGAATGTGCTTTTCGGCGATGCAAAGTTGGTTGGACGTACCATCCCGCCAGTAAGCAAAGGTTTTGCTGTAAGACCAATCAACAAGGCTCCGGCTCCAATCCCCGCTCGCCACGCCGAGTCCCGTACGAGCCGGATGCCAGGTTATTTGAGGAATTGTAAACGGACTACAAAATGCCGATGGGGCACCATCCGCTCCGCCTTCACCGCCAGCCCCTAGGTAAGTCCACCACCACCCCCAGGTTCTCCCATCACCAGCCACGTCCTTGGCGATAAGCGGAGCGTAATCGGACAGCGGTCCTTTACACATGGGGATATGGTTTCCGGCTTCACCGTTTTTCATATTGGACGAACCGGCTGATGGGCAACGAAAAAGACTCACGCCTGCGATTGATGTTCGGGACCTGCTCCGAAACCCCTCATGGTCAGTGACCCCACGGGCATTCAGTACGGCACCATCAAGAATGACAACCCAAAACCACCAATTACACTCCTGAGCAAAATCAGGGTTGGGAATACCACCGTATTCCCTAGGTACGGCATCATAACCACCAATCGCCGGACCACTTGGGTTACATTTGCTAAACAGTTGTGCTTCGTGGTAGAGGTCGAACAACGACTGTTGTTCAATGTAGGGAGAGATGATCATGAACAACGTTGGTCTGTCGGCATAAATAGCGACAGGTGGGAGACCGTTGTGTGTGGAGGCAAAGTTGTGGACGGCAAGCCCCAACTGTTTGAGATGGTTGGTACATTGCATCCGCCTCGCGGCTTCACGTGCAGCCTGCACAGCAGGTAAGAGCAGGGCAATCAACATACCGATAATTGCAATAACGACAAGTAACTCGACGAGGGTGAAAGCACGGGAAGCAGGCTTACCTATCTTGCCCCCCCTGTTTAACATGTTTTTCCGACGAATGATCATACTGAATCTCCTTATGGTTTAATACCTGTGATAAAGATCGCCTACGGCGGCGCACCGCCGCGTATGGTAGCATGAAAAGTATAAAATGTCAAGGGTGTGTCCAAATTCAGTGGGATTTTTTCCTATCGACTTTCCACTGGTCGGAGTAGAGCGTTGCACAAAGCGTTGCCATTCTGTCCGCCCGCTCCAAGTTCCAACACGCCCCCATGTGGACACCCTTGTCACCTGGGCTTGTATTAACACCCCCACTTTTGGTATAATTCGCAACATATTGTTCACCGCTGGACATCAATGAGTACAACGGATCAGTCAGTTTCCCCTCAAAATGCCGACTCGGTTTGCACCGGGATTCCAGAGACTCTCGCACTGAAACAGAAAATCGGCGAAACATCGGCTTCCGAAACTTGGGATGCTTTTGACAGAACCAAAAAGAAAAAATGTGTGTTCAAACGCATCAAATTGCCCACTGATACCGAAACTCTGGAAAATTTCAAAACGAACATCCAACGCTGGAACCAAATTCAAGAAACTTTTCACGACCTGCCCGGCGTTGCCTTGTTCGGGCAGGATGCCGAAGGTATCTGGTACGTTCGTGATTCGGTTGAAGGAAAATCTTATGCCGAACTCGTGCGACCAGACAAACCGATGAAAGACCACGAAGCCGCAAGACGAGTTTTCGCACTTACGAACGTTCTTCTCAAACTACATCAAACCGGTTTCTACCACCATAACCTAAAACCGACCAACGTATTCACCTCGGGAACGGACAACGGCATTGCTGTTGATCCCGACTTCGGACGGTTTCGGAATGGTAAAATTGACCTCGCTTCATTCGGACCCGCCGATTTTTTGGCACCCGAACAACGTATTGCCGGCTCCGCTTCGCCAGATGCCAGAGCCGATATTTGGAGCCTCACCGCCTTGCTGGCTTTTTGTCTGACCGGTTGTACTCCAGTATCGCTAACAGCGGAACACATTCCTGAAACGTTTCGTGCCTTGATCACATCAGGTTTGCAGGATTCCCCCGAATCCCGACTTGCCTCGCTTGCCGAATTCCGTGCCGCTTTGGAACAACTTGTCAAAATAACCCGACCGAGTGCTTTTACCGCTGAACCGGTTGCTACATCGCCGATGCAACTTGCCCAGCCCGCCGCACCGATTGCCGCAGTCCCTCCCGATGCACCTCCACCGGGAGTAACTTGTCCGCAGTGCCACACTACCATCAGGGCGATTGCCGACCGAAATTGTCCGCAGTGCGGTCGCCCCTACAATGAACCATGTTTGAATTGCCAGTCGTTGAATCCCTTCTGGGTAAAGAACTGCCGCGGTTGCGGTTCTGACCTACTGACTCTCAAACAACAAATGTTTGCGAGACTCAATTCGCACAAACAACAAATACTGAAATACCGGGAGACCTACGGACATGACAAAACATTGCCACTCCTGAAATACATGGCAACGGTGAATCATCCTGACTTCATTGCCCTTAAAGAATGGGCGAAGAGTATGACCTTGCTGATCCAAAAAGAACGCCGAGACATCAAAGCCTATATGGAAGGTGTCCGTGCACAAGTCAATGCGGCAATGGAAACGCAACAGTATGATCGGGTGCGGATCATGCTCGAACAGGTCCCACGACAGTTGTTAGACGAGCCGATGCGCGAACAATACGCCGTAGCAGGAGAGGCGTTGACCGAAGTTGATTCGCTCGTTCGGGAAATCCGAAATGCCGTTTCGACGAAGCAGTATAGTCAACAGTTATCCTGTGTGCAGCGGTACTTGGAACTGAAAGCCAATGATCCCGATGCACAAAACTTGCAGCGTAAAATTGAAAAACTGACGACGATCACTTCGGCGAAAGGAATGAAGTTGCGGCGGATACCTGGCGGTCGGTTTTACATGGGCTCGCACGATTCCGATGAATATCTTCGGAACAATGAGCATCCGCAACACAAGGTCATTCTACCGCGTAATTTTTTCATTGGCGTTTATCCCGTTACGCAAAAACAATTTTTGGAATTGATGGAATACAATCCGAGCATTACCATCGACAACGAAGACTGCCCTGTGGACGGGGTAACGTGGTATTCGGCGGTCGAATTTTGTAATAAAATGAGCGAGTCGGAGTCGTTGCCTGCCTATTATGAGATCAAGGCAGTTCGACGGCGTTCCAACAATTCGATAGAAAGTGCGAAGGTAATGGTTCTCGGCGGCGATGGTTTTCGCCTGCCCACCGAGGCGGAATGGGAATATACTTGCCGAGCGGGAAGTATTTCGCCTTGGTGTTTCGGCGATCAAGTGCTTGATGTTGGTCATTACGCTTGGTACTACGATAACTCCACGATGGAAACTCACCCGGTGGGGCAGCGGAAGCCGAATTCGTGGGGGCTTTATGATATGCACGGTAACGTGATGGAGTGGTGCTACGATTGGTATAATGAATTCCACTATCAAGGGTGTTCCGAGGAAGAGGAAAGTCCTTTAGGACCGAAGGAAGGAACGGCAAAGGTCCTTCGAGGTGGTGCCTGGCAATTTGGAGCAGAAGCAACTCGGTGTGCTTACCGCAATAGCAGTGCGCCGGATACAGTTGCGGGTGTCATCGGATTCCGTGTCTGCCGGGATTCCTGCGACGAACCACAGTAGTTTGTGCTCCCCGTTGCTGCTCTCATTGACAAAAAATCAGTTTCAGGCTACGATAAACGTGTGAAATCCACAAACATCAAAAGCGAAAGGAGAATCACATGTTACGAACAATCCGTTGGTTTTGCGCAATTCCACTATTGGGATTCGTTTGCACTGTCACGGCAGCCGATCTTCCCAAAGATTTTCAGCCCCCCCCGGCACCGGGAACGTTTTTCGCTCCCAAGGCGGGTGAAACAAGCCTGAAACCATTTCGTACCAACGATCCGGTGATTGCAACGTCATATTTTTACTGGTACGATGTCGACTCAAAGGGTCATATCCTCAATCATGACGGAAGCGATGCGTTGACCACACATCCTCCTACGCTCGAGGGAATGAGTTGGAAGAATCCAAAATGGCATGAAAAACAGTTCCGGCAGATGTCCGAGGCGGGCATTGACATTGCCATTTCGGTCTATTGGGGCGCGCCGACCGTCCAGCAGCCGGACAATTTTTCCTTCAGTGACGGGGGAGTACCCAATATGGTTAAAGCCCTTGATACAATGGTCGCCAACGGCGAAAAAATACCGATGCTCGGTCTGTTTTACGATACCAGAACGCTTGACAAGGCAAATGCCGAAAATTACAGGATTGATTTGACCACCGATGCCGGGAAACGTTGGTTTTACGCCACAATCCGTAATTATTTCTCTCTGGTGCCGCCGAAATATCGAGCGACCATTGACGGAAAGCCCCTCGTGTTTTTGTATGCCTCTGTGTTTGCAAGTGATGTTGACGACACCCTGTTCCCGGTGGTTCGTGAGATGTTTCGTAAGGATTTCGGCAGCGATCTTTTCATCGTCAAAGCGGCGGACTGGCCTGGTGATGCCGATTCCGTCTATCAATGGGGGGCGGCACTCAATTTTCTCATTCTGGACACGGCGGCGATTGGTCCCGGTTACGACCACAGTGCCGTGCCCGGTCGGGTTCCGCTGGTACGCACCCGCGATAACGGCAACTTTTACACGCTCGGCTGGGAACGACTCCTGAAAATGGATCCGAAAACACGTCCGTTTCTTGTACATCTGGAAACTTGGAACGAGTTCCACGAAGGAACCGACATCGGTGAGTCGAAAGAGTACGGAACGCTTTATCTGGAATTGACGAAAAAATTCGCATCGAAGTTTCACGCAAAAGAACGAGTTCAGAGGGTCTCCGTCGGTCCGAAATACCCGGAACCTTCGGCGACACCGGAAGCGGAATTGGGAATCAAGGCGGTCAACTTCACACTGCCGGGCGACGGACCGATGAAGATTGCCGAGGTGGACGACAACGGTATCAAAACGAAAGTCTGGACCACCGTTCCTAAACCGAAGGACTTTGGCGATCCGCTCGAACGCTATTTCTACTTTGATGTCGATTCAGTATTTTTGGTTGAACAAGTGGATGCCGTGGAGTTGACCGTCGTGTATCGGCTTGGACCGAATGCCGTCGCCGATTCGTTTTCCGTGCATTACGATTCGTATCATCCGGCACTGAAAGGTCTCGATCAGGCGTTTCGCGGAGTAAGACCGCAACGAGTGGAAAAAAAGGATGGTTGGAACATTGCCGTGTTCCAATTACCTGAGCCGCGGTTTGAAAATCGTTCAAACGGTTCCGACTTCCGTTTAGCAGCCATTGGAGATGAAATCATCGTCAAAAGCGTTTCACTACGGAAGAGCAAATAATTGGGTGTGTCCAAAGGGGGCATCGGGGATCGAAAAAGATTGCTCCTCGGCGTTCGGAAACCGTTGTTTGCAAGTTCGGTATTATAGTAGCCGGATATCCCATGTCAGAAACCGTCAGGGTTTGGCAATATGCAATAATCACCGAGAATTACAACAGTTATCACGCCATTTTTTCTAGCATGTCGTTTGACGCTGAAGATGCCAGTACGTGCTAGAAAACACGGCACCAACCACACACTCATCACTTTGAAAACGAAAGACGCACCGAACCCTGTACTGGCATTACGATTGCCGCTGGCTTGACAGGAAAGAGCGTATCCACGTCTGCGGCAGTATCCGCATTAACAACGTAATGCTTTCTGGGCTGGGGCATAACCGTCGGTCTGGGCGGTTCCCTTTCTTCTGACAGTGCGAGGTCCGACGGTAGAGGTGCCATCACCAACTTGGCGGGATTCACCAGAGTAATCTCTTCCACCGTTAGCGGTGCCGACGCTGGAATCGGAACTGGTAGTTTCGGAATCAGAGTCATCGAAGCCGATTTCGGTGAACGGGCTATTGTAACCATCGGTTGGGGATCAGAATTTGGAACCGGAATCGGTACTGGAATCTTAGTGTCGAACAATTCTGACTTGGAACGCGGCGGGACGACGGGTGTTGCAGCAATAACGACAACTTCTTCTTCCAGGGCAACTCCATTTGGAACAGCCACAACAGGTGTCGGCGGCAAAGCACGCATTGTGCTGGGCATCGTGCTGACAATCTCCGCAGGAGGCAAAATTTCCACCTTTGTATTCGGCTCTGGGGGCAACATTATCGACTTCGGCGTGGTCGTCGCAACAAGAGCAGATTCCGGTCTTGCCGGTCTGGATGTCGTCGCCACAAGAGCAGTTTCTGGTCGGACAGATTCCGATCTTGCCGGTCTGGATGTTGTCGCAAGAAGAGCAGGTTCCTGCCGGACAGATTCCGGTCTTGCCGGTCTGGATGTTCCCCATTTCTTTTCCACCGCCGCTAACATGTCGGTGTCTCCCCGTTCCCGG
>Ga0082212_10009410_pt1 | contig 12609 bp, 4 predicted proteins | sample TergutNt197P3_FD_71548 | JGI IMG/M metagenome (GOLD analysis project Ga0082212, IMG submission 71548) | Neocapritermes taracua P3 segment gut microbial communities from Petit-Saut dam, French Guiana - Nt197 P3 | ecosystem: Host-associated > Arthropoda: Insects > Digestive system > Gut ... | reverse complement strand
TAGGTGTGTGGGATGTCTACAACATCGCCACTGTTTCGGCCGGATATGACCATAGTCTTGCCCTGGATACAAACGGATATGTCCATGCCTGGGGTTCGAACTGGGTTGGGCAGTTAGGGGATGGCACCCAGACCTGGGATCGGTGGAAAACAACGCCCTTGCCTGTAGTAGGACTTGAAGATATTGTTTCCATCTCCGCAGGAGACGGGCATAACCTAGCGATGGATAAGCATGGCAGGGTCTGGGCTTGGGGTAATAACTGGGAAGGCCAGATCGGCGATGGCACGACCACGCACAGGCTAGCCCCTGTGTGTGTGTTAGTTCCAAATGGCATGGACATGGACATAGAAATCACAAATGGTGCGGTGTACACCCTCTCCATAAACGCGGTAGAAATATCCAACTTAAATAATAAGACATTCTCACTTTCCTATGACCCAGCCGAAATGCAGCTCCTTGATTTCGCCGCCCATATCGGCAGTAACCGTACCACCAATGGGCTAATACCCGGTACCCCGATTACCATTATTTCCCATACAAACGGAGAAGTAGTATTCAGCTATAATAAAGCGGTTCCTGGCGGTTACGAATGGACAGGAGTACTAACCATAGTAAAATTTAAGGCGATTAAAAATGGCGTCACCAGGTTAAGAAGCGAGGCAAACTAATGAAAAACCGTAAACCAATTTTGGAGGCAAAAATGTTTCAATTTAGGAAAATTAAAAAAACCATATCTTTCACATTGATACTCGCATTATTATTACCTGGCTTTTCGATCGACGTGCGCGCAATGCACGAAGAGCGGGTGGCGGAAACCTTAACCCAGGAGCAGTGGCAAGCCATTCTCGATATCGACTTAACTGCCGATCTGGATGATGTCTATGATCCCGATTTCACCCTACCTGCTGTGCCGGATATAGAAGTGAATATAGAAGCCGATATGGAAGCGGAAACCGACTTTAATCAGCATAACGTTTCTGCGGACGATTTTTCTAAATCAGACCTTTTGGAACCTAACCCCACCGAATTCGACCCTTTTTTACTCGACGAAAGCGAGTATCAGACCACCCGTTTTTTGATCGTCTATCAAGACAATACCGAAAGGCAAAAGAACCGAAAAAAGGTGAGCGACCGCGGTCGGAAAAGGCTCGAAAGCACCCGCAGTAATAGAACCGACCTCCTTATTTATGAAGCGGAGATGGACTTAGAGCAAGTTAAACAAGATTTGGCTTCCGATGGAGTAACGGCAGCATTTATCCAACCGGATTTTCCGGTTTTCCTGTCTTCCCTAACCGTTCCCGCTGGGGAGGCTGCTCCCGCCGACTGGTCAGTATTTTATGATGGCCTAGCGGAGGCCCATAAAACAGCGCAGGGAAAGGATATTCAGATTGCGCTACTCGACACAGGAATTAATACCACCCACCCGGCCCTTAAAGATAAACTGGCGCCGGGCGGCTTTGATTTCGTCAACGACAAAAACAATGTCGATGACCCGGACCGTGCCTATGAACAAGGCCATGGTACCCACCTTAGCTCCATAATGGTGGGTGATAATAATGGGGCGCCGGGAATCGCCCCCCAGGCGAAGGTGCTGCCCCTAAAGATATTCGCGGGTGGCCAGGCCTACACCAGTGATATTATTAATGCCATTATTTATGCGGAACAAAGAGGCGCAAACATCGTCAATTGCAGCTGGGGATCCCGGTACGATAGCCCTGCGCTCGCAGAAGTAATCGCGAATAGCTCCATGCTTTTCGTAAGTGCAGCCGGAAACGCATTAGCAGATTTAGATAAATACCCCATTTATCCCGCCGCATTCGATCTACCGAATATAATTGCGGTAAGCTCCATTGATGCCACCGAAAAGCACAGCCGTTTTTCCAACTATGGACAAAACACCGTGGATATCGCCGCCCCGGGAAGAGATATCTATGGGGCCTGGACAGAGGACAGCTTTATCCATAATAGCGGGACCTCCCAAGCGGCCGCGATCGTGTCCGGGCTGGCGGCGTTGATCTTATCAAAAGACCGGGATTTAAGTGCCAGCCAAGTAAAAGACAGGATCGTCTCATCCGGCGACCAGATCACCGGCCTTCAGGACAAGCTTAAGGATGGGCGGCGCATCAATCCGGCCGTCGCCCTGTCTGAGCATCCAATCAACGTAAGTATCCTGGATATCCCCGATGATGACCCTTTACCTGAGTGGATCCCCCCGGGGGAGACTAGGGGCGATGGGTATGAGCTTTACCAGCATTTCGGGGATGACCGGGGTAACTTATCCGGCAACCTCTCCCGCACCTATATCGACATGAGCCTTGCAGTCCCGGGATTTTCCCTGGACTTAAGCCGCAGCTATAACTCCCTGGACACCAGGAACAATAAGATGCTTGGTAGGGGCTGGACCTTCGGCTTCCAGGGAAACATCGAGTTCATCGGCGGCGATGCCGTCATCCGTCTGCCTAAAGGCGAATCGATGTCCTTTACAATAAATGCTAACGGTACCTACACCGCGAAGGATTCCCGTAGCACCCTCGTGAAAAACAGCAATAATAACCATACACTCACCACAAAGGACCGGTATACATATAACTTCAACGGGAGTGGTCATCTTGACAGAATGGATGACCCTAATGGCAACTCCATCGTCATAGCTGTTGAAAGTGACGGGCGCGTGACAGGAATCTGGCATTCGGCCAACATAAATATTACGATAAGCTATACCGGTACCGGGGACAATATGAGAATCAGCTCCGTCACCGATTCTGTCCGGACGGTTTATTATACCTACGATGCCAAAGGCCTGCTGAGTACCGTCACGGACCCATCGGGAACCAAGACCCATTATGTTTACAATACCCCCCATGTCCATGTCGCCGGATGCTATGCTTCGTATGTCCACGGCGGAAATCAATATACCTGCCAGTTTGACGGGAATGTATACAGAGATTGGGCTGTGCCACACAATGCCTGCCATTTCGGCTATCCGTATATCGCCAATGGCTCATACTGCGCGAACTGCAGGCAATTTCAATCTGACCATCATTCCGGTGGGAGCCGTTGTTATACATTAACATGCAATGCCCATGGGGAAGTCTATTTAGAATCAGTAAGATACCATGATAATACCGTTAAGGAGCATTTCACTTACTATAAGCTCGCCGGGGACATCCTGTCGAGAGTTAGAACCCATACGGATGAATTCGGAAATATATCCACCTACAACTATGATGTAAACGCGGGGGCGCTTACCATCACCGACGCAAACGGGAGGAAGCAGACGACGTGGTATGATAAATCCCTGTATCCTATCCGCACAGAAGATGAAGAGAACCGGCAAACCCACATCACGTACAGCTTAGATGGCGGTGTTAATCGATATGGCGAACCCCTCAAGGTGACGGACCGGAATGGCAACATAACCTCCTATGCGCGTGATGCCCGGGGCAATATCACCAGCATCACCAATCCCGACTTAAGTGAGCGGAAATATGGCTATGATAACCAGGATAATCTGCTCTGGGAGACCGACGAGGACGGCAAGCGGACGGATTATCAGTACCATGGAAAGAATCTGCTCAGAACCGCGAGGCCCTTATCTGACAACCTGCCGGCTTATACAGGCGTAAATAGCAATTCTTATGCCATTTCATTCAACTATTACTTTGATTTATATATATATGGGAAAGCCCACATCTACGGATTGCTGGAATCGGTCAAGGATCCCCTTGGCAACATGACGTATTTTGAATATGACTTTTATGGCAATAAATCGTCAGAAACGGATGCACTGGGCCGGACCACAGAATATAGCTATAACATGCAGGGCTGGTTGACCAAAGAAACAAGCCCCGGCGGAGCTAGCACCGAGTATTTTTATGATAAATCCGGCCGACTTTTGAAAACAGTAACGAAAGCAAACGAATCAGGCATTGCGAATACGACCGAGCGTTATATATATGATATAAACGGCCGCCTCACCCAAAAAGTAGAGCCGGTTCAATATCAATCCGCCTATGATTCCGCCCAATTTAATGTTCACCATATCCTGACATCAGGCGGGTATTCCCACTCCGCATCGGGATATCGCTATGAGTATAATTCTAATGGAACGCTCAAAAGTGAAACCGACCCGCTGGGCTTTAAAACATCTTATACATATGATAGCTATGGCAATATAAAAACCATTACCGCGCCGGACCTTAGCATTTCCGAATATCATTACGATGTGATGAACCGTCTTACCAAGGTTTACCATAAAGACTCAGCCACCGCGGCATCAGTATTGCTGGAAGAACATACTTATGCCGTCCGGGCAAACGGCACCACGTCATGGGGGCTGAGACAATACCTAAGCGCATCCTCCTCTGCCCTCACAACGACCGTCTATAACTATGCCGGCCAGCCGATCAGGGTCGAACATCCCGGCTACGGCAGCGATGAAATGACCTACAATAAAAATGGGACGCTGCGGGAGATGCAGGATGGCCTGGAGCACCCGACCCGCTATACCTATGACAGCCAGAACCGCCTGATTGCCACCTGGACGATGGTGGCGCCAAGCAAGTACCAGTATAAAGGCGTGGAGTATGATAAAGCCGGGCGGGTCACTTACCAGAAACAGGGTAAAAATGTCCTTGCCATATATGAATTTCCCACCGCCGGCCACATACCGCCATTGTCCGACTGTGTCTGGACGCTTAACGAATACAACAATGACAATACCGTTAAAAAAGTCACTACCAGCGGCGGCGGCAGGACTGACTATTTATACAATTCAGATAAGCTGCCTACGACAATCCGCAGATATTCTACGGCCGATTTATTTGACCATGACGAATATACCTACAGTTCCCGCGGACTGATGACATCAAAAAAACAATATGTCGCCTTAAGGGATATTCAAGGGCAGTCATCCACCGACACGAAAACCGCGCTGACCACAAACTATACTTACGACCACAACGGGAATCTGGCTTCGGAGAAAAATGCCCTTAACCAGACAACTTATTATACCTATGATAGCCTAAACCGACTAAAGTCTACCTCCTCGCCCTGGCTTGACGGCGGCACCGTCGTAACCCATACTTCCTACAACTGGCGCGGCCAGCCACTGACGCAGCAAGATGGGAATGGAAACATAACCAGCCTCGAATACGACAAACGCGGCAACCTTAGAAAAATCACCGACCCCGAAAATGGCACCCACTACTTTGAATATGACCTTGCCGGCCGTTTAATCGCGGAAGTCAGCCCCCAAAACTACCTAAGCGGAACCACTTTGCAGAACATGAACCGCACCGAATATGAATATGACTCCATGGGCCGCCTAGCCCGCAAGCTTGCCATTTACCGGAACCCATTTAACAACAATGCCTTTGAATCGGTGATGGTTGCCGCATACCAATACGATGGCAAAGGGCAACTGGTAAAAGAAATAGGCGCTGAAGCATACCATGCGGCAAGCGGCACAACGGTATCACAAAAAATCGGCAACGGAATCGGCACCACATACATCTATGACTATGCGGGACAGCTCCGGTATGTTCAGGACCCCGTCGCAAGAGAAAGCGGCGCCTACATGAATTTCGAATATGAATACGATGGGCTTGGGCGTAAGATAAAGGAAACTGATGCCTTAAACGCCGTTACCAGATATAGCTATGACGACCATGGCAATCTCCTGGCCGTGACCGCGGACGGCTTCCCCGCCGGCAATAACACTGTCCTTGCCACTAACACCTACGATAAATTAAACCGTCTCTTATCATCAAAGGACGCGAAAGGAAATACCACCACTTATACCTACAATGCCATTAACCAACTGCGCACACTTACCCTTCCGGCCGATGCGAACATATCTGCCCATACCACCACCTACCGCTATGACATGCTGGGGCGCTTAACGTGGAGCGAGGATTCGCAGGGCCAAGAGACCCTAATTACTTATGACCACCAAAACCGCTTAAGGTCCAAAACACAGCGAAAGTCAAATGGAACAGAATCGATCACGCTTTCTTATAAATACGACAAAAACGGCAACCTCACGGAGGAAAGGGATGGCCGGAATACCCCCATCACCCATACCTATGACAAAGCGAACCGCAAAAAAACCAGCACCCTTACGGTCAACAACGTCCAAAAAACCACTCAATACGCTTATGACAAAGATGGGAACCTAACCACCACCACCGACTGGCTGGGTAACATACGGAAAACCGAATACGACCCGCTGGGACGCGCCATCCGCCTATACGACCCCAATAGCAGTACGAGACCGATTGAAACCCTAAAGTACGACCTGGACGGCAATCAGACCCAGTCCCTTTACTTAAACGCAAGCGGTGTCGAAGTGACTAAAACCTTCGTATACGATCGGAATGGCAGACTTATCGGCATCCGGACCCCCTACACAGGTAGCATAACCTACACAGAATCCCAGACCTATGACCGGCGTGGGAACATAAACACGAAAACCGATGGGCGCGGCATAACCACCACCCATACCTATAACCGCTTCGGCTGGCTAGAACAGGTAAGCGTAGGAAATAAACTCCAGGCCACCTACACTTACGACCTAAATGGCAACCTCCTTTCCCAGCGTGACGGCAGCAACACTTACGCGACCTTTACTTATGAATATAATGCCCGCAATCTACCCAAGAACCGAAAAGACGGACTTTCGGAACAGGAAACCTTCACCTACAACGGCGATGGCAGCGTAAAAACCAGTACCGACCGCAAAGGGCAGTCCACCGCTTACACCTACGATATCCATGGCCGCTTGACCCGAAAAGCGCTCGGCACAGACGCGGTCAGCTACTCCTATGACAATAACGGCAATCTTTTAACCATGACTGACAGTACGGGAACCACGACCCGAACTTATGATGCGGAAAACCGCGTGATCCAGAAGCGCGTAAATGTGACGGCGAACACCACTGAAGCAATCAACTACACCTACGACCAGCGCAGTGGCCTAACATCGGGATACGTCAGTGAAATCCAGACCGACATGAAAGGCAATATAATCACAAAGGTTTATGACAAATGCGGCCGCCTTACCGAAGTCCGTGATGGAAACCAAGTCACTAAAAATATCTACAATATCAATGGGAGCCTTAAGGAAGTCAGCTATCCCGGCGGGGTTTTTGAGGAATATACTTATTACAATAATCATCAGCTCAATACCTTAAAGCAGAGCCGAACAAACAAGGCTACCATCATCAGCTCCTACAACTATCACTATGATGGAGCTGGGAATATGATAAACAAGATGGAGGGCTCAAGGCTAAACTATTACGAGTACGACGATGTAGGGCGCCTGTTAATGGATGATACTGCGGAAAAGTATGCGCTATACACTTACGATGAATCCGGCAACCGTCTGACCGAATTCGTCTGGACGCCCGGAAAGTCTTTCAGCACCACATACACCTACAACCGCCAGAACCGCCTGATGAGTACTGAGACCACTCATCCAGGCCAGGTAATTCAGACAGTGGATTTTCATTACGACAAGAACGGAAACTTGCTATCCCGCCTATCCAGCACCCTGATGCCCACGGCGGCATCCGGACAGCTGAGCATTTCCGCCACCATTTCCGGCGATGGCTTTTCCCTCTACGCTTACGATGTGTGGAACAACATGACCTCCGCGACCGTGGCCGGTAAAACCACCTCCTACACTTATAACGGCGATAACCTGCGCGTAACAAAAACCACCGATGACGACTTGACAACCCGCTTCATTTACGAGTATGATAATGTCATCCTGGAGTTAGATGCCGCCGGAAACCAAAAGGTGCAGAATATCTACGGCAACCGTATTATCTCCCGCAAGGGAAGCGGTGCTTCGCCGCTTTACCTACTGCACGACGGAACCGGCGATGTTACCTGCCTGACTGCCAGTACGGGCGGCCTGGTTTCTTCTTTCCGCTACGATGCTTTCGGCAACCTGCGGGGCATGACCGGTGTCGGGCTGGCGGGAAATCCCTACCGATATAAGGGCTACGCCTTTGACGATGAAACAGGGCTTTATTATCTAAAGTCACGGTATTACGATCCAGAGCTGGCGCGATTCCTCCAAGAGGACTCCTTCCCGGGCTGGAAAAGTGACCCGCTGAGCCTCAATAAATATACCTATGCTCACAACAATCCCCTAAAGTATTATGACCCGACCGGTCGCTGGGTGGAGGTATCCCCGGGCCAATGGAAGATGGAAGCAGGTGATACCCTTTCCCACCTTGCGCAAAAAGTCTTTGGTGCTGCTTCAAGGTGGACGGAATTTGGCTATACCGGTGACCCAACGAAAATGCAGATTGGGACAATTATTAATGTTCCGAGACCCGCTACGCCAGCGAACCCGAGTACGCCAAGTAGCCCAAGTACACCGACCAACCCGAGTACGCCATCGAACCCGGCCCCATCTACTCCCAGCAACCCTGGCAGTTCCGGTAATCTGTCTCAAGGCTCAAAGGGTGATGATGTAAAGATATTGCAACAGGCATTAAATGCCAATGGTGCGAACTTAGTAGTTGACGGCTCTTTTGGCCCAGCGACAAAGGCGGCGGTGCAAGATTTCCAGAGTAAGAATGGGCTAATTGTAGACGGCATCGCCGGCCTCAAAACAATGACAGTGCTTCTTACTCTTACAAAGTCTACGAGTACAGTTGTTCCTCCCGTAAGTATGACCGCTCCTGGTATCGTAGCAATAAACAATTTTGTAAATGAATACATAGGTTACGGCATTAGTGGGTCGGTAGGTTGGAATGGAGGAGTTTTCTCATTCAACTTATTGAATACAACATTGATAACATCAGAGACAGGGGCAAATAACCGTGGGCTAGCAATAACAAATGTTGGTGGTAGATTAATGGCGAACGAAGATGACCTAATCAAGTTCTTCGGTGCTGCTGTTATCCATCACACATTAGGTGCTCTTATTACTTTTCGTGACGATTGGGGAGCTGTTAATAAATATGACAAATGGGAAAATGATAACGTAAAAACTGATATTGTCATTCATCATACAAGCAATAACTTTTCTGCTAAAACCAATGATATGTTACATAATACTGGCATGTTTTCCAAACTTAAAATGGGACAAGATTTTGATGGCCTAGGTTATCATTTCCTTATTGGAGCTGATGGGACGATATACGAAGGCAGGCCGCTTGACTTAAAAGGAGCGCACGTCGGCGGTGCTAATACTGGAAAAATCGGAGTTTCCCTTATAGGCAATTTCGAGGAACAGTACCCCACAGAAAACCAGCTACAAAGTATGTATATAATAGTCGGTCAGTTACAATCCGTTTATGACATAGGAAATGCCAAAACTGGCGGGCATAGGGATTTTGCTACAGGAACGCTATGCCCCGGCGCTAATTTATACAACATTATACAAAGTCAATATAAATAAGGAGTGGTATTAATGATGAATTTTTTAGTTTCGCATAGCAAATGGATTATAGGTATTTATCTTATTCTTACTCTTATTAAACTGTTTACGGCAACCATAGGCCGACAAATAGAAGAAGATCCGACCATTTATATTAAGTTTTACCCGACAATAACCAATCACTTTAATGGTGCAAACCGTGATATTGAACGTTATGAGAGTAAATACTCTTGGTATGCAAATAACCAATATTGGAAATTGGTCAATAGTAATGGCAATTTTGCGTTAGGTCTAGTGATAGGACTTGGTTATACTATCTTAATCTTTTTGTGGTGGGTTTTAAGTGCCGGATTTGTATTTTTTGCGATTTATAAATTGCTTAAATAATCTAAAGGAATAGATTTTATGACCCTGAGCTGGCTAGATTCCTCCAAAAGGACAGTGTCGGCTGATGGAAGAGCGACCCATTAAGCCTTAGCAGATATACTTACGCTCATAACAACCCTTTGAAGTACTACGGCCCAACCGGCTATTGGGTAGAGGGTGTACCCGGCAGCTGAAAGATGGAAGCAGTGATACCCTTTCCCACCTTGCGCTTAAGGTATTCGGCAGCGCTTCGCCGCTTTACCTACTGCACGACGGAACCGGCGATGTTACCTGCCTGACTACCAGTACGGGCGGCCTGGTTTCTTCTTTCCGCTACGATGCTTTCGGCAACCTGCGGGGCATGACCGGTGTCGGACTGGCAGGAAATCCCTACCGATATAAGGGCTACGCCTTTGACGATGAAACGGGGCTTTATTATCTAAAGTCACGGTATTACGATCCGGAGCTGGCTAGATTCCTCCAAGAGGACTCCTTTCAAGGCTGGAAATCTGACCCGCTGAGCCTTAACCGATATACTTACGCTCATAACAACCCTTTGAAATACTACGACCCGACCGGGTACTGGGTGGAGGTAGCACCCGGCAGCTGGAAGATGGAAGCAGGTGATACCCTTTCCCACCTGGCACTAAAGGTATTCGGCAGTGCTTCAAGATGGACGGAGTTCGGCTATACCGGCGATACCACCAAAATGCAGATTGGGACGATTATTAACGTTCCGAGGCCCGCTACATCGAACCCGAGTACGCCGACCAACCCAAGTACGCCGAGTAACCCATCTACACCAAGCACTCCCGGCAGTTCCGGTAATCTTTCCCAAGGCTCAAAGGGTGATGATGTAAAGAATCTGCAACAGATATTGAATGCAAATGGTGCGAACTTAGTAGTTGATGGCTCTTTTGGTCCGGCGACAAAAGCGGCAGTGGAAGCATTCCAAAGAGCGCATGGGTTGAAAGTGGATGGCATCGTTGGTCCTCAGACCAGTGCATCGCTTGCAAACGTAAAATCAACCACCCAAACGGCTCCGCTAACTTCTGGGGCAACGTTCATGTGGAATGAACCTGCTAACCATGTATTCAGTATACAAAGAGTAGTAATAAATTCCGGCGGTACTTTTTCATTCAATCGAACAACAAGCACTATTACGATAGGTATTTATGGAGTATCTGTTTCATTCGGCTCTGATGATTGGTATTATGCCGGCAGTAATCGGACGTCCTACGATAGTCAGCTTAGAATGACGGCACAAACTTTCTACAACGCGGTTGTGAATGCGGGTGTAGAAATGCTAGTTCTCAATGCGCATATGGCTCTTGGGGGACACACTGTAGCCGGTGATAATCTACATTTTTCTTTATATATGTTCGTGGGCGAAAGCAGTGATGATTATTGGGATTCAGAACGTTTTTCAGGTAATACAAGATGGGGAGTTCAATACGCAACAATAGGAGGTATATCATCAACTCCGGTTGGCGGATTCTTAACAGGTCAAATAAACGGTCAATATGACCTCGATTTCGATACAAAAGTATATGGGGGGCAACATCTCTATACTGGCGAAGGTAAAGTAAAGGACGTATTTGAATCTTACGATTATTATATCGATAACTCTAACAAAAGCTATATATATGGGTATAAGGTGTGGAACTCCAGTTCATATATGCGCGGTATATTAAATTCCGTAGATATTCATCCTACACCCAAAGCAGGTTATGGTACAGCGGGTTGGGACAATATCATTCCTGCTAGCCGTTTCGGAGGAACAAGATAAACTATGACGAATACTTTAATAACCAACATCCATTTATTCAGTCATGATTGGAGGGAGCAAGGTTGAAAGTTAAAAAAATATGGATTGTCCTAATAATAACCCTCTTAGGAGTAATTATCATGGTAACTATAATACTGTCAATGCTACCCTTGCACCCTTTACTTAGGTCACCGAAAAGAGTGTTGAACGATACTTTAAAACTTACGCCTATGGGAACGCACATAGATAATGTTGTCGGGCTCGTTGATAGTCAAACGATTATTGATGATATTGTAGAATGGCGAGAACCCCTCATATATTACGACAGGGGTTATATAAGTCCCGGTGCGGCAGTTCCCGGATGGCCTGTTTCTGAAGTAGGCAGAGAATCTATCGTAGGATATAAATCAGTGAAAGTTTCGTATAAAACGCATTATAACACGTATATTTCTATTTATTGGGGATTCGATGAAGATGGAAAACTGATTGACGTTTATGTACATAAAAGCTTCGATATGATTCAAGTCCGCGGTGCAAGAAAAACGGCAAAGTGAATTAGTATCACAAAAAATCTGCAAAGGAATCGGCACGATATACAGCTATGACTGGTTGGGACAGCTTCTCAGTATCCAGGACCCCGTAGCAAAAGAAAGTGCCTATCGAAATTTCGAATATGAATACGACGGGCTTGGGCGCAAGATAAAGGAAACCGATGCCCTAAACGCCGTTACCAGATATAGCTATGACGACCATGGTAATCTTTTAACCGTGACTGCGGACGGCTTCCCCGCCGGCAATAACACTGTCCTCGCCGCTAACACCTACGATAAATTAAACCGTCTGCTCACATCAAAGGATGCGAAAGGAAATACCACCACTTATACCTACAATGCCTTTAACCAACTGCGCACACTTACCCTTCCGTCCGATGCGAACATCCCCGCTCATACCACCGCCTACCGCTATGACATGCTGGGGCGCTTAACGTGGAGCGAGGATTCGCAGGGCCAAGAGACCCTAATTACTTATGACCACCAAAACCGCTTAAGGTCCAAAACACAGCGAAAGTCAAATGGAA
>Ga0082212_10009409_pt1 | contig 12609 bp, 5 predicted proteins | sample TergutNt197P3_FD_71548 | JGI IMG/M metagenome (GOLD analysis project Ga0082212, IMG submission 71548) | Neocapritermes taracua P3 segment gut microbial communities from Petit-Saut dam, French Guiana - Nt197 P3 | ecosystem: Host-associated > Arthropoda: Insects > Digestive system > Gut ... | reverse complement strand
GTTGAAAATGGAAGTGGCAAATGCCCGGTCTTTCTTTGGAAAGTATTCGGCAGTCACTTTGATAGCGGCGGGGGAGTTGCCCGATTCTCCCAAGGCAAGTACGCATCGCGCTACAAGGAAAAACCACATACTCACAGTTGCAATTGTCAGCGCAACCGTTCCGGTGGCTTTTGCCAGCTCGGCTGCTGAATGCATTCCCACCCATAATTCTGTCACAACGCCACAAACTGCATGAAGGCAAGCGCCAAGCGACCATATTCCAATCGCCCACAAAAATCCTTTTTTAGTGCCTATCCAGTCGATGAACCTTCCGGCAAACAGCATACAGATAGCATAAGCTAACGAAAAAACGCCTGTCATCTTACCGTATATGCTATCATTCCAATGAAATGCAGGTTTGATAAACTCTTCCCATGTAAGCGACAGTACCTGGCGGTCAAGATAATTAATAGTAACAGAAACAAATAGCAAGCTGCAAATTGCCCACCTCCAGTTTGTCATCTTGCCCGATGTTTGTAATTTGTTCATAAATCTTTAGAGTTAAAAGTTATAAGTTAAAAGTCTTCACTAATTCCTAATTCCCAACTACCTCGAAACCCTTCCCGATCCGTTGCCTTTCATCAAGTTTTCCACCTCCGATACCGTGACCATGTTGAAATCTCCATAGACGGTGTGTTTCAGGCACGACGCCGCCACCGCAAAGTCGAGCGCTTTCTGATCGTTGTCAGGATAGGTAATCAGTCCGAAAATCAGTCCGCCCATGAACGAATCGCCGCCGCCTACGCGATCAACGATATGGGTAATATCGTACCGTTGCGACTGTTTTAGCATGCCGTCGGAATAAAGTACGCCGCTCCACGTGTTGTGGTTTGCATTGATGGCGCCCCGCAGTGTGACAATCATTTTTTTACAGCGCGGGAATTTCTGCATCACTTGTATACAAACTGATTCAAATTCAGCCGCATCCACCTCGCCGCCTGTTGCCGTTACGTCAAAACCTTCCGGTTTAATACCGAACACTTTTTCGCAGTCTTCCTCGTTACCAAGTATGATATCGCAACCGTCCACCAAAGCAGGCATCACTTCTGATGCTTTTTTTCCGTATTTCCAAAGATTTTTGCGAAAATTGAGGTCGCACGAAACCGTTATGCCCAACGCATTGGCAGCTTGTATCGCTTCAACGCATACGTCGGCTGCTCCCTGCGAGATTGCGGGCGTTATACCTGTCCAGTGAAACCATTGCGCATCCTTCAAAACCGCTGTCCAGTTGATCATCCCTTTTTCAATCGTCGCAATAGACGAATTGGTACGGTCATAAATCACTTTCGATGCTCGTGCAATAGCGCCTGTTTCCAGGAAATAAATGCCAAGTCGCTCGCCTCCTCGCAGTATATGATTAACACCTACGCGATGCGAACGTAAATTCATCAAACAGGACTCAGCCAGATCGTTCTTTGGCAGTCGCGTCACAAACTCCGTATCAAGTCCGAAATTGGCAAGCGATACGGCTACGTTTGCCTCACCTCCTCCAAATGTCGCAACTAACTCTTTTGCTTGCGAAAAACGCAGATAATCAGGCGTCGCCAAGCGCAACATGATTTCTCCGAATGTTACAATTTTTGTCATAGTATATAGCAATTAATAATACTCATCAATAATTTGTGCATTATTGCGCAAAGATAACGATTATATTCGATAATTCGAATAATATTTCTACTATTCAGCGGAATTTGCAATTTTCGCAATTCGTAATTTTTGTTTAGAACGGCACAATATCATCCTGACTATTTTGGAGGAAATCATCATTATTTCCGATTGATTTTGCATCCGACGGGTCGTAAGGTGTATTCATTTTTGAATCATATACCCTGTTATACCCCGATTCAATGAGGTTTTCAAACCGGACGAAACTGTGTTTGAAGGATAGCCACAAATCGCCGGTTGCGCCGTTACGGTGTTTAGCAATGATTATTTCGGCCAATCCGGTCAAGTCGCGTGCGTTAGCGTCTTCCTTGATGCCGTAATATTCAGGGCGATGAATGAAACAAACCATGTCGGCATCCTGCTCGATAGCGCCCGATTCGCGCAAATCCGACAGTTGAGGGCGTTTTCCTTCGCGTCCTTCGACGGTACGGTTCAATTGCGACAGCGCTATGATCGGGATATTCAATTCTTTCGCCAATCCTTTCAGTGATCGGGAAATCTTACTCACCTCTTGTTCGCGACTTCCATATTCCATTCCACTTGCATTCATCAATTGAAGGTAATCAATGATGATGCATTGTACGCCGTCTTTGACTAAGCGGCGCGCTTTAGTGCGCAATTCGAAAACAGACAAGCTGGGGGTGTCGTCCACATAGATAGGCGCATCATACAGTTCCGTTATTTTGTGGTCTAACTGTTCCCATTCATAAGGAGCGAGTTTGCCGCTTTTGATTTTCTCTCCGGATAGTTCGCACGTGTTGATTATCAGTCGGTTGACTAATTGCACATTACTCATTTCAAGCGAAAATAGCGCGACGTGTGTTTTGAAATGGACAGCCATATTTTTAGCCATGGACAGGACGAAGGCCGTTTTTCCCATCGAAGGTCGTGCAGCAATGATAATCAGGTCGGAATTTTGCCAGCCGGAAGTGATCTTATCCAATTCTGTAAATCCGCTGTTTAACCCACTTAATCCTTCTTTCTTCCGGGCTGCGTTTTGTATCGCGATGATGGCTTCGTTGATGATTGGATTGATCTGTACAGCATCTTTTTTAATATTGCGTTGTGATATTTCAAACAGCTTGCTTTCAGCCTCTTGCATAAGTTCGTTAACATCAATTGATTCATCAAAGGCTTGCCCTTGTATTAATCCTGAAAAACGGATGAGTTCGCGCGCAAGATACTTTTGGGCGATCATTTGGGCATGAAATTCAAGATGTGCCGTACCTGCTACATTATTAGTTAGTTCAGCTATATACGACATATCCCCGGCATTCTTCAGCGTCCCGTTTTTCTTCAACTGTTCGACCACGGTGATCATGTCGACAGGCCGACCGCTTACTGCTAAATCAGCAATGGCTTCAAAAATCAATTCATGTTTTTTGTCGTAAAAACATTCATGCCGTAATAACTCGCTGATGGTAGCATAGGCATCGCGTTCAAGCATCAGTGCGCCTAAGACAATTTTCTCTAAATCAAGCGCTTGTGGTTGTATTTTGCCTATTTCGGTAACAACAACCTCAACTCTTTTTCTCTTACTGCTTATTGTTTTTTCTTTTTCCGGGGTCATAATAATAATGTTTATTTGCCTAAATATTCAGCTAATTCGCAGGTTTCCTCTTTACCTATGGAGTGAATTATTTTGAACTGGTTTGGGTATTTTACTTCAATGTAATACAAATACTGATGAATGGTATTGATAAAGCGTCCGGTGTTTTGGGTGGTATATATCCGTATTTTGGCTAAAATGAAATATTTAAGGTGATTTGCCTTAACAAATTCCAAAAGAACATCCGGGTCTATTATTTGATAATTGAGGTTTTTATCATCCATATATTGTTTTACAAACGATTCATAATCCAGTGTGTAGTTGATGTTATTGTCGTCGAAAAATTTGGCTAATCCCTCATGAAACAAATGTTTTTCCAATCGATATACAATAGCCGACGAAATATTTTTATTGTTAAGTGTAAAGTGTCCATTCGGCGGTTTGGTTATAAAAACATACTGAAAATAAGGTGCAAAATCACTTATCAGTTGCTGGTTTGATTCAAATTCGATTATCAGGAATACATAGTCGTTTTTATCAGTCGTATATTTTTCAACTGCTTCCTGAATTCCCACAAAAGGCACGTTATAGATTCCGAAAAACTCTCGTCCTGTATAAACATAAGAGATTGAGGGTTTACGGCTTACTGCAATAGCGTCTTTATCCATATGCTTATCAACCCACCGGCTCATTTTGATAAAGTTTTCCCAATCGGGCGTTAGTCCGTACAGGTCGTTCCCTAACAGGTTTTGCTGCAGTACAGGCAGGTTCTTTCCAACTTTGTTTTTCAGATGGTTACCTGTTCCAATGCATAAAACAACCAAAAGAACAGGGTACATCCATGTTATTTTAATAAATTTGTCTTTAATCAAATAATACAAACTTCCTAAAATAAACAGGAGCATTAACGGATAATAAATCATTATCAAGCGGTCTTGCGCCCATAACGTTTGTAGGAGAATAAAACTTGCAATATTCATTACGCCCACATATAATCCCGTAAACAACAGTAATTTGTGTTTTTTAAATACAACTGTGATACATGCAAAAAACAATAAATAGGTGAATGCCGAAAGTGTTTGTAAATCGGTTGTAGGCACTTCAACAGGCGGGCGCAGGCCAAGAAACCGGTAAAAAAAGCCGGCCAGGTATACGTGTGAATTATCGACCAGCCTGTTTACAAATCCGGAAAAATCTTCCATGCCCTGTTCCGGGTTATAAAAATTCTTTGCTAAATAATTGTTAATGTCGTAGGCAGCGCCTGATTCCGGCCATAGCATTGTTTTTAAAGCATTGAAAAAGAAAAATATAAGCACTGTCGCCGCGAACGAGTAGAGTAAGTTTTTCCATTGTTTTTGAAATGCAAAATAAAGAATTACAGCGCCTATCACTGCAAACCCAATCGTTCGTGTAAGTCCCATGGCAAGGATACAAAAACCTATGTATACGAACTTGCTCCAATCTTTCTTAATTTCCGGACAAAATGATTGATCGTTATTAAAGAAATATTTTGAAAACAGATATATAAACAAAGATTGCATCAACATAAAGAATGGCTCGCTGTACGTATAACTTGCATAAAAGAAGATATAGGGACAAATATTAACAAGCAATAAGGTCGGCATGAGTACGAATGAAGGTATCTTGCCTTGAAAACTTTTGTACATCAGCCACATCGACAGCAAGATAAAAACTGCTGACAGCGATTTTAAGAGGATCAGGTTCAGACCGCCAAGGAGAAACGGCGACAGGACAATCGGGTATAAAGCGCCACGGCTGCCGGGATAAGTGAAATGTTTAATAAAATTCTGGGCGTTCATTATGTAGTCGCAATCGTCTCCACTGAGGCTGACTTTACAGTCGAACATCAAAAAACTGATAATGGCGCCAAATGCAAGCGATAGCCAGAGAAAAACCTTTTCATGTTTTTCAAAAAAGGTATCCATACGGTCTAATAAGATTTGCCGAGGAACATTATTATTCATAATTAACTGAATATTTTAAATTTATAGATTTTCATTTTTTGCAGTCTGTAGGCAAAAGAAACGCATAGTACGCCTAATCCGTATTTGATACTCCTTCTGAAATTGATTGACGATGCTTCTTTGAAATATTTTGTAGGGCACGAAATTTCGCCAACAGGAAAACCTTTGAATAAAATCTGCGCCAGCATTTGATTGTCAAACACAAAGTCATCTGAATTAACGTGATAGTTGACCTTCTCTAATACTTCCTTTGTAAATGCCCTGTACCCGGTGTGATATTCGCTGAGTTTCTGTCCCATCAGTAAGTTCTGGAAGAATGTCAGGAAGCGGTTGGCAATGTATTTATAAACAGGCATACCGCCTTGCAGTGCACCCTTGCCCAAAATTCGCGATGCGATGACAACGGGGTATAATTCATTCGCAATCATATGGCAAATAGAAGAAATCAGTAAAGGCGTGTACTGATAATCAGGATGCAGCATAATAATAATGTCGGAATCTATTGCCAGCGCTTTGTCGTAGCATGTCTTTTGATTGCCGCCGTATCCTTTGTTATTATCGTGACATATGATGTGCCGAATACCTATACTGCGTGCTAACTCGCTGGTACTGTCCGCACTTGCATCGTCAACCAAAATAACGTGATCAACCAAGCCGAAAGGTATCTCATCATATGTCTTTTTAAGTGTTTGTTCCGCATTATATGCAGGCATTACAACTGTTATGACTTTTCCGTTTATCATAAATGAATGAATTTACAGCGCAAATATAATTCAAAAATTTATGATTTCAAAAAATACCGCCGAATCCGATTATTGAGATAATTTTGATTTTATACAAAAAAACACCTACCTTTGTTTTTTAATTTTACGACATTATTATGCGTAAATGGTTGAAAAGTATAGGAATAGTTATTTTCATACCGATAGCGTTTTTTCTATTGGTAGCAGGTTTGTTACTCATACCTTCCGTGCAAAATGCGGCAGTTAGGAAGGCTATGGACTATGTATCAACATCTACCGGATGGGATATCAGATTTGATCAGCTGCGGTTGTCTTTTCCGTTGAACCTGTCGGTTTGCCATGCAGTTGTCAAAGACGAAGCGAATGATCTGTCGGCACAGTTGGATAAACTGACGGTCGGTATTCGCTTTAAGCCTTTGCTGAAAGGCCGCATCTCAGTGAAAGGACTGCTTTTGGAATCGCTCAATTTGGATACGGGGGATTTTATCGAAGGGGTTATTATCAAAGGAAAAGTAGAAAAAGCCTATCTAATAGCAGATTCAATCAATCTGAAAGAAGAGCAGGCATGGGTTAATCAACTGATATTATCCGATGCAGACATCTATTTCTACTTGTGCGATACGACAGTTGCAGAGACGGCAACAACAGCCCTCAACTGGCGTATTATGCTGAAAAGTATTGAATTTAGTAACATATCATTCGATTGTCGGATGCCATGCGATTCGGTGTTTGTAAAAGTACAACTTGACAGGGCGGTTTTATCGGACGGACTTGTTGATCTGTGCGCCAACCTGTATTGCATGCAATCATGCAGCGCTCATATACGTACATTGTTTTACGGTACAGACTTAAACGAGCCGGTATCGTCAGGTTTTGATTATTCACATATCGCACTGACCGAGCTTACATTCATGTCCGATTCATTATATTATCATAACGGGGCTATCGGTGCAGCCATTAGGGCGTTTTCGGGAATAGAACGTTCGGAGATCGTCGTAAAATCCCTGACAGGGCATATTGAGATGGATAGTCAGCATCTTAACATACCGGATGTTCTGTTTGAGACGCCCATTTCGTCGATTCAATTACAGGCGTTTATTCCGTGGTCGGCCCTTGACGACCGCAATCCGGAAGGACAGTTATTGTTGCACGCAAAAGCGCGCCTGCATAAGCACGACATCCTCCAACTGACAGGGTATCAAACGGATGATTTCCCTGCATGGGTTCCGGATACGGCTTTTTTGATCGAGGCAGTTGCCGGTGGCAACCTAAAAGAATTGACACTTCAAAAGTTTGACGGTGAACTGTCCGGCGCATTCAATTTCCATGCTACAGGGTCGGCCCTTTCCCTTACAGATGACCATCTTCGCTCGGGAAGGGTTGATTTTTCCGTAATCACACAAAACATGGGTTTTATTGTCGACATGTTTCCCGCCACCTGGCAGCAACGCATCCAAATACCTGACAGTATGAGCCTGAACGGCTTCCTTACGGTCGAAAAAGATGTTTATGCTACAAGGATAAAATGGGAAGAAGACGCAGGAATAATACGTTTTTCGGGCAATTACAACACTTCAACCGAAAATTATATCGCCAGCCTTCGGATCGACAGTCTGGAGCCTGTTCATTTTTTGCCGGACGATTCCATCCTGTGGCTGAGCGCCTCCATCCGTGCACAGGGACGCGGAACAGACCTGTATCATTATGCTACGCTGATGGATATCGAAGGCAGGATCAACGAATTACGCTATGGAAATTATACTTTTAAAGATGATATTACCTTTTCAGCCAACCTAAACAATCATCAGCTCAAAGCATCGTTGGAGAGTAGATATCCGTTACTGAAAGGGAGCGTCGCTGTCGACGGAGATATATTGCATGAGTGGATTAGAGGTATGATAACTGTCGATGTCGATTCACTCGATTTGTATGGATTGAAACTGACGGATTCTCCGTTGTCGATGTCTTTTCAGGCGTTCTCGGAGTTTGAAACCGATCTCGACTATACACACACGTTAGATCTGACACTTGGAAACTGGTGTCTTTCCTTTGATAATCAAACGATAGAACCAAAAATGTTGACCTTCGCTTTTCGTTCTGACGCGGATACGACAAGCGCTTCGCTCAATGCAGGCGATCTGCATATAACACTTTCTGGCAACACCAGCCTTGGATTGCTGGCTGGCCAACTGGCGTTATTATCAAATAAAACCGAAGAACAGATCAAAAGCGATTCCGCATTTCATGTAGAGTCATTACGACCGTATTTCCCCGAAATGTCTTTGCTGGTAAAAGCCGAGCGTGATAATCCTGTCTATCACTTTTTACAGGAATACAATACTTTTTTTGACGCCTTCCGACTGGATGCAACTATCTCGCCAGATGAAGGTTTGAAGGTCTACGGCTCCATCCTGGCGCTTGTTAGGGACACACTTAAGATTGATACGATTCGGTTTAGTGCGTGGCAGGATACGGTAGGCTTGTTTTATGCAGCCGGCATAACGAAAAACCGTTTTCGCAACCAGGAAGCATTTCAGTTGGATGCAAGCGGATTTATTCGCAATAATGAAGCCGATATTTTGGCTTCGTATACGAACAGTAGCGGCAAAAAAGGACTGTATCTGGGCGTCAACGCAAAAAAAATGTCTGACGGATTCAATTTTCATTTTTATCCCGCTCAACCGGTGCTCGCGTTTATACCGTTTACGATCAATGAAAACAACTATTTCAATTTCAAAAACCGCAATGAAATGGAAGCCGATCTGCGCCTCGAAGGTAACGCGCAGTCTTCCATATGGATTCATTCCACGCACCAGGACAGCGTGATGAGCGAAATGCTGGTTGAGACCAATCAAATCAACCTGCAGGAAATAACGTCGGGGTTTGAAGGCCTTCCGGCTTTGCGGGGATTATTAAATATATCCTTCAAGTACGAACCCGAAGATAACACATTTATGGTGTTTGCCGATGGTAATATTGATGATTTTTACTATGAAGACGGGCGAATTGGCGAACTGTTGCTGAACGCCACCTATGTGCCGGTAGATAAGGGAGCGCATCAAGTCGATATGCACGCTTTCCATGACATGTCGGAAATAGCATCGCTTTCAATTGTGTACCAGGAGGGCAAGGAAGAGAATAAGATAAACGGCTTTCTTGCGGTCGACCGTTTTCCGATAGACATTGTAAACGCGATGATCCCTGACCGGACAGTGCAATTGGACGGCCGTCTGAATGGAAAGTTTGATATTACCGGCACTGACCTAAGCCCCGTTATAAGTGGAGAACTACGGTTGGATAAGGGGACTGCGTATATTCGCCCGACGGCAACAACCCTGAATTTTGACGGGCAACCGGTGCGGATGGCGAAAAACAGAATCAGTTTTAATCAATTTACCATACATGCTCAAAACGAACAACCTTTGATTATCAACGGTTTTATTGATGCCACGAACACAAGCAATCCTACAGTCGATTTGAGCATGACGGCTTCCAATATGCAACTGCTCGAATCACGGAGGATGCCCGAAAGCATTGCTTTTGGCCGTTTATATGTCAATTTCAATTCTACTTTAAACGGATCGCTAAACGCTTTGCGCATGCGTGGAAATCTGCATATTCTTGGCAATACGAACATGACGTATGTACTGTCGGAGGAAAACCTGGAAGTGCAGGATAATTTCACGAATCTTGTTACGTTTACCTATCTTGCTGATACCCTGCCCCGCCGGATAGGACCGCGTACAGGGATTGCGAGAAACGCCGCCACTGTCGGCACAGACGTCCTGATGAACATCAATATCGACCCTGTTGTCAGACTCCGTATCGATCTTGATGATGCACAATCAAACTACATTGATTTAAGAGGCGGCGGCAATTTGTCCATGCAATACACGACACAAGGCGACATACGGATGAATGGCCGGTATACACTGTCTGACGGTACGATTCGGTATGCTATTCCTGTCATTCCTCTGACCGATTTTTCAATTCGGAACGGCAGTTTTGTAGACTGGAGCGGCGATCCTTTTAACCCGTTTCTTAATATCTCAGCCTATACCCGTGCACGGTCGTCAGTCAATTTCGGAGGACAATCACGCATGGTGAATTTCAATGCAGGCATTCAGTTACAGGATAACCTCGACGATGTCTCCATTCAGTTTCTGCTTGAAGCTCCGACAGACGCCGTCGTACAAAACCAGCTATCGTCGATGGGGGCCGAAGCGCGCAGTATGCAGGCTATCAGTCTGCTGGTGACAGGTGTTTACCTGTCGAGCGAAGGTATGGGAAATTATAATATGAATGTCAGTGCAGCATTGAGCAATTTATTGCAGCGCGAAATTAAACAGATATTAGGCAACCTGATGGGCGATATCCCAGTATCATTCGATGTTAATACGTACGATGGTACGGAAGGTATGGGGCGGCGTATTGATTATATTGGACGTTTTTATAAAGATTTCTTTAATGAACGTTTCAATACGACACTGGGTTTGCGCTATTCTACGCAAGACCCTGTTTACGGGAATAAATTTATGCCTGACGACATCTCTTTCGGATACCGTCTGGATACCGACGGTTCACGTGCCATTCAACTTTTTCGTAGTAAAGAATACGAAAATACGTTCGAAAACGAAATTGCCAAATATGGCGCAAGTTTTACGATCCGACGAAAAATAAAACGCCTGAACGACTTATTCACCATCAGGAAGCGGATTATCACCCCAATAAATGAAGACGACGATGAAGCGGATAAATAAACTGTTTGCGTTATCCACTGTTTTTGTGTTTATAGCGCTTCTAATGGTCACATCATGCTCTACCACAAGGAATCTACCGCCCGGCGAATTACTGTATACCGGTATCCGTAGCATCGAAATTACGGATAAGGACAGCATCTTCATTGCCGATGAAATACTCGACCGTATTGACGAAGCCTTATCATTTCCACCCAATAACTCCTTTCTCGGCAGCTCCTACACGAGAATACCATTTCCTTTGGGACTATGGGTTTATCAATCGAACGTACAGAAAAAAGGCGCCCTTAACCGGTGGATCATGAGTTGGCTTGCCGACCGTCCGGTATTGATCTCAGCTGTCAGACCCGAAACGCGTGTAAGAATCGTACAGAGTATACTTCGCGAAAACGGTTTTTTCGACGGGGCTGTCGATTATCTGATCCTGCCCGGTAAAAAGGACCCCCTTAAAGCCAAAATACAATACGAAATCACGCTGAACGAACCCTACCTAATCGATTCAATTGAATGGCGACGGATGCAGAACCGTGGCGATACTTTACTCACCCTGAACGAATCGGACCGCCTGATCCGTACTGGCGACTTGTTTAGCATTGAACGTTTGGAATCCGAAAGGCAGCGCATTACGGCGATTATGCGCAACAACGGATATTTCTATTTCCGTCCCGAATATGTAGTTTATCAGGCCGATACAACCATTTCGTCCCATCGCGTAAACCTGCGCGCGGGCTTGCGGCAAGGTGCGCCGCGTTCTATCTTGCGTCCATGGCGAATCGGAAATATAACCCTGTATCTGAACGGATACGATAACGAAGCGCCAACCGATAGCGTCCTATACAATGATCTGATGATTTATTACGAAGGGAAATTGCGTATGCGCCCAAAAATCATCTATGACCAGCTAAAGTTTGAACACGGTCACCTCTATTCGATGCAGCGCCAATTAGAAACACAAACTGCAATTAACCGCCTTAACATTTTCCGTTTCACAGAAATCCAATACACGCCAGCTGACACTTCGCTCGTCAATGATACGATGCTAGTTCGTATCAATGCATTGTATGATTATCCACTTGACATTGTCTTTGAAACGGACGCAACCATAAACGACAACAACTACGCCGGCCCTGGCGCGTCGTTCAGCCTGGTTCGACGCAACGCATTTGGCGGCGGCGAAGTGGTTACCGGCTCAGTTTACGGATCAAATGAATGGAATACCGGTCGTAAACAAATTGATAATACAGGATTTATCAACAATTACGAATTAGGAATCAAAGGCGACATCATGTTCCCGCGATTAGTCTTGCCTCAAATCGGCAAGCGGGCATACGATTTTTCTGCTGTCACACATTTAGACTTGGATTTCAGCATGCTTAACAGGGCAAGTTTTTACAGGCGATTAGTCTTTGGAGGAAGTTTACGCTACGAGTTTCATCCCAATTACATCCGCTCTCATACTTTTACGCCTTTCAAATTAGTCTTTAACAAGCTGCAGCAGACAACACAGGCTTTCGACGATATTGTACATTTGAACCCGTCTTTATACCAGAGTTTGCAGGATCAGTTTATTCCGTCTATCGGCTATACATATTCGTTAGGCAACGATTCCATTCAAGACGAGCGTAACAAAACAAGGTGGACTTTTTCCGTCTCGGAAGCAGGTAACCTCGTTTCGAGCGCTTACGCACTTTTCGGAGAGAAATTGACGCAAAAAAACAAAAGCGTAATGGGTAATCCCTATGCCCAATACCTGAAAATAACGACTGAGTTGCGGTATAACCGTGTGTTGAGCCGCAACCACCGTTTAGTTTCCCGCATTGGCGGCGGAATAATTTACAGTTACGGCAATTCAAAAATTGCGCCTTACAGCG
>Ga0082212_10009408_pt1 | contig 12610 bp, 12 predicted proteins | sample TergutNt197P3_FD_71548 | JGI IMG/M metagenome (GOLD analysis project Ga0082212, IMG submission 71548) | Neocapritermes taracua P3 segment gut microbial communities from Petit-Saut dam, French Guiana - Nt197 P3 | ecosystem: Host-associated > Arthropoda: Insects > Digestive system > Gut ... | reverse complement strand
GCACTTTTTCGGCAATATCAATCGCCAAAGTAGCTACCTGTTTGCGAATGTCGTGTATAGCCTGCACTTTTTCTCTTTCGATACTTCGCCGGGCTTCGTCCATGATTTTATCGGCTTCCGTTTGCGCCTGCTCTTTGGCTTCACTCACTATTTTCGCACGTATTTCTTTGGCTTCCTTCAAGATATGCAACTGCTCATCGCGCGTTTCATTTAAAATCCGTTCTCCTTCTTCCTGAATCCCCTGCAAACGTTCGTTGGCCTGCTTAGCAGCTTCCAGCGATTGGTCGATAAAAGCTTTCCGCTCATCTACCATTTTTACAATAATGGGGAAACCGAATTTAGCCAATATGAAAAAGACGATTCCGAAGGATACGAGCATCCAAAAGAGTAAACCGGGATCCGGTGTTAATAATGACATGGCGTTTTTTTATAATGCGTTTTTGTTCAATAGGCTTATATGAGCTGCGAGAAATCCGGGATTAAGATTCCACAGGCAACCACTGCGAACAGGGCGACTCCTTCGATGAGCGCTGCTGAAATAATCAGGTTCATCCGGATATCACCTGCGGCTTCCGGTTGACGGGCAATGCCTTCCATGGCCGATACGCCGATTTTTCCGATGCCTAAACTTGCTCCAATAACTGCTAATCCTACTCCCAGAGCTGCGCCTAATTTTGCTAAGCCGGCGCCTAATGTTACTTCTAATAAAATTGATAACAACATAATTGTAAATTTTTAAAGTTTATATAATTTCTTCTTTTTTGTGCGTATGATGCGATTCCGCTTGGGATAATCCAATGAATACCGACGAAAGCATGGTGAAAACGTAGGCTTGAATATAAGCCACCAATAATTCCAAACAGTTGATAAACATTGTCATAATCACGGTAATAACACTCATGCCCGTATTCATGGCGGCTCCCAATTTAACGGTTACGAAAACAATACAGGTTAATCCCAACACAATGGAATGGCCCGCTAAAATATTGGCAAACAGACGAATCATCAATGCAAACGGCTTGGTGAATACGCCTATCAATTCGATCGCCGGCATAATCGGAAGAGGAACTTTCAGCCAGGCAGGTACTTCGGGCCAAAAAATCTCTTTCCAATATTCCCGCGTGCCGAAAACGTTCACGATAGTAAAAGTGAATAGCGCTAATACCGAAGTAACTGCGATATTTCCGGTTACATTGGCTCCTCCGGGGAAAATGGGAATCAATCCCATTAAATTATTAAATATAATAAAAAAGAATACGGTCAGTAAATAAGGGACATAACGTTTGTAGTTTTTTCCGACACAGGGTTTGATAATGTCATCTACAACGCTCATAATCACCATTTCCACAAATGCGATAAAGCCTTTGGGCGACAGTTTTTCTACTTGTCCCTGCCGTTTTTTATACCAGCGGGCGCAATAAAGTATCAAGCAAATCAATATCGAACTGCTTAATAATAATGAGGCTGCATTTTTGGTGATGGAGAAATCCCAAGGTCTAACAACTTCATAACCTTCGTCATTGGCAACCGGAATCTTTTCCACAATTTTATTTTTGTAAGGTTCTTCCGCAGCAATGGCAAATCCTTTATACTCATGTCCATGCATCAATCGGGAAGAAGAAAAAAGATGCCAGCCGCTTTCCTGTCCCTTTACAATAACGGGCAAAGGAATAGAAATATGTTTATGTCCGAAAGAAGTAATATGCCATCCATATCCATCGCCCAAATGGTCGAGAATGAGTTCGTTGACGTTTAAATCCGTTTTTTCCTCGTGGGTTTCAACCCCGGCAAATGCGGGTAAAAGGGCGAAAGAAAAGAACAGTATAATCAGTTGCTTCTTCATTTTTTCTTCATTTGTTTTTCGGTGAGTGTAAGAAACAAAGTATCAAACAGTAAATAAACAAAATAGATTACCGTTGACATCAGAACAAACGGTTTGATTTCGATTTTTACCACCAATATATAAGTCATAATGATCACTACGAATAGAAGCAATCGCACTCCTATCAATGCCATATAGAGCGTTACGAGTTGCCGTGCGGTCATTGTTTTTTTCTTTTTATTGACAATAACAATCATTACGATGCTGTGTGCCAACAAAAAGCTAAACAGTATTGTCAGCCAAACCCATGGTTCTATGTGGGAAAACAATGCATTCATTTTATTCGACACAAACCATTATTACATTATTTTTAGCTTCGACAAATCCCCCGTCGATATGAATAGTAACCTCTTGTCCCGCATTGCGATACAGCACAACTCCTTTTTCCAAACCGGAAATAATCGGAGCGTGGCGATCCAGAATTGTAAAAGGACTTTGCAATCCGGGCAGCATAACCATTTCGGCAGATCCTGAATAAAGGACTTTTTCGGGAGAGATGATATCCAATTTCATTATACGTTTCCTTGCAATTTCTTTCCTTTTTCAATCGCGTCTTCGATCGTTCCAACATTCAGGAAAGCCTGTTCGGGCAGGTAATCCACCTCGCCGTCCATAATCATTTTAAAGCCTTTGATGGTATCTTCTATCGAAACCATTACGCCCCGAACGCCGGAAAAAGCTTCTGCCATAAAAAACGGCTGCGACAGGAAGCGCTGCACGCGGCGGGCGCGATTGACCACCAATTTATCATCGTCCGATAATTCTTCCATTCCTAAAATGGCAATGATGTCCTGCAATTCTTTGTAGCGTTGCAATAACTGTTTGACTCGCTGAGCGGTATCGTAATGTTCCCGTCCGATAATATTGGGGTCGAGCACCCGTGAAGTAGAACTCAGCGGATCGACTGCGGGATAAATACCCAATTCGGAAATTTTACGGTCTAAGACGGTGGTAGCGTCCAAAAAAGCAAAGGTGGTAGCCGGAGCAGGGTCTGTCAAGTCGTCGGCAGGCACATACACTGCTTGCACCGAAGTGATAGAGCCGTGTTTGGTGGAGGCAATCCGTTCCTGCATTTTTCCCATTTCGCTTGCCAAAGTCGGTTGATAACCCACCGCCGATGGCATACGTCCCAACAAGGCGGATACTTCCGAACCGGCTTGCGTAAAACGGAAAATATTATCAATAAAAAAGAGAATATCATGTCCCCCGCTTCCCCCCTGGTCGCGGAAAGCCTCAGCAACGGTCAATCCCGATAAAGCTACCGACGAGCGAGCGCCGGGAGGTTCGTTCATCTGTCCGAAAATCAACGTGGCTTGCGATTTGGCTAATTCGTCGTAATCGACTTTCGATAAGTCCCATTCGCCGCGTTTCATCCCTTCGGCAAATTCTTTTCCATAACGGATAACGCCCGATTCGATCATTTCGCGCAACAGGTCGTTGCCTTCGCGGGAACGTTCGCCTACGCCGGCAAATACGGAAAATCCATGATGTTTCTTCGCAATGTTGTTGATCAACTCCATAATCAAAACAGTTTTGCCTACGCCCGCTCCGCCGAACAGACCGATTTTTCCTCCTTTTAAATAAGGAGCCAGCAAATCGACCACTTTGATACCGGTAAACAGAATTTCGGTAGAAGTGGAAAGGTCTTCAAATTTAGGCGGGTCGCGATGAATCGGTTCGATGTGGTCGTAGGAAACCGCTTGCATATCGTCGATTGTTTGACCAATCACATTCAATAAACGCCCTTTCACCTGATCGCCCACCGGCATGGAAATGGAAGAACCCGTATTGACCGCTTTCATTCCCCGCGCAATGCCGTCGGTCGAATCCATAGCTACCGTGCGAACGGTATCTTCGCCGATATGTTGCTGTACTTCGACTACCAGAATTTTCCCGTCGTGACGTGTGATTTGGAGCGCTTCATGGATTTTTGGAGTTTTCAATCCTGTTTGTCCATACGAAACATCAATAACAGGACCGATTACTTGCGAGATATATCCGTAATTTTCAGGCATATATTATTAAGTGTTAGTGTTTTATTCGAGGTACCTGGCAGATTCGAACTGCCGTTGACGGTTTTGCAGACCGCTACCTAACCACTCGGTCAAGGTACCTTTTGAATTTGCGACTGCAAAGTAAATATTTTTATTTCATTTCACCAAAAATATTTGGGGTGTATTTTCCTTTTATGCGAGAAAATGTTGTTTTTTGGCATCTATGTCTCAAGAAGGATTATCTCTCCAACCATTGAATAAAACTCTGTGGAGTTAATATTAGACATTTTTTCAGACTTTGATAATCCTTACTATTTCTCGTTATCACAACGTCTATCTCGTTTTCTATTGCCACTTGTGCTTGAACGGCATCTTCAAAATCTTGCCAATCAAGCAATAAAGCATTTATTATTGTGTTTTTATCAACACCTGACACTTCGATTATCCGTATCAATTTCAAAATGCAGTTGGTAGCATATAAACGCCCTTGCTCTTTTTGTAATAAATAGAAAATGTCGGTAACAGATGAGGCGGAAATATATCCTTCTACTTTTTCATCATCTATTTTCTGAAAAATGATTTTGGCATCTTGATAGAAAGGTTGTCTGCTCAAAAAGAAATCTAAAATTACATTCGTATCTATTAATGCCTTTATCATTGGTATTTTTTTGCTAAGTATTTATCTCTGCTTTCGTTCAATTCCTGATTGGAAACATCATCTAAGTGTATATGATATTTTTTTCTCAAATATTCATATTGTAAATCATTTATATCCTCTTTTGGCAAATTTTTTAAGCAACCTGAAAATTCGTTAATGAAATCTTTTGCCGTATAATCTTTTTCTTCTTTTCTTGCTTTCTCCTTGATGTTGGGCAAAATAATTATTTCGACATTCGTATCAAACAATGTTGGCTCGAATGGGAGCGAAATAGTTCCTTCTTTTGATATTCGGGTATTAAATTTATATGCCAGCATAATATCATTGCATTAAAAATAGTGATACAAAGATATGTTTTTTATTTTAAAAATTCAAAAAAAGTCGTATTCTTTTATCAATGAAAGCTTCATGTCTTTCTGTTTTCGTGTTTATATAAAAGAAAAAAATAAACACGAAGGCATGAAGAAAGAAGCAGAAATAAATGGATAAAAGTTTTGCAGATATGCAAATAAGTTGTACATTTGCACCATAAAAAACGATTACGTAATAACTATTGCCGGAAAATCGGGGCGGGTTGTTAAATAATCGTTTTTTCTTCTATCGCAGTAATACAATACTGAATCTCAATTGAAGTTTCAGACATAAAATTTATATATTTAAGAATAATTATTTTTCAACCCAGCATCACCTGCCCCCCCGTAATCGGCAACGCCTGTCCGGTTTCGCTACATTGTTCCATTAGATAAAGCACGCATTTGGTAACATCGCCGGGTGTACAGCCTTTGTTCATCGGCACTTGCGATAGATAGAACGTTTTTACATCGTCAACGGTTTTGGCGCCGGGAACCTTGCCGGCTTTCAGGTATTGAACGAAAAGTCCGTTTTCAGGGTCGCTCCACAAAGGTCCTTCGTAGAAATTTCCGGGACAGATACTGTTCACTTTGATGCGGTCGGGCGCTAATTCCAGGGCAAAGGATTGAGTGAGTCCGATGCCGCCGAACTTTCCTCCGGCGTAAGCGAAATTAGCTTTGCTTCCCCGCAAGCCCGATTTGGAATTGATTTGAATAATGTCCGCATAATATTCAGCCGGAGCATATTGGGTCTGCAATTTCATTACGCGGCTCACCGCTTTTGTGCAATAGAAATAGGCGCTGTAATTGATTTTTGTAACAAAATCGAACGTTTCGGGCGACATGTCGTCTAATCCGCCTGCGTGAAGCACGCCTGCGTTGCTGATAAAGCAGTCAATCGCTCCAAAATGACCAATCGTTTCGTGTATCAGATTTTCGATACTCGCCATATCGGCTACATTGGTTTTCACGAAAAAAGCGCGGTTGGCTCCGGCTATCTTGTTGAATGATTCTACGGCGGCTTTTCCGGCTTCTTCGTTCAAATCGGCGACTACGATATTGGCGCCTTGCTGCAACAAACAGGCGGCGATGCCTTCTCCGAAACCCTGTGCTGCTCCCGTCACCACGATGGTTTTGTTTTCGGCACGTCCCGATGTGACGCCTGCCAAGACGCTGCGCCGGTAATTTTCCGCTTCCCAATTGTTGATAAAATCAATTTGCGGCTGCGTCATGGGATGCGCACCGCCAAACGATTGCGAAAGATACGCCACTTTCATCGCGTCTTCAAACACATCGAGAATGATGTCGCACTGTTTGGCATTGTCGCCCACCGCCACTAATCCGATTCCTTTAATCAACAATACTTTGGGTTGATAACGGAACGTTTCGGCGAATGCGTGGAATACGTTTCCGGCTTCTGCCAAAATGGTTTCGGGCGTTTCGCCGTTGAGGAAAACAACGTTCGATTTGCAGTACACAATCGCGTCGGGCGTAAACGGTCTGGCGATGTCTTGCTGATGCTCTTCGCTGTCGCAGAAATAGTTAATCAGTCCGTTTCTGCGCACTTTCAATGTCTTTTTCAATCCGTCTTTCGACAGCATCATTCGCAGGGCGGGAAGAATATCTGCGATGCTACGACCGGTTTCTATGGGTTTATCCAGTTCGTTGGGATAAATTGCTTTCTCGCTCAAGGTTTTAAGAATATTATTGTAGATGGTTTTTATTTCTTCGATACTGTCGGCAGCCACAAAGATTCCGTGATTTTGCAGCCATACCACCTGCGGCTCTTCGTTGTATTTCGCACGATATTCTTTGATTTTATTGTCCACTTTTTTGAAAAGCGTGTATCCCGGTTCGGTATATTCCACGTATAACGCCTTTTCGCCGAACTGTTTTTTCAGTTCGCTTTCAGCATTTTGCGCACACATCAATCCATTGACCATCGTTGGATGCAGATGCACCACAAAAGCGTATTCGATACTGTTGTGCAGCGATGTTTCCACCGACGGGCGTTTTCCTTTCGTGATGATGGCGGCTGTAAGGTCGTTTTTCACTTCTTCTTCGCGCTCGGCGACGGAGGCGCTGTATGTTTTTTCCGCCATCCGGTTGAGTGTGGCTCGGTCGAGCACGGCAAAACCGTCTTCAGTAATCGTTGCGAGCGATGATCCGCTGGCTTTTATCCAGATACGTGTGTCGTTTTTATACGATGTATTGCCGCCGCCGGCAATAACGAAACGGCTATCGGCGCCGTAGAATTGGGAGATGTTTATTAAATTTTGTATTGGGTTCATATCTTTATTCCTTTTATTCCTAACTGATTTGTTCCATTAATAACTCTCCAAGCACTATAAACTCAATTCGTTTTGAGCGGTCGGCATAGCCCTTTTCGTCCACATAACCCGGCAAGCCTCGCTTCACTAAATGTTGATGGGCAGCAATCACGCACGCACCTTCGTAATTGATTTGCAACAAAGTTTCGGTGAGCGGCGTATGATTCCGCGCAAAAAGCTCAACCGGTTCCATGGCAGGCGTATTGTGCTCGCTGCCAAAGGTAACCACAAAACCCTGTTCGTGCAGATAAACGGCATATTTTTCCAGCAAATGCAAGTCGTTGCGCGTGGGGATAAACTCCACCGAATGAAAACCGCGTTCGGTAAGTTGTTGGGCTACGCGCTCCAAATCGTTCTCAAAATCCGTATAGTTGCCGTTAGCATCGTCTGCCAGAAACGGATAAGTGGGAATACCACCTGCCGCGAGAATCAGGTCGCATACCGTTTGCAGCGGTAGAAAAGCTTTGGCATCTTCGGGAACGAAAGCGGCTCCTCCGGCTTTAAGCAGATTGGCGCGAATTTCGTTTTCCACTCCTGCAACGTTTCCAATAGATGATTTTAAGGGTTTTCCGAAAAGTTGTTCCAAGACCGATTGAGTTTTTGTTTTGTCGTAGGCGCAGTATTCATCTATTTTTAATAACAATGCTTTTGCTAAATGCCGCTCACGGATAGAACCTTTGGTCAATGTGTTTTTAATCCATTCAAAATCAAGCGAGATTCCGATATTCTTTTCCTGTAGCAAATCGTTCAGCTTATCACACATCGCTTCCACTTGTCGATTGGCTTCGTGCCGGACCTCTGCCAACTGCGAAGCGAATGGTTCCCTTAACGAAAAAGGATAAGTTAAACCTTTACCACTCAAATAGGTGCGTCCGGGATTTCCGGGATCGTTTACGCGCAATCCGGCTTGTTGGTCGGTTTCGTTAAGGCTTATAAATTCGATGCCGAAAAGCGGATACAAATTCCTCTTCTCACAACCTGCATTCCATTCTTCGTACCCTTCGGTAGTGTAAAAATCGTTGATACCTGCCACTTTCAGGTTTTCGGCAACCGCTCTGTCCAATGCATCGTCAATATTTTCGAATGCGCTGAACGAATAGGGCGTGTGAAGATGAGCATTTACCTTCGGATAATCCATAATTAAATTCCTTTTTTAGAACGGCGAATCATCTCTCCATCCGTAAAATTCTCTCCCGGAATATAATCTTTCAATGGCTGAATACGCTCATGAATCATATCAAGAAACCAACTTGCCTGTGGAAAGAAAGCCTGTTCGAGTTCGTAAGCAGGCGTAATCCAGTTGCGTGAACCGAGTACACAAACCGGAGCATCGAGACTGTCGAAACAAAGCGAACCGATGCTGGCTGCCATATCATTGAGGAACGAGCCGCGTGCAGTGGCATCGCCTGCTACGATGATTTTTCCGGTTTTCTTTACCGATTCCACTACTTTTTCGTAGTTGAAGGGAACTAAACAGCGGGCATCTATCACTTCGGCGCTCATTCCGTATTTTTCTTCCAATTCTTTTGCCGCTTGCAATGCCGGATAAAGCGTGTGTCCGACAGTAAGGAAAGTAATGTTTTGCCCCTCTCTTTTCACATCGGGTTCGCCAAATGGAATTTCGTAATATCCTGCGGGAACGCCGCCTTTGTGGAATTGCTCGCCAATTTCGTAAATGCGTTGACTCTCAAAGAAAACCACAGGGTCGGTTCCTTGCAGGGCAGCATTCATCAAACCTTTGGCATCGTAAGGCGTTACCGGAAAACATACTTTGATGCCGGGGATATGCGCCACAAGCGAAGTCCAATCCTGCGAATGTTGCGCACCGTATTTCGAGCCGACAGAAACACGAAGAACCACCGGCATTTTCAGCATATTCCCGCTCATTGCCTGCCATTTGGGTAATTGGTTGAAAACTTCGTCGCCGCAACGACCCAGGAAATCGCAGTACATAATTTCGGGAATCACCCGTCCGCCGCACATGGCATAACCAATGGCTGTACCAACAATGGATGCTTCGGAAATCGGCGAATTAAACAGACGGTGATACGGCAGGGCTTCCGTCATTCCGCCATATACGGCAAATGCACCGCCCCAATCACGGTTTTCTTCACCGTAAGCAATCAATGAAGCGTCTTTATAGAACCGGTCTATAATGGCTTCAAACAGGGCATCACGCAATTGATACTGCTTCATCTTGCTGAATGGTTTGCCTTCGGCGTCAAACGCAAAACGTTCTTTATTGGCGATTTTCTTCACGCGCGGATTCTCTTCCAACGGCGCCAGCACATCGGGAGTTGCATCGGAAAACGAATCTACCGAACCATTCGAAAACATCATATTGCCAATGACTTCGGTATTTTTCATCACGGGCGACACTTCATCGTTGATTGCCATTAAGAACATCTCGTTGATGAGCGTTTTTATATCTTTCCAAATCGTATCTAAATCTTCCTGAACAGCTACACCTGCCTCTATCAGTTGCTTTCCGAACGAAGCGATACAGTCTTGCGCTTCCCAAGCCTCCACTTCCTCTTTGGTCCGGTAAGACGATGCGTCCGATGGCGAATGTCCGCTGTAGCGATACGTGAGCACATCCAACAGCACCGGTCCGTTTTTCTCCTCAATGACTTTGCGTTTGCGTTTGTAAGCGTCAATAACAGCAAGCGGATTGTAGCCGTCCACACGCTCGGCGTGCATTTGTTCTCCGTTCACTCCTGCGCCGATACGAGCCGCAATGCCGTAACCCATGGTCTCGCCGCAGGTTTGTCCGCCCATTCCGTATTGATTATTCATTATATTGATAATAACGGGCAAACCGCCTTTCATATCCCCTTCCCAAAGTTGTTTGAACTGATCCATCGCGGCAAAAGTAATCCCTTCCCACACCGGACCGCAAGCCATGGACGCATCACCGATATTGGCAACAACCAAACCGGGTTTACGATTCACTTTTTTGTATAAGGCTGCACCGACGGCAATATCGCCCGAACCTCCCACGATGGCATTGTTTGGATATACGCCAAACGGTGTAAAAAAAGCGTGCATGGAACCGCCCAAACCTTTATTAAAACCGGTCTCACGGGCGAAAATTTCTGCTAAAGTACCGTAAACAAGGAAGCGGCGCGCCAATTCTTTTACCGTTCCGTTGAAGTCTTTTTTGACGATATTCAATACCATTCCGTCAAAAAAGGTTTTCATGATTCCGGAGAGTTGCTGGTCGTCCAATTGATGAATGGCAGACATTCCCTTGGCGAGAATCTCGCCGTGCGAGCGGTGGCTTCCGAAGATAAAATCCTCCACAGTAAGCGTCCACGCCATTCCCACCGCTGCCGATTCCTGTCCGATGGACAAGTGTGCCGGACCGGGATGGTTGTAGGTCGTGCCATTATACTCACCCTTGGTTTTGATAAGGTTAAGCATGGTTTCAAACTCGCGAATGAGCGCCATATCATGATAAATGGCTTTCAATTCGTCGTCGGTAAAGTTTTCGCGTTCTTCTTTTACCGTTCTTTGATATTGATTGACGGGAATGGGTTGAAACTCAACGAAACCCGGCTTGCGGGATTCCTCCGGATTGATAAATTGGATTTTAGGCATTGTATTCCTTTATTATATAAAAATCGTTTCTTTTAATATCTCACTTACCGTAGGATGCGGGAAAACAACTTCCTGCATTTCTTCCACAGTCATCTCCTGTTCGATAGCCATACAGGCGCCGTAAATCATCTCGCTGCACGGATTTCCAAGCAGATGTACGCCGATGATTTCGTTTCGTTTTTCACCGACAAGCACTTTGCAAATTCCATTTCCGCCCTCGTTTTCGGCAACAAAACGTCCGGCATACGCCATCGGCAGTTTAGCAATCTTGTAAGCAATGCCTTTGGCTTTCGCCGACTCTTCGGTTTCGCCCACGCCTGCCACTTCGGGATTGGTGTACACCACACCGGGAATGGCGTTGTAGCGCATCCCGTCGTTGCCTCCGGTAAGATTATTGACTACCACTTCGCCTTCGCGGCTTGCCGTATGCGCCAAGAGGGAAAACCCGGTTACATCGCCGGCTGCAAATACGTTTGGAACATTGGTACGCATCTTTTCGTCGGTTTTAATACCGCCGCGATGCAGTTCAACACCGATGTTTTCCAGTCCAAACCCTTGCGTTACAGCACGACGTCCGACGCTCAAAAGAATTTTTTCGCCTTCGATGGAGTCGGTTTTGCCGTCTTTCTCAAAGATCACTTTATTGCCGTCGATCTGTACCACTTTGGCTTGCAAATGAAATTCGATGCCTTTTTTGGCGTAAATATCGCGCAGCATTTTTGACAGTTCAAAATCCAATCCGCCGAGTATTTCGGGCAGCATTTCGATAACGGTTACTTTCGTTCCCAAGCTATTGAAGAAACTTGCAAATTCCATTCCGATAACGCCGCCGCCAATTACGACAAGCGATTGGGGCTGTTCTTTCAGATCCAGAATTTCGCGATTGGTGAGAATGCGGTCGCCGACTTCTTTCAATCCGGGAATGGGCGGCACGGCGGCTTCGGAACCGGTGCAAATGAGCAGGTTTTTACCGGTATAGGTTTCGCCGTTGCACAACACTTCGATACCATTGGCGCCGCGTGCCTGTATCATCGCTTCGCCTTCGACAACCGTCACTTTGTTGGCAGTCATTTTGCTTTTTATGCCAGCCACCAACTTACGTACTACTTTGTTTTTACGTGCAACGATTTTTTCGTATTCAAAACGAACATTTTCAGTAAACACGCCGTATTTGTCACCATGCAGCGCACTTTCATAGATTTTTGCGCTGTAAAGCATTGTTTTTGTGGGAACGCATCCCTCATTAAGACATACGCCGCCCAGTGTTTTCTTTTCAAAAAGGATAACATTTAATCCTTTGTGTCCGGCGCGTTCTGCAGCCACGTATCCGGCTGGACCGGCGCCAATGATGAGTAAGTCGAACATGAGTGTTTTACTATTTACCATTTTCTATTTACTATTTTCTAAAAAGTTTTCCATATTCTCAATTTCAATGGCGATTTGTTTAAGGAAGCGCGTGGCTTCGCCGCCATCAATGGAACGGTGGTCGTAAGTGAGGCTTAAACCGATATAGGGAACAAACGCATAAACGCCATCGCCTAAGTCTTTCGGACGGGGAACGATGGTGTTCACACCCAGAATCGCCGATTGCGGCAGATTAATCACCGGCGTAAACATTTCCACACCATAGTTGCCGAGATTGGAAACGGTGAATGTACCCGCTTCCGCCGCAAGAATTTCGGGATTGACGCTTCCTTTGCGGCAAGCGGCAGCCACTTCCTTGAATTGATTAGCCAAACCGGTAATGGATAAATCGCCGGCATTGCGAACAACGGGAACCATCAGTCCCCGGTCGG
>Ga0082212_10009407_pt1 | contig 12610 bp, 8 predicted proteins | sample TergutNt197P3_FD_71548 | JGI IMG/M metagenome (GOLD analysis project Ga0082212, IMG submission 71548) | Neocapritermes taracua P3 segment gut microbial communities from Petit-Saut dam, French Guiana - Nt197 P3 | ecosystem: Host-associated > Arthropoda: Insects > Digestive system > Gut ... | reverse complement strand
AAAAACAAAATATAATGACAAAAAGATGGTGCATCAAAACCCAGACAGAAGAGGAGACACGCACACAAGAGATGTTAACGGAAGAGATGAAAATCAATCCGATTATCTGCCAGCTATTGGTACAGCGCGGAATTACAACTGTCGAAGGGGTAAGGAATTTTTTCAAGCCAAGTTTGAACGAACTGCACGACCCGTTTTTAATGCAGGATATGCACAAGGCGGTGAAGCGATTAAACAAGGCTTTAGGTAATAATGAGAAGATATTGATATATGGTGATTATGATGTAGACGGCACTTCGGCAGTATCGTTAGTATATCGGTTTCTACGACCGTACTCTATCCTGCTAAGCTACTATATCCCAGATCGTTATGACGAGGGCTATGGTATCTCCTACCGAAGTATTGATTATGCAGCAGAGCAGGGTGTTTCATTAATTATTACGCTTGATTGCGGTATTAAGGCAATCGACAAGGTTGAGTATGCAAAAGAAAAAGGCATCGACTTTATAATCTGCGACCACCACATGCCCGACGACCAATTGCCGGATGCCTTGGCGGTCTTAGATGCCAAACGTACAGATTCAATCTATCCGTACGAACATTTATCTGGTTGTGGTGTAGGCTTTAAGTTTATGCAGGCTTTTGCATTAAGTAATGACATCCCTTTTTCTATGCTCGAAAACTTGTTAGAACTAACGGCCATCAGCATTGCCTCCGACATCGTTCCGATAACGGGCGAAAATCGTATACTGGCCTATTATGGACTACGACAACTTAATTACAATCCGTGTGTAGGACTGAAAGGAATCATCAAAACCTCCGGTCTTACCGGAAAAGAGTTGACAATAAGTGATATAGTATTCAAGATCGGGCCTCGTATCAATGCTTCGGGACGTATGATGAACGGTAGTGAAGCGGTAGAATTGTTAATAGCAAGAAACGAAAAAGTGGCGACAGAAAAAAGCGCCAATATTGACCAATACAACGACGAACGCCGTGAAATGGACCGAAAAATTACGGACGAAGCGAACGCGATCATCGAGGAACTGACCGACATCGAAGACCGCAAAGGAATAGTCCTCTATAACCCCAATTGGCACAAAGGCGTGATTGGTATCGTTGCTTCACGACTGACAGAGAAATATTACCGTCCGGCGGTTGTGCTGACAAGATCATCAGAACTGATCACCGGCTCAGCACGTTCGATCATCGGATTCGACATCTATAAAGCCATTGAAAACTGTCGCGACCTGTTGGAAAACTTCGGTGGACACACCTATGCAGCCGGATTATCGCTACGAGATGAAAATCTGCAGGCATTTATTGATAGATTCATGAAAATCACTTCCGAAGAGATAACACCGGTACAAATGACGCCACAGATAGATATTGATGCCATTATCAAGTTGCAAGAAGTGAACTCTTCCCTGATGAACGACCTGAAAAAGATGAATCCCTTTGGGCCGGATAATGAGAAACCTGTGTTTGTCTCTTTAAATGTGATTGATTTCGGAACAAGCCGCGTCGTCGGCAAAGATGGTACACACCTGAAACTTGAGCTTATTGACGATAGTTGCAAAATTCCGGTGCACGCCATAGCATTTGGCATGAGCGACCATGAAAAAAATCTCAAAGATAATAAGCCGATAGATATTTGCTATACCATTGAAGAGAATGTCTATAACGGAATAACATCTATACAGCTATTAATTAAAGACATAAGGCCGTCTAATTAATATTTTTTATCCATGGCTGACTTGCTACTGGAAACTTTAGAGCTTCACTGGGGATATACATCCTTTCGACCGCTTCAGGAAGACATTATTCGCTCTGTTCTTAATGGGCAAGATACGCTCGGACTGATGCCAACAGGTGGCGGTAAATCCATTACTTTTCAGGTGCCGGCAATAACAATGAACGGGTTATGCATCGTTGTGACCCCGTTGATAGCCTTGATGAAAGACCAGGTCGACAACTTGCGAGCCAAAGGAATAAAAGCAACTACCGTTTATTCGGGTATGACTTTGGACGAAATAAACAAACATTTCGACAATTGTATTTACGGCGACTATAAATTTCTTTATATCTCCCCAGAACGACTTCATACAGAAATGTTTAAGCGAAAATTGACCTTGATGAACGTCTGCATGGTCGTTGTTGATGAAAGCCATTGCATATCACAGTGGGGCTACGATTTTCGCCCATCCTATCTCCGAATTGCAGACCTGCGTAAAATGCTGCCGGTTCATATCCCTGTGCTAGCACTTACGGCAACAGCTACACCACACGTAGTGGATGATATTCAGGAGAAACTGCTTTTTCGTAAGAAAAATGTGTTGAAGATGAGTTTCGTTCGCGAAAATCTGGCATACATCATTCGTCATACCGAAAACAAGATGGATGAACTCAAACATATCTTACACAGAATAGAAGGCACATCCATCGTTTATGTTAGAAACAGAAAATATACGCAAGACATAGCTAAAACGCTGCAACAGGACGGTTTTACGGCACACTTCTTTCATGCAGGCCTGAACCGTGAGGAGAAAGTATTACGACAGGATGCCTGGAAAAATGGAATATGCCGTATCATTGTTGCTACGAATGCGTTCGGGATGGGTATAGATAAACCGGATGTCAGATCGGTTATCCATATCGATATGCCCGGCTCATTAGAGGAGTATTTTCAGGAAGCAGGGCGCGCCGGACGTGATGGAGAGAAGGCATATGCCATTGCTTTATGTTCATCCAACGAAACGTCAAAGTTGGATAAACGCATGATCGATGAGTATCCGGAAAAAACTATTATAAAACGTGTTTATGAAGCATTAGGACATTATTTGCAGATAGCCATCGGATTTGGTGCTTTCATGACGCACGACTTCTCGCTTCTTAACTTCTGTAGAATTTTTGAACTACCCACTACGCAAACGCACCATGCCCTGAAAATACTCGAATCGGCAGGTTATATAGAATATGTTGAAGAGCCGGACAGTTACTCACGCCTTATCTTCCTTGTTAATCGAGATGAATTGTATAAGTTGCAATTCGACCCATTGACCGACGAGCTGATACAAGTCATCCTTCGCTCCTACACCGCACTGTTTGCCGATTATGTGTACATTGACGAATCACTCCTCGCAACACGCATCCAGTCAACACGCGAAGCAGTTTACAATGCACTTGTCAATTTGTCGAAAATTCAAATTATTAGCTATATACCGAAGAAAAAACTCCCCCAGATCATTTTTACAAAAAACCGCGAAGAGACCCGTTTTATAAAGATTCCACCCGGCGTTTTCGAAGAACGCCGAGAACGCTCATTACAAAGGATAAAGAAAGTCGTTGAATATATCAATGAGCCGAATATTTGCCGTTCACGACTGTTGTTAACATATTTCGGTGAAACATCCGATAAAGATTGTCGTGTTTGCGATATATGTCAACAAAAGAAAGGGGCAGGCCTCAGAAACTGGGAGTTTAATAGGGTTCGCGAGTCACTTTTACAACTGCTTGAAAACAATCCTTCGCAAAGCATACGCACTTTAGCCGATGCCCTTCCGTTAGATAAAGAGAAAAACCTGCAAGTTGTCCGATTCCTTTTAGACCACGATCCGCGTTTTACATTTGAAGATGGCGTTCTTTTTTTCAAAGAAAAAATTTGAGTCCCCAAAACAAACTAATTACTTATAAATATTATAAAAATATGAAAAAACGACTTTTGATATTGTTGTCCATGTGCATGCTTCTCGCTTCTTGTAAGTATTCAAAAAACGATGTGACAGTTTATAAAGCACCTGAAGGTGAAGAGCTAAGTACGAAATTTCGGGTTTCGGTAAATAGTATTGAGGTGCCCGTGTATAAAACCAAAATACCCCCTGAAGATAAGCAGGGACGCGATAGGGCAGAGTTCCCTGAAGAGACACATTTGTATTTCGATATTACAAACTTTGCCTCTTTTGATATGAAAAAAGGGCCTGTGAAAGTGTCTGTTTCGGTGGATGACCCTATCTACACGGCAAAAATTCTGCCCACCTCATTTCAGATTTTGCCAGAGATAAAAGGTCAAACTGTTTCTTTTGAAGTGACTAAACCTCAACATATTACTGTCGAGGTTAACGGTGACCATATCCGCTCGCTTCACTTGTTTGTGAATCCAGAAGAAACAGATGTCCCAGACCCAAACGATCCGGATGTTATTTTTTTCGGGCCTGGGATACATGAGATTAAGTCTGTATCTGTTGTGGGCGATAATAAAACTGTTTACATTGCAGGTGGTGCTGTCGTAAGAGGTGTCTTATCCGAAGAAGAACGGACAGGTCGCAGACCGGCATCTTTTGTGCTCAGGGGGAAGAACATAACTTTTCGCGGACGGGGAATATTCGACATGGAACGCGTGCCGCGTACGCTAGGACGCCAAACAATGAGCGTGATGGTCGATGGATTCCATTTAGAGGGCGTAATATTGTGTAATTCAAGTACATGGACTGTCTCTTTGCGCGATTGCAATGATGTGCATATCGATAATCTGAAAATATTTGGCCATCGTGCTAATTCTGACGGTATTGACATCAATTCGAGTATGGATGTTTTAGTAGAGAACTGCTTCCTGCGTACATGGGACGACCTTATCGTGGTCAAAACGTTGAGAGGCTCAAATCAGGGAGCTGGTCGTATACGAGTACGTAAATGCGTTCTTTATAATGAATGTGCTCATGCCTTGAGCATTGGAGCCGAACTTACGAGGCAAGTAGAGGATGTAGTTTTCGAGGACTGCGATATCATTGGCGATCATGGACGTGAATGGACACTGCGTGTTTACCATACGGATGCTACCCTGATAAAGAATGTGCGCTTCGAAAACATCCGTATAGAGGAATCGGTTAAATTTGCTTCGCTGTGGATTAATACGGCTGTTTGGACTTCCGACACAATTCGTGGGAAAATTGAAGATATTGTATTTAAAGATATTACAGTGAATAATTCAGGGTATCCACTACATCGGGAGTTTGAGTTTCTTGGTTACGACGCCGATCATGGAATAAAAAATGTAGTAATAGACAATGTGGTGATAAATGGCAGAAAAGTAACCCTCAATGATGTCGCGAGGAATAGATTTGTTTACGATATAATCGTAAAGTAGTTAAGATTAAATTCTTCCGGATTACAAATCCGAAACAAAAGACTCGGCAACTGACGTACCGATTGCAAATCGACGCGAGCAGCAATAAACCGTCCTATAGGACGGCGTCATTTGCCTTTATCTGAAAAATTAAAAAAGGGACTATCAATGACAATGCGGTGTATATTGCAAAGACGTAACAAAAGGTTGACATGATAGTAGTTAGGAAAATTAATTTTTTTAATGTATGTTTGTACCGATTATAACGATTGATTGAGAATGGAAATAGCGGCGTTAGTATCTGGAGGAGTGGACAGCTCGGTTGTTGTTCATCTATTGAAAGAGGCTGGTTATGAGCCGGTTATCTTTTATATCCGCATCGGAAGCAAAGAAGAAGAGCGGTTTATGGATTGTCCTTCGGAAGAAGATATAGAGATCACCTCTTTTGTGGCAAAAAAGTATGGCTGTAGGATGGAATTCGTGTCGTTGCATGATGAATACTGGGAAAAGGTGGTCAGCTATACGATTGCATCGGTAAGGCAAGGGCTGACGCCGAACCCCGATATGATGTGTAACCGGTATATCAAATTTGGTTGCTTTGAAGATAAATGGGGAAAGGATTTCGATAAGATCGCCACCGGTCATTATGCTACTACAACCGAAATAGACGGATTGACATGGTTGTCGACCGCGAAAGATAAATTCAAAGACCAGACAGATTTTCTTGCACAAGTTACTAATCTTCAGGTGTCTAAGATTTTATTCCCTATTGGGCAACTGACGAAAAATGAGGTGCGAGAGATTGCTGCAACGCAAAAACTTCCCTGTGCTAATCGTAAAGACAGTCAGGGTATCTGCTTCCTTGGAAAAATCAATTACAATAATTTTATAGAAAGGTATTTAGGTCGTTGCGAAGGGCCTATCGTCGAACTGGAAACCGGTAAGACACTTGGAAAACACAATGGATATTGGTTCCATACCATCGGCCAACGAAAAGGGCTTGGATTAAGCGGCGGCCCATGGTTTGTTATCCAAAAAGATGTAGATGCAAATACCATATTTGTGTCCAACGGGTATGACCCTGATACACAGTATGGTAAAACGATCCGGATAAAGGGATTTCATTTTATTACCCACGATGTATGGGGCACTTTCAACGATGCAAAAGATGTGACATTTAAAATACGTCACACTCCAGTGTTTACGCAGGGCGCTTTGCGTCGCACAGGCGATATATACGAAATCTCAAGCGCCGAGAAAATTCAAGGCATCGCTCCGGGACAGTTTATCGTTATTTATGATCCGCAGTGTCACCTATGCTATGGCAGCGGGATGATTATTTAATAGTGTACAGCGTGCTTATTGATTCATCGGAACAAACACGCCTGATCGCTTCGGCAAACATATCAGCTACTGACAATACATGCGCTTTCTTGCTTGCTTTCGCATAAGGTATTGAATCAGTGAAAATAATTTCTTTCAACGCCGATTTTTCAATTCGTTCGGTTGCAGGGTCCGACATGACGGCATGACTGATTAATGCCCTTATAGAGTTTGCTCCATTTTGCTTCATCAGGTCGGCGGCTCTTGTAATGGTGCCTGCTGTGTCCACTATATCATCCACTAATAGTACATCCTTGCCAGCAACATCCCCGATTATTCTCATCTCGGCCACTTCATTCGCTTGTTGACGCGTTTTGTAACATATCACCATAGGGATTCCCAGATACTTCGAGTAGCTGCTGGTGCGTTTGGTGCCCCCTACGTCCGGCGCTGCCATTACTAAGTTGTCTAAAGGCAACTGTCCCTGAATAAAATCTAAAAAAACGGAGGATGCGTACAGGTGGTCTACCGGAACAGTGAAGAATCCCTGAATCTGGTCTGCGTGCAAGTCCATGGTTATAAGCCTGTTTATGCCTGCAACCATTAAAATGTCCGCTACTAATTTTGCTCCTATAGATACGCGTGGTTTATCCTTACGGTCTTGTCGTGCCCACCCAAAATAAGGGATGACAGCAATAATCGAATTAGCTGAAGCGCGCTTTGCGGCATCAATCATTAGCAGTAACTCCATCAGATTGTCGGAATTTGGAAAAGTAGACTGTACGAGGAAAACATCTTTTCCTCGTATGGATTCTTCATATGAAACGGAAAATTCACCGTCGGCAAAACCTTGAACGTTCATTTGACCAAGCGGACAATCAAGACTTTTGCAAATTCTCTCTGCTAAATAACGGGTTTTTGTGCCTGAAAAAACTGAAAAAAGTTTGGGTGAGTTCATTGAAAAATGTTTAATATTAAGACGACAAAAATACAAAACATAACTGAAAAAAAACCGCTTATTTTGTAAAAAGTTATTAACAACTTTTATATAATGATATTTAATAATTGAATTTCAGAATCTTAGCAGACAATCCGGAAACATCTGCCAAAAACGGACAGGTATATGTCAGGGCACAAAGACTTTCTTTACCTGTCATCATTTCTTTCATCTTTGAAACCTTATTATCAGGTATTTGTAGGATGTTAAAAGCATTTTCAGGGATGTTGATGCGCACATGATGTGTCTGTTCATCAAAATTGATACATACTAAGAATAATTCGTTCTCGTATTTACGAAGATATACGATCATCTGGTCGGAAGCAAAATACGGATTGTCATTATTACAATAGTCCAAGCCGTAAAAACGTCCTGCGGAAAAGGCTTTCTCCTCTGTCGCTAGTCGAAGGATCTTTTTATACATGGCATATGTCTGCTTTTGTTCATCATCTAACAGAAGGCCGTCGAAATGTCCATTGTTAGCCCATCGTCGTATACTGTCCATGCGCCAATAGTCGAAAATTGAAGTCCTGCCGTCCATGCCGCTAAAACCTTCTTCATCCATCCCTTTTTCCGCAAATTCCTGTCCGTTATAAATCAGGATCGGATTGGAGCGAAAGGTGGCTATGAAAAGTAACGCAGGAAGTGCACGTTGAGCCTTGCCGGCAAAAAAATCGGAAGCAATACGTTGTTCGTCATGATTCTCAAGGAAGAACAGCAACTTGTCTGCTATAGAATCGATGGATTGCAGATGTTGTTTGAGGCACCAGGTGGTTGCTCTGCCGCAAATTATTTCACGTAGTAGATCGTAAGTTCCAACCTTGTCGTATAAATAATCGAAATGTCCCTTCTGTAGATACTCCCAATACTGGGAAGGATTGTAAGTCTCAGCAATAAAAAGGACGTCTTTGCTATTTTTCACAAGTGGAATCACCCACTCCCAAAACTGCACAGGTACCATCTCGGCCATGTCGCACCTGAACCCGTCAACATTTTTTTCAATCCAATAAAGAAGGATATGAAGCATCTTATGCCATGTGTTAGGGATTGGCGAGAAATGTTGTTGACCTCCATTCATGTAATCGATGCCATAATTCAGTTTGATGGTTTCGTACCAGTCGTTAACGTTCGGATTAACATTAAAGCAGTCATTACCTGTCACTTTAGCCGGAAATTCATTATAGGCAAAATGTCCATCATACTCCCCGAAGCGTAGTTCAAGCGTTTGCCCCGGTAGATAATAAAAGTTATTTATAGGCGAAAACGCTTGGCTTCTGTTGTCGTTTTGACCAAGGTCCTCTATATAAACAGGTTTCATGGTCGAATGATAATTACGGGAAACATGGTTCGGGACAAAGTCGATGATGACTTTCATTCCAGCGTCATGTGTGCGTTTGACAAGGGCCGTAAATTCGTCCATCCGTTCGGGAACGGAATCAGCAAGATCAGGGTCTACGTCATAGAAATCTTTGATTGCGTAAGGAGAACCGGCTCTTCCTTTTACAATAGACACGTGGTCTTTAGGGATGTCGTAAGCCGTATAATCGGTAACTGAAGAATGAGTTAAAACGCCTGTATACCAGATATGTGTGATACCCATTTCTTTAATGTCATTTAAAACTTTTGCTGAATAGGAGCTAAATTTTCCGCATCCATTCTCTTTCTTACTTCCGTTTTTTACCGGATTTTCGATATGATTGCCGAATAACCGCGGAACGGTCTGATAAATTATTTTTTTACTTGTTTCCATACACTTCAAAAAAATTCATTTGTCGCACATAAAGACACAAAAGTACATATTTTTTATCAATCTACAAATGATTGATATTTTCAGCGATATTTAGTCCGTTGGCCCGTTGTTTCGGAAATAAAAAACAAGTTTTTTTTGTACTTCGCTCAACTTGCACTAACTTTGTCCCCCAAAAAATATGGATATAGAAAAGAGGTTATCGGAGGCGGCTTCGAACGTGCTGAAATCATTATACGGAGTAAATATACCCGCTGAACAAATTGTGTTTCAAAAGACAAAAAAGGAATTTAGCGGACATCTGACGTTAGTCGTTTTTCCTTTTTTGAAGATTTCAAGAAAGAATCCACAACAAACAGCTCAAGAAATAGGTGAATATTTATTGACCAATCATGCAGATGTATTGACTAATATTCAAACAATAAATGGATTCCTTAATATCACGATAAGTAGTACTTATTGGGTGGAATGTCTCAATACCATTAACACACTACCGGATTATGGACACGTTACATCAACGGAGCAATCACCGTTAGTGATGATCGAATATTCGTCACCAAACACCAATAAACCGCTCCATCTGGGGCACATTCGTAATAATCTACTGGGATATAGCCTGTCTGAAGTAATGAAAGCAAATGGTTATAAGGTGATTAAAACAAATATCGTCAATGACCGCGGTGTCCATATTTGCAAATCAATGTTGGCATGGCAGAAATGGGGCAATGGCATCACACCCGAATCATCGCAAAAAAAAGGTGACCACTTAGTAGGTGATTTTTATGTGCTTTTTGACCAGCGATATAAGGAAGAGCTCGCTAAAAAGAAAACAGAAGGACTTGATGAGAAAGAGGCCGAAGCAACATCAGAACTGATGGCCGAAGTACGTGAACTCCTTCGTAAGTGGGAAGCAGGCGATGAATCCGTTCGGGCGCTATGGAGCAAGATGAACGGGTGGGTCTATGACGGATTTAATGCGACATATCTACAACTGGGGGTCGATTTTGATAAGATTTATTACGAATCGGAAACATTCCTCAAAGGAAAGGAAAAAGTTATGGAGGGTCTTGAAAAAGGGATCTTTTACCAACGTACAGATGGCTCTGTATGGGCCGACCTGACAAGCGACGGATTGGACGAAAAAGTATTGCTGCGCTCCGATGGTACATCCGTTTATATGACACAGGACATTGGAACAGCAAAAATTCGCTACGATGATTATCCTGTCAATCAGATGATTTATGTTGTGGGAAATGAACAAAACTATCATTTTCAGGCACTCTCGATTTTATTGGACAGGTTAGGATTTGCATTTGGCAAAGGACTTATTCACTTCTCCTACGGGATGGTAGAACTGCCGGAGGGGAAGATGAAGAGTCGAGAAGGAACGGTTGTTGATGCCGACGACTTGATAGACGAAATGATTACAACAGCCCGCGATATTTCAAAATCACTTGGCAAATTAGACGGTCTGACAAACGAAGAAGCAGATGATATCATTCGTATTATCGGACTTGGTTCGCTGAAGTATTTTATTCTCAAAGTGGACCCGCGAAAAAACATGACTTTTAATCCACAAGAATCTATTGACTTCAACGGCAATACAGGCTCTTTCATCCAATATACATATGCGCGTATCCGTTCTGTTTTACGTAAAGCCGAAGAACAAGGACTATTATCGCCACGCATTCTCACGACAGAAATGCCAACCCCAAGCGGATTATCACTATCCGAAAGATTATCTGCCGACATGCCCATCACAGAAAAAGAAGAATCAATAATCCGGTTATTGACCGATTATCCGTCGATTGTGAAAGAGGCCGGAGCGACATATAGTCCTGCTTGTATTGCAAATTATATCTATGAATTGGTGCGTGAGTATAATCAGTTTTATCACGATTACTCCATCCTGCGCGAGGCGAATGAAAATGTCAGATGTTTACGATTAGTATTATCCGAAAATGTCGCTAAAGTAATACGTTCAGGCATGTCACTTTTAGGCATTGAAATGCCCGAACGCATGTGACGGATCAGATGGAAGCGAAATACAAAGAGAGCCTAATCCTTCATGATTGGTATGCGAAGAATAAGCGGGATTTGCCCTGGCGCCATATAAAAGACCCTTACCTTATTTGGATCTCAGAGATAATCTTGCAACAGACACGGGTAGTGCAAGGCTTGGATTATTACAACCGTTTTGTTGCCCGTTTTCCGAATATTAGAAGTTTAGCCGAAGCCGAGCAGTTGGAGGTGTTAAGATATTGGCAGGGACTGGGTTATTATTCACGCGCAAGAAATATGCACGAAACGGCTCAAAATATCTACCAACACTTAAATGGAGTGATTCCTGACGAGTACGATAAACTCCTTACATTGAAAGGAATAGGTGAATATACAGCTGCAGCTATTATCTCGTTTGCATGGAATAAGCCCTATCCAGTCGTGGATGGAAACGTGTATCGTGTGTTAGGTCGTTTGTTTGCTGTCGAAACGCCGTTTGATACAGGGAAGGGTAAAAAAGAATACCGCGAACTGGCAACGATGTTGATGCCCCCCGACAAAGCCGCTTTACATAACCAGTCCATAATGGAATTTGGCGCATTACAATGTGTACCTCAAAATCCTGATTGCAATGCTTGTCCCTTGGTAGACAATTGCTTGGGATATACTATCGGCAAAGCACAACAATACCCTGTAAAACAGAATAAAACAAAAATACGTGATCGGTATTTAAACTATTTCTTAGTCCTCCATGGCACGGATACTTATCTCAAACGTCGCTCAGGAAAGGATATATGGGAAGGTTTGTATGAGTTTCCGCTGATAGAAACAACGAGGTCGATGGATTTTGATGAACTGAAAGAAGAGGTGGTATTTCAGCAACTATTCCTCTCTGCAGGACAATTAGTCATTTCGGTTAAAGCAAGCGGAGTGAGACATGTGCTAACACATCAGGTTTTGCATGCCAATTGCTATCAAGTTGAAATCCAAAAAGAAACAGATGCTTTAGCAAAATATTTAAAAATACCTGTATCTTCGTTGGACGATTATCCTCTCCCGAAATTAATCAGTGATTTTTAGACCAAAAACTTGCATAACATAAAAAAACAAGTTATTTTTGCACTCGTTGTAAATAAATATAATCATGGAACAAAATTTAACAAAGCTTTACGATGAATACAAAGGAGGCAAAATCAGTCGTCGCTCTTTTATTAAAAAACTGACGATAGCAACCGGTAGTACAGCAGCCGCTTTTGCCATATTGCCGGTGTTGGCGGACACTTGCAGCATGTTCCCATCACAAGACGACAACGAACCTGTATCACAGTTTGTTAATTACCCGGCTCCCAAAATGGAGATACGTGCATTCCTGGCACATCCTAAAAACGGAGGGAATTTTCCTGCTGTTGTGGTTATTCAT
>Ga0082212_10009406_pt1 | contig 12611 bp, 11 predicted proteins | sample TergutNt197P3_FD_71548 | JGI IMG/M metagenome (GOLD analysis project Ga0082212, IMG submission 71548) | Neocapritermes taracua P3 segment gut microbial communities from Petit-Saut dam, French Guiana - Nt197 P3 | ecosystem: Host-associated > Arthropoda: Insects > Digestive system > Gut ... | reverse complement strand
CTGTCCGAAGCCACTAAAGTAAAAAAGGCAATTTCACAATCTTAAACAGACCGCTCAACCTTGTACTGTCAGCCGTATCCACTGTCAGCGTGGCTTATATTCAACACTCACTACATCACTGTAACCTGTCTCTCAACTCAAAGTCAGTAAATCCCGTCAAGTTGTAAAGTCAAGCCGAGTCAAAGTCCCCCGAAAATATTGGGAGAAACTTGCCTCCAACGTCCCGGCGGCTTGGGGCAGGCGGGGCTTCCACTGCCGTTCGGACGGGCGACAAACTTCCAAATCTGCACAAACTTTCGGGCGAGCCACTGCCCCGTTTGCGCCAAACCGCGCGTTAGCAGCAGTTTATATCTTTTATCCTCTTTCTTTTTTTCATTTTACAATTTTTCCTATAGAACGAATTATTATCAAAACCGTTTGCTTAATTTTCAATGAGTTTTATTATTTTTTGTTTAACAATTGCCCATTCTTCTTTGATGTGGCTATAAACAAAAGATTTTTTATATAGCCCATTTGAGTCAAATTTAAAATTTCTAAAAACCCCTTCCTTTAATGCATAAATTTTAAGTAGCGATTTTTGAGAACTAATATTATTTTCATCAACTACGTACTGAACACGTAAAACTCCTAATTCATTGAAACAATATTCAAGAATGAGTAACTTTATTTCAAAATTAATTTTTTTCCCCCAATAAAGAGGATTTATCCAAGTTATAATTTCGATAGTTTTGTGTTTTATATTATGGTTTCGCAATTGTGTAGAGCCAATTATTGTTCCATTCTTGGTTATAATCGTGAAAGGGTAACAACCGTTCTTATTTAATGAATCGGTTATATAATCTTCAAATTCTTCAATTTTTAATGGCTTTTTAGACATAAACTCCCAAATTTTACGATTTTGTCCTGCTTCCATTAATCCTTTTGAATGTCCGATTTCCATTGAAATAAGGTCTATTTCTTTACCTTGTAGTATCATAAATTACCTGTCCTAAATAAATTCTCTATCTCATCAATACTTTCATTGACTATTCTTATTTCCCCGTGGTTTTCATACAATCTTAAAAGTGAAAAACTACCCAAGTCTAATTCGACATAACCAAAAAAATCTTTTGGATAATTATAGTATTTTCTTGCAAAATTTAATAAAATAGCAGTTATCGGTGAGCGATGCAAGAAAAATACAACAAGGTCTGATTTATCTTTTTGAATAATAGAATTAAATCTATCCCAAACTCTTTTTTCAAATTCGATTACACTTTCGCTATCAGCAGGCGTAGGAATTAAATATGATGAAAACAAACCTTTTCTGTACAAAGACAATCCATTCATAAATGCCGGATTGCTATTTTCTACTTCCTTCTCGGACATACCTTTGGAATTGTATTTTATAGAATTGAAATCTGTAAAAGTTTCAATTTTTACTTTCTTATCAACTAATAAACCTACAGAATCTATTGCTCTTTTTGAATCAGCACAATATATCGTTGTGATTTGTTTTTGATTAATTATTTCATCAAAAATAACAGAGTGATTTTTTATTGTATTGAATGATTCCTGAGTCAATTCCTCTTGATTACTTTCAGATGAAAACGTGTTATCCACATTTTTTAAAGATTCAAAATGTCTAAATAGTAAAATGCTTTTCATTTTATTAATTCTAAAATTTTTGATTCTGTATTTTGCAATATTCCTCTAACAAAGTTTAAATCTTCGCTTAGTTTATTTTCTATTAAACTAATATTCAATTTGTTAGATTCTTTTTCTTTTTGGAATTTATTCAAAAAAGTTTTTAGTGCATTTTCGATAGACATTCTTAAATCAGTTAAATTTATGTTCCCAGATATAAATTCATTTTTAATAGAATCTGTATCGGATTTGCAAAAAATGTCCAAATATTGAAATGGTATATAGTTTTCAGGTATTGGATTGTTTTTATGTTTATAAAATCCGCTCTCATCAACTTGAACGCAGGATTTACTACATTTGTTTGAAAACATTATATCAAGTTTCTTAACTAACGATTCGCAAGAATCATTCAAATAGATTTCATTTTTCCTGCTCTTTGACATTCTTTCTCCGTCAATTCCTTTTAATCTTGGATAAATTCCTGTCTCTAAATACGGTAAAGTAAATATTGTTCCATAAGTATTATTGATTCTCCTTGCTAAACTTCTTGAATAATTTACAAAAGAAAAATTATCATCATTCATAAAAACATATTTTGCATTTAGAGCCAAAATGTAATATGCTTCAAAAACCACAAACATAAATTCTGATAACGGAATATTGAGAGAAGAATCTCGCAAATAGGCTCTTTGAGGATGTGTTCTTCTTAAATGATTAACATTAATAAACTCAAACAATAAACTGTTAATGATAGATTTATAGGAAATTATATCACTAAGAAAAACTATTTTTAGTTCATAGTTGTTCATTAACGCACTTGTACGCAAGTCTTCAATAAGAGCAATTGAAATTTGGTTTAATTTATTGTTCTTAAAATTAGTCGATGGAAATAAATCTTCAATAATAAAAATATACGGCATAGAATAATTTATTTCTACCGATTTTCTTTGGGAAAAATTTCCTACATAATGCCCCAAGTGAAGACCATTTGGTTTAAGTCTTGCTGCGCTAACGATATTTTCCATTATAAAATTAGATGTGAAAATGTTTTTCGTTACGTAATATTCTTTTCGCAAGAATCATAACTTTATAATAATAATTATCTAATGTTGGTATAAACTTTTCTCTTGTAATTTGATATGAACCCTCAACTTTATTACCATAAGAGTCCATAATTAATCCCATTGATATTATTTCATTTATTTCATTTGAAAACAAAGAAAGTAAATCATCTATTTTTACACATAATATCCCGGACAATTCTTCGCCTTGTAGTTTATAATCTCTTATATCCCTGCTATCAATAAGAAAAAAAACATTTTGAAACTCGTGATTGATTGTACCTTCTTTAAATTCTTCAATACATACTCGAATCCCAGTGTCTATAAGTTTATTAAATTCAACTTTGACACCAAGTTCTTCTTCCAATTCTCTAAGACCGTCCTCCATCGTCTCGCCACTTTCTAAATGACCAGCAGCACTAATATCAACAAACCCTGCCCACGATTTTTTGTTTTCAGAACGTTTTTGTAGAATAACACAATCATTTCCGTTTTCATCTTTAAAGATTATCCAACAATGAAATGTCTTGTGCCAATCTCCGTCTTTATGAACAAGTTCTCGTTCTTTTTTACCGACATATTGTCCTTTGCCGTTATAAATATCCAAAAATTCCATAATATAAAAAATTTAATTATTAAGTGATTTATTATTTGCTTTACCAAGTAATGAATTAGCAATATTTATCTCTGCAATAGCACCAATTGAAGTGAAAACCTGTAATGCTTCTTTGAGCGTATTTATTGCTACTTCTTTTTGATTATTAATGATTTGTATTTCTCCTAAACATAAAAGACACTTTCCTATTTCATCAGTTCTTTTTTCTTTCCGAGCCTCTGATAAGGCTTGAGTTATAAGTGTTTTGGCATTTTCTATGTCGTTTTCTTCCTGTCGAGATGTCAAAATTCTCGCCTTATGACTTTTAACTTTAATTATTCTGATTTTATCGTTAAGTTCAATAAATAAATTTTCCGCCGTATCTGCATATTCATTTGCATTTTTGTATTCATTATCTAATAAATACGCTTCACTCATATTGTAAGAAATATTTGCTATCATTTCATTTTTTTGGGTTTTATCATTAATTTTTTCGCAAATTTCTAAAGATTTTTTGTAATTTTCTATTGCTTTTTGAGAATCATTATTATAGCGTAACTCAATAGTTCCCAAATGCCTAAAACTCTTAGCGAGCAAATAATGATTTTCTCTTTCTTCTGCAATTTTAATCCCTTTATTAATATTTTTCTTCGCTTCTTTAATATCTCCAACAACTGCATTTGTCCAACCCATATCATCAATTAAGGCACATATTTGTTCGTCAAATTCTCCAATTCTTTCCGCAGAATCTTCGTAAAATGCGCCCAAAATTATTCTCTGTTGGTATTTTCCACTAATCCACAATGCTCTTGATAGATTTGAACAAAGTCTCACAACTTCTTTGTGGTCATTTTCAATATGATGCTTCTTTACAACATTTACTAATTCGTCTTGTAACTCTGGCTTGTTGGAATCGCTTGTATCTGTTATCACTCTAATCGGTTCATTGTTTAATTGGAAAATTACTCTAATGATTGAGTAAGATAGACAAATGAGAAAAAATATCAGAATGATTATCGTTGATAGTTCAATGCCAATATTGATTATCTCTTTGAAATTCAGAATTCCCAGCGTTCCTCCGCCGACTGTAAATAAAAAAGCAAGGGAAATTCCTAATTGCGTAAAGAAATATTTCCACCTATTTCTTAGATACTTTTGTTTCAAATTACTATTCATATTTCAATAAATTTTTAATGTTTAACGCTGCCATATTCTCAAAATTGTCTTTAAGTTCCACCCGCTTGTCGGGTGGTGGGTGGGCAAAGCCGAAAAATGGCGAAGCCTATTTTTGGGCGAGGGTTGGCGATGCGGTGTGAGCGCAGCGAACACGGCAAAAGCCAACTATCTATAAAATATCTTTGTTCCATTCTTGCCATTTTTTAGTCATCTATTTTTATGTATTTCAACTACTTGTCTTATTTTCTCTGTCTTTTTTCGCTTCCCAATAGCACTGCGCTGTCCGCAAAATTGCTGCTAACGACCTGCGGCTTGACGCTGGCGGGGGTATCACAAAGGCTCGGACGAGAGCAAACGATGATGTTACCCACACATTGTCAGCCGAGAACACGCCCCCGCTGGCGCCAAACCGCCCGTTGGGTGAAGGCGTTTTATCGTAATTCTTAAAACTCCTCCTCATATCCATAGTAACTTTCACTTTGCAATATTTCTAATAGCATTTCTGCGTGAATAAAGTTCGTAAGGTTTAACTCCCAATTCATAGATTTTTTCAATGGATTACCTATTACAGGACGAAGGCGATTGGCGTTTTCTTGTCTATACAAATTGATTTCTTCTTGCGTTAAACCGTCTTCGCAACAATCACAATTCACATTTCCTGTAAAATCAACAATATTACCTTTGTAAATGTAATAAAATTCTTTTCCATCTCCACAGTTAAAGGAAGTATCAAGAAAAATATAGACAAGTTCTCCATTTTCATTATAATAGGCAAACATTATAATAGACGAGTGAGTGCCATCTCTTGTTATTTCTTTCCGAAGATATTTTCTCAACTGCCCTCTTTTGTCAAAATAAATTCCTTTAAATCGGTAGGCTATACTGTCTTCATCAAGTTCAAAAGAAACCGTATCACATTTTAACTGTATCGTATTGATTTCGTTAACTATTTGTTCGAGTTGCGCTCGTTTTACCGTGTCAATCATAGCCGACTCATCGGGTAAAATTATTTGAGCAACGATATTGCTTGCACAAAAAAAGAGAGATAAAATGATTCCTATTTTTTTTCATTTTTACTTTACTGTCATTCGTTTTTCCCGTGTTCCGTTGTTTTGCAGCACTGTCGTCCGCTTGCACCCAACGTCCCAGCGGCTTTGCGAGGTGGCGGCTTCACTAAACTTCCTGCGGGAGATAAACGTGCAAATTTGTACAAAATTGTCTGCGGGGTTACTGCCGCCATCTCGCAAAACCGCCCGTTGTACGCTGGCTTTCAATATCTTATTTTTGAATCATACGTTTTATCTTCTCAATTTTTGTTGTTATTTCAGAAAAATCATATCCTTCTTCAGCATAAATCAAGTAGCAATTATGTTTTTTACAAAGATTCTTTTTTCTAATATCTCTTTCAACTGTTTTTTCAAATGCTTCTTGACCACCAAAAAATTCAACAGGTTCAAAATGTTGAGCCCCTTGATATTCAATACCAATATTCCATTTTGGGAAATAAATATCTAAATGCTGCTGACCAAGCCATTTTGGTGAAGCGTGGTGTATTACTTCGTCATCTTTAAAATAATCAGAAATTTTATAAAATAGTTCTGTCTCACTTATCCACCCTTCTCCAATTTTAGGCATTCCTATTGATTCTCTATACAAATCCTCTGCCCGTTTTAAAATCAACCTACATTGATTAATTATTGACTTTTCAACAACGTGAGGCAAAAAAAACGTATAGTCTTTTATATAACCAGATTCTCTTTGAGAATCATCTATGTTTCTGTAATGTTCATATTCTGCTTGTGATAAGAAAAATTCCTCATAGTATGCAGGATTATATTCATAAACTGTTTCGTAGGATTGCTTTTGAAAAAAATCAAAAAATGATTTCTCTTTTTCAATAGCAACTGCTTTGGGAACTTTAATCGGTTGACCATTTTGAACAAATAAGTCAAAAAATTTAGCACCTTTTTCTGCTTTATATGTCTCAAGCCTTTTTTCAGCGAAAGGTTTTATTTCATTTAGATTTTTTTGACCAAATTCGGATAAATGGCTGTATCCACAAATTTTTACAATCAATTCTCCATTTAATAGTTCTCGGTTAAGTTTGCTCTCATAGTCTATTATTTTTTTGACAATAATATATTCTTTATGAGACAATAAACTCCACGCATTTTCAAAATCACCCAACTTCTCCAACTCCTTAATAATTGCATCCTCACCATACATCTTTGTTTTCGGATAGTATTCTGCAAGTTTCTTTAAATATTCTTGCAAAACTCTTATATCTGAATTATAATTTTCCAACAAATCATAAAATAGAATAAATGCGTAATTATCATTTCCCTGTAAATCAATATAGTTTCCATCTAAAAAGCACCTTTTGTATATTTTATAAAAACTTAATTGCTCGGCATTTGCCATTTGAATTTCGTTATAGCAATAGACATATGTATGATTCCAATGGGGAACTATATCTTGAAAATTCATATATCCCATTTCGCTTTTAGGAATAATTTCTTTTTTTGTTTTACTATCGTTCCAAAATCGAACCTGACCATTTATAGTAATACCTGTAAGGTCAATCTCTTTTTCAATTCTTTTGGGAAGATATAAATCTCCTCCAACAAATTCTAATAAACCTAAGTTTTTTATGTTAGTATCTCTCAAATTAACACTTCCACAAACCTTTTTCAATGCGCCCAAATCTTCGACATTTGAATATCTTAAACTTAAATCACCTCCTATTATTTCCAAATTACCTAAAGATTTAATGTTTGAATAAACAGTATGTGAACTTATAAAAAAGTTACCGACTACTTCCTTTAAACTTCCGAGACTTTCAATGATTGAATCACACAATCCAAAAAGACCATTTGCTTTTTCAACTTCGCCAAGCGATTTTATATTTCCATCTCTAATAATAATATCTGCACAAATCTCTTTTGCAGTAATAATTTTATTCAAATCAACAATTCTATATATGTCTATCGGATTAGAGTCCATATTTTTTTATTTTTGTTTTTTGCTGTCCTGCTTGCGTACAACGTGGTGGCGGCTTGGGGCAGGCGGGGCTTCCACTGCCGCTCGGACGGGCGCAAAACTTGCAAATTGGCACAAACTTTCAGGCGAGTTACTGCCCCGCTTGCGCCAAACCGCTCGTTGTGCGTTCGGCGATGACAACTTAAATTACTCATTTATACATCTCTGGAGTAACAATATATTCATAAAAGACTTCACCATTCATATCATTAAATGAATAAATGAACGTCACTTTACTGTTACGAGCGGGTTTTAATTGAGGATTGGTTCTTGTGTTTTCCAACAAACTCGACTCAATATATTTTCTTATTGTGTCTAAATTTGCTTCTTCTTTGACAATGCCAATTGCAGTACCGTGTTGCATAAAAGTTTTACTCTTAGGCATAGAAAAACTATCAATCCTAGTAAATTCATCAACCATTATTGGACATATACTGTTCCCTTGCTGCACTTCTTTAAGCAAATCCTTGTCAGATAAATAATTTCTTTGTGTAAATAGAGAAGAAACAGCCATTGCGATACCTACACCAACTGCTGCACCAATGGATGCGTTTCTTCTTTTCTTTTTTTCTTCAGGAGTAAGTTTTTTCTTTACAACTTTTTGAGTTCTTTCTTCTGCTATATTACTTTCATTTGTAACTATAACATTTTCTTTCTCAATTTGACAAGTGTCTTCTTGTAATTCGGCTCCGCAAGAGCATTGTTTTATTCCTAAACCCTCTGGAATGTACTGTCCGCATTGTTTACATCTCATTTTACTTTCACTTTATGTCCTTTCGGACTGTTTATATTTTTGTTTAACGTTTAATTTTCTGTTTCATTGTCCGCCTTAATTTGTCAAATTGCACTTCGCTTTCAACCTTATTTTCTCTCGCTGTCCGCACGCACTGTCCCCCGCTGACGCACAACGCCCAGCGGCTTCACGCAGGCGGGGGTTCACCAAAGTTCGGGCGGGCGATGCACTTGCAAATTCGCACAAAACTGTCTGCGGGCATACGCCCCCGCTTGCGTGAAACAGCTCGTTAGCAGCAGTTTATTTAATATATTTATCAATTTTCACTATGTATAAATCGTATCCTCCTTTTCCTCCGGGTCTGTCTGAAGAAAAAACCATTAAGTTGTATCCCAGCACATTAAAAATTACAGGTCTGTATTCATTTGAAATTGTTGAGTTTATTTCTTCTCCGAATTTCATTGGGTTGCTCCATTGATTGTTCTCAAATTTTGAATACCAAATATCAAAATTACCATCTCTATTTGAAGCAAAAACCATAAAGTTCCCATAAATATATGGGCATTTATCATCATAGTTGCTATTAACTATCTCTTCCTTTTTAAATTCAATAATATTATCATCTATTAATGATTGTTTCGTAATTTCCGAACTGTAAGTCGCTGAATAAATACTAAAATGAGAATCGTCTCGGTTGCTACAAAAATACAATTTTGTTCTATCCTCTCCTATTGATGGATATAAATTATCTCCTTTTTCATTTATTTGCCCAAGAGTAATTGGGTCAGAAACTTGATTATTTGAATAGAGCCAATTCGTGTATTCTACAAATTTTATCTTGAAGTTATCATCAGAATTATTGGCATAAAAAAATAGTATATCCATACGAGCATAATTGTCATAAATATAGTTAGCATAAACGTATGAATGTGGTCCAAGTTCATCAAATGATGTATTTACTTTAGGAAATAGCAAATTTGATTCTCGCGGTGCACCAACGGAAATTTCTAAATTTAAAATGTCGTCTTCTTTATGATACGAAAACTGTAATCCTCCGCCGACAATATCAAAATTAGCCCCTTGACTATTTCTATTCGATGAAAAATAAATATCAGACAATTGGTGAGGATAGGGTAAATCCGAATTATAATCATCAAATTCAGAATTAAGGTTTCCAAGGTTAGTGGCTGTTTCGGTAACAATAATGTCATACTTATATTTATACGGTTTCTCACAGCCGATTAAAAGTAAGACCAAAAATAAAATACTAATCTGTTTCATTGTGAATATTTTTTAATTTGTTGAATTTCAATCATTTTTCTTTCCGAATTTTTGTTTTACACCTGACAGTCGCCCAAATTGCTGCTAACGCCCGGCAGCTTGGCGTAGTGGCGGCTACCACAAACTTGCTACGAGCAATCAGGTTGCAAAATTAGTAAAAATTTTCAAACGAAGTTAATGCCGCCATTACGCCAAACTGCACGTTGTAGGAAGTGGCGTGCCATTTATGTTTTCTGCTTTGCTATGTGTTATTTTTCAAAATCCGCTAATATTTCTGAACAAATTCCGAATCTTTGTATGATAGCGCGTGTTAGCTATAAGCAATTGATTATATTTATTTTTTCCATTGTTCTGTGTATTGACAAGTTCCTGTAATACTTTCAAAAGACCAGTTTGGAGTTGACTTAACACTGTATCCTTTTCCACCTGCTCCTGCAATTTCAGAAGTCATATTATCGCATTGACCGATTCCTTTTGAGGGATTAAATACTCCGTATGCAGGATGATTACGCAGGTAAATTGCTGCTGCGGTTATCATTTTTTTCCCGTTTTCCGCATTGACATCAATTTTTAAATATCTGTCAAATTTTTGGGTTGCATTGCCATAACAATATTCATTATTTTTGTCGTATTGATAATTAAGACATATACCAGTACCCGGATAAAAAGGTTTGGATTTTATTGTTCTTGCCGAAAGAGAAAAAATACCGGTTTTTAAACCTTTTTGAAAATCGTCTTTTCCGAATGACTTAACCCACATTCTTGCAGGTACACCAAAGGTACCTCCGCATATTGCTCCTCCTGCTCCAGAATTATAAGGTCCGTATGAATAAACTACTCCGCCGCCATTTTCATATTCAAATGCAATAAAATTATGTCCTAATCCCCACAAAACAGCTGTAGATTCGTTCATAATATACACTGCTTTTATGTTGTTTGTGATAATGGTATTATTAGATGAATTATTGGGTAAAGGTATGTTTATTGTTTTAGTTTCAGATATTGCAGTTCGACCATCGTATCTGTTTTGAGCAACGATAACTATTTTATAATCAATACTTTTTTCAATTTTATCCTCTGATATAAATCCGTTAAAATTGCCTTTTCCATCAACCCAAACTTGACCATCGCTAAAACTTTCTTCTCTCGCAGTATTAGTATGAATAGCTGTTACATCAGTTGTCCCATTTGAATAAGTGCCTTCAAAATGTATTCCGTCATTTTTGGTCTCAATTTTTGTTACGACAGGTTTAGGCAACATATTTACTGTTTTAACATCGGAGTTTGCAGTTTGACCGTTTGACCTGTTTTTTGCCTCGACAACGATGTTATAATCAACTCCTTTTTGAATTTTATCTTCGGATATATATCCTGCAAAGTTACCTTTTCCATCAACCCAAACTTGACCATCATTAAAACTTTCTCCTTTCGCAGTATTAGTGTGAATAGCAGTTACATCGGTTGTCCCATTTGAATAAGTGCCTTCTATATGCACACCATCTTCTTGTATCCAAATATCCGTTATTACGGGCTTAGGCAAGACAGAGTTATTATTGTTATTTCCCTCATTACCCTTGGGAACATTTTTATTAACGTACACAAAATTCCCATTAAGGTCTTTTAATTCAATCGACAAATCTACACGACTTAACCCTGTTGCCGAGCGTGAAACTCGTATATGATACTGTCCTTTGTCTAATTTATAGGTAAAACTACCTATAAATTTTTCTACAGTTTGGTCCCAACATAAATGCAAATCTTCATTTGACCACGGACTATAACTATTATTCCCTGTTGTAATTTTATTTGATGCAGGTTGCAGAAAATGTCCGTTTTTGTCGTACAATGCCACAAAAGTTTCTTCTGAAAATGTTTGAAAAGAAAGGGTTAAATTCCCGTCTTGGGGAATTTCAATCTCAAAGACGCTTTTTATTTGTGAGTTGATTTTTAGTGAATATTTCTCACCTATTAAGAGAATACTTTCGTTGTAACTATGCTGTCCGAAAATAGAAAGTGGCAATGTCGTTGCAACAATAACCACTGCCAATACGGACATTAACGTTTTGTGGAATTGTTTCATGTTAAAATGTTTTACTATTTTACCTCATTACCGTCAAGGTCTATTAACTTAAGCGATATATTTGCCGTGCTTAATCCTTGTTGACCGCGAGCAATACGAAGATAATACGTGCCTCCATCAAGTTTAAATGTCAAATTTCCTGCAAATTTCTCTACTGTTGGATTCCAGTGAAAAAGCAACGTATTTTCGCTATCAAAATTAAGAAATCCTGACCCATATGGGAGCCATAAGGCGGAGATGATTTCTCCAGTAATAATCTCATCTTTGACAGGGTTAAGTGATTTGCCATTTTCGTTGTACAATGCTAAAGCAGTGTATTCAGCGAAAGACTCAAATGTTAAAGTCAGGCTTCCATCTTCCGAAATTACGATACTGAAATCTGAAAATACAGGAGCATCTGCTACGTATCTATAAGCTTCATTTCCTTGCTCAGTTTTGATTGGAGGCGAAATCTTAAACTTATGACTTTCGCCTAATATTAGAGTTTGTTTGGCAGTTTTTGCAATGCCACCTTGTGCATACATACTGCTAATTCCGAATACCGTCATAAGACATAATGCTGTTAAATACATTCTTTTCATTTTACACTCCCTTAAAAAATTCGTGTCGGGCGCAACTTCTAAATTAATAAATCAAATAAACTGTTTATATTTAGAATTGTCTGCAATTTTCAGATGTTCAAGGTGTTATCCGATGGAGTATCCGGCATTGCACACAATTCAAAAATATCCACAAAAGTACATAATTTTTTTCAATTACACACAAACTGATAAATATTTTCTCAAACATATTCAGAGAAAAAGTACAACTTTTTCGGAATAAATTCCAAAAATATCGCAACTTTTGCGGATTTTATTTCTGAAAAGTTGGATGTATTGAACTTTGTGTTATCATTTTGAAATAAAAAAATCAGTACATATTATTATGGTGTTATGTTTGCAGGGAATGGGGCATGGTTTGACAAAAAAAATAATTCTCCATTCTCAATTAATATTGTATCTTTGCCGGTAGGTTTTGGAA
>Ga0082212_10009404_pt1 | contig 12612 bp, 9 predicted proteins | sample TergutNt197P3_FD_71548 | JGI IMG/M metagenome (GOLD analysis project Ga0082212, IMG submission 71548) | Neocapritermes taracua P3 segment gut microbial communities from Petit-Saut dam, French Guiana - Nt197 P3 | ecosystem: Host-associated > Arthropoda: Insects > Digestive system > Gut ... | reverse complement strand
TTACTCATTCAGCCCGAAGGCTGACTGATTACCATTTAGAGCTATCCGTTCTAAAACCCATAGGGTTTTAGCCTTATAGCATCCGGCCCTCTATAGACCGGTATGGCTCCTTGATACGCATTTATGCTTAACCGCTTCGCAGCTAAGCTTGGCTACATTGCTAAAATCCCTTTCGGGCTCTTAGCCTGAAGTTTCAGCCTCTGGCTGAAACTTCGTAAGTTAAATGCTGAGGACTTTAGTCCGAGGCATTTAACCTTCACTCTCCCCTTCCCTATATTGACAAAGAACAATACTAAAACCAGCCGGACTATGTCCTGGGTTTTAGCGCAAAACACCCCTGGCCCTTTTAGGGCTTTTCTGAGGCGTGTTTTTGACAATACTATAATTTTTCAAAAAGTGTCAAGAGGGTTTAACAAATTTTTAATATTATTTTGACGGATAAATAAGAAAAAAGACTGCCCGGAACGAAGTATATACCACTTTTCTTGTAATTTGAGGTAAAAAAACCAACTACCTGGACAGTCCTTAATCTTTACTTGTTCTTTCTGCTCTTAAGCTCTTCTTCCTTTTTCTCAATGGATTCCCGGGCCACCGCTATTTCAGCAAGGATAGCCTTTACAGGGTCGCTCTCTGAGGAAAGGGTTTTTTTCCCTTGCTCCGTAAAAACCTGGTATGCTTCAGCGCCTAAACGGCCAATGAGTTTTTGAGCCTGAGCCTCAAGCTGCCTGATTTCCAGCATCATTACGCCCCTTTCTCCCAGATCCTGAGCTTTAGCGCTGGCTTTACCGGCAATTCCCTTTGAGGCCGCTACCCCTTGATCCAACAATTCTTTCATTCTCTCAACAAACGACATCTTTTTCCTCCATGATTTTAGTATACCACATATACAAAAAATTGACTTGGCCTTCCCGCGTGAAAGAACAATTATCCTGTCTAAATAATTAAATACCGGTAAAACCCCGTGTTCCTTTGTAGTTGTAGAAAAAGACGGATAAGTATATATTTTTATCCTTAGGCATTGTTGGAAAGGAGACAAAGTGGCTTTTTTAGGCAAACTAAAAGTTTTTTTATTTCCCCGCCGTAAGGGACTAATAAAATTATCTTACAGAGAAGCCTTTCCAATGATCAGATCATACGCCTATAACAAAATAAAGCCTCAGTTTAAGGCTGTACTCATGGTAAGTGCTTTTTTAACTCTTGCCCAGTACTTCATTCTTGGTTCACCCATTGAAAACGCCCTTACAATCGCCATTAGCGTTGGCGCCGCCATTATCGGGCTGTCATTTTTTCTGGAAGGTCTTTTTTTGGGGGTTATGCCTCTTGGTGAACAATGCGGAATGCGGCTGCCCGCAAAAATCGGTGTGGCGGGCATTGCTGTTTTTTCCATCGTCATCGGTATAGCAGCTACCCTGGCGGAACCTGCGGTGGGTGTGCTTCAACAGCAGGGAAGTGTCATTCCCCCATGGAACGCCCCTCTTTTATACCTCCTGCTAAACCGGGGTACCAGATGGCTCGTCGCGGCCATTGCCGCGGGAGTGGGACTTTCAGTGGTGTTGGGAGTATACCGCTTCATGTTTGGCTGGCCCTTTAAGCCACCGGTATTTATCATCATTCCTATTCTCCTTGTAGTCAGCGCTATATTTGATCGAGACCCCATACTCCGCCCGCTGGTAAATTTAGCATGGGATGCCGGAGGAGCCGCAACAGGCGCTGTTACGGTACCAATCATCCTCGCCCTGGGTTTAGGGGTTGTTAAAATTGGAGGAAAGAGTTCTAACAGCACCGGCCTTGGGCTGGTTACCCTTGCCTCCGCCCTGCCTGTGGCAAGCGTACTTTTTCTCGCGGCCATGCTTGGCCCCAAGGTACCGTTACCGGGAGCCGCGGCTTCATTCTTTTCCCCGGAACCGGATCATCGGGCAAAGGCCGTGTATGTTGCCGGAAGCGAAGAAGAACTGGTAAAAATCGCCAATGCGGCAGTCCACTCGGGGGATCTGTCACAATGGGATTTTTCCCGTTGTTTCCCCGAGAAAAAAATAAATCCACAAGAAGAGCAGAAAAACGTGCCGGTGTATTCTCCCAGGTCGCTAATGGAATACTTCAGGGCCGCCTTATTCGCCGTTGTACCTCTCGCCCTGGTTTTGATAATTTCTATTAGCGTGATTGCCCGGGACCGGATTTTAAACGCCGACGTTGCTGTCCTGGGCATTGCCTTTGCCGCATTTGGAATATTTGCCCTGAACCTTGGAATGACAAGTGGAATTACGGCTATAAGTTCCCAAGCAGGGCGTTCCCTCAGCAATGTTTACAGAGCCTCACCTCTTCTGGATAAACATTCAGTACTCAGTGGGGTGGATGAAAGCTCCCTTATTACAGTCCCGGGTGAAAAGGGACCGGAAACCTTTATTTGGGTTCCGGGAGAAAAAGGGCCGGTTCTTGAAAAATTTGTACCCCGGCAGCTTTCCGGCAATTCATATACCCACATTCCTTTTGAATCCGCCACCCAGGCCCGTTTTGGCATTATTGGCGCGTATCTCACGATCCTTGGAGTGGTATTCTTTCTGGGGTTTTTAGCCATCTTCGCGGAACCTGCCCTGGCTGTTACCGCCGTAACAGTTGAGGAAATGACCATCGGTATTTTTAAACGTAAAAAACTGATAATGTTGGCCGCCATAGGCGTAGGCGGCGGAATGGTTATAGGCTTCGCCAGGGTTCTGTTCAGCAACATGCTGCCCTCTGGGGGTATTCATCTTTCATGGATTCTCATTCCCTGCTATTCTCTGGCCCTGATTTTGACTATCTTTGCCCCTGAGGATTTTTCTTCGATAGCGTGGGATGTGGCCGGCATTGCCACAGGTCCAATTGCCGTTCCTATCATTATTACCACAGGCCTTGGACTGGGGAACGATTCTCTCCGGGCAGACGGCGCTTTTGGCATCGTAGCAACCGCCAGTGTTTTTCCGATTATCGCGATTCTGGTCTCAGGGATCATTGATGAAGCAAGATCAAAACGGGCAATACGGGGGGGCAATGAAGACTGACATTTCAAGCATCCTCTGTGTTGCGGATAACAATATAACCGGAGCTTTGGATAAATGCCTCAAGGAACTTGCTTTGCCGGAGGTCTTTGTACAACGGGCAAAACAGATGTCCCTGGTTGACAAAACCGGGTTTCTGGGACTGCGTCCGACTTCCAAACTTGAAGAAAGCAGGGCCCTGCTCTATCGTATATATATTCCTTCGGTATATGAAGTTGGCGTAATGCGTCGTATTATTGAGGCGACAGATCTGAGGATGGGAGGCCGGGGCTCTATCCTTGCCCAGCATATCGGCCATTACCGGGGAACGCCGCTTTCTTTTGACACGGAAAAACTGGAAACCCTTTGCGGAAAAACGAAAAGGCCTCCCCATGAAGAACACTCCCTTATCAGTTGTATAGTACCACGGGGCTCGGCGGATTCTCTTGCCGAAGCGGTATTGGAATTGGGGATATGTGTTCCGGTTATTTTCTTCGGTAACGGCATGGGCGTTAGGGATAAACTTGGGCTTATGAGAATAACGATCCCGGTAGAAAAGGAAATCATCTGGTTTATTATTCCCCGTTCCGACGCGGATCTGGTGGAAAAAACCCTCATACCTCTGGCAAGGCTTGATATTCCCGGGCAGGGCTTTTTGTACAGATCGATTGTCTATGCGCCTGTAGTGAATTTACGGGTCAGGCATGGCAAGCGGGTCTACGCCGCAACCATGGAGCAGGTTATAGCCGCATTGGACGAGGTTCGCGGTTCCAGCGATTGGCGGCGTCTCGGAGAGAGAAAACCTGGAAGTGAAGACAAAACTATCAAATTCCGGGGGCTTTTCTTTATTGGCGAGGAAGAAGAGGTTGAAACGTTTAGAAGAACAGCCATGGAAAGCGGCGCCCGGGGCGCCACCCTTAATCCCCTTGAAATGCGTTCTTACGGCGGTCTTGACCATGAACAGGCTATGGAATCACATTCCCGCTCTCTTTGCGATACCATCGTTACACGGGAGGTTGAGGCAAAAATACTGGAAAATACCGCCAAAATAGGACTTTTTAATGACGGAAAATCCTGTGTTCTAAAAACTTTCAATGTGGAAATGCCTTCCCGAATACGTCACTAGAAAGAGCCGTTCTTCCTTCATGCTTTATTTTCTTCATTGACTATGATCCCAAAAAACCGTATTATGTTACTAATGGGTATTATGACCAGCCAAAAGATAGCCACGTACTATGAGCTATTTAAAGGCATAGATGTTTCTTTCAGCAAGGAAATAATCCAGGTTACCGGGTTGATTGCAAATCAGGTATACCTTAAATGTGTTGGGGATTTTTGGCCCTGCGTTATTTTTTCTTCTTCGTTCCAGGGAGCAAAAGTCGTCGTAAGTACAAAATCCGGAATTTTACAAAAGCTGGAGCGGGCCAATAATATGGTCAGCTTGAGGTTTTGCTTCAAGGTTGCCGACAAGGGAAATCCTGTAGCTTTTTTTGTAAACACCAAGTCCACAGGCTATTCCGCCTATGGGGGATCCGAAGACACTGCCCTTTTTAATCTCCAGTTTACACAGCGGCCCCCGGATGACCTCATTGAAATTATGGGGCGTATTCTGGATGCCAATATAAACTCCAAAAAACGCAAAGATGAACGAATTATCGTTACCCCCGATTCTTTAAGAAAATTGAACATCACCAAAGAAAACGCAGTCATTATTCAGGGAGTGCCCAGGCAATGCATTCTGCGGGATCTTTCATTTACCGGAGTAAAAATCATCATGATGGGGGTAGCCAAATTTCTTGTAGACAAGGAAGCGATCCTGACGCTGGTATTCGATGATCCAAAAGAGAGTTTCACTTTACATGGAATGTTTGCCAATGCTGAATTGGTAGAAGGCCGAAAAGAACTTGTATCACTGGAAATTAATTTTAATGAAAGCCTTATACCCATGGGCTACAAAGTTCGAATCAATGATTACCTTTCGTCGCAAGTCCGGCCTGATGTACGGATTATGGGACCCGTCATGCCGGCGGCAAAGCCTGCTCCCGCTAAAGCACCGGAAGCGAAGGCGAAGACTCCGCCTCAGGATCCGAAGCAGAAGACCGAAGGTCAAAAAACCGAAGGTGATCAGCCTGCCGGTGAGAAACAGGCGGCAAAACCTGAAACCCCAAAAGAGTCTCCCGCGCCGGCTCCCGCAAAAGAAGAGGCAGCTCCTGCCGCCAAAGCGGAAACAGATGCGCCTGCTGATGACGGCTTCGATCTTGATCTTCCATCCTAGAGCCGGGCCGTACTTCTTGCTCCGTTAAAGATGCGAAAATGGAAAACACATCCGCCAGCGGGCTGCCTTCGGCTCATAACTCCGGGTTTGTAATTTTCCTCCCCGCTCCCGCCGACATCAGTAAATTTTCGCATAACATCAAAGCGGAGCCAGGTATCCTGTTCCCGGTGGAATTGGAACCGTCTGACTCCGAAGAAAATGTTTTTGATCCGGAAACGATCTCAATAGAAACGATTCTCTCGGGAATGTTAAGAATAATTTCAGCTTTTGGCCGGAATTATTCTTCTTATGTGCAAAACTTTCCTTCGGATTCTCCGAAGCTTGCGATAAAAAGCGGGGATGTCATTTCCGAATCCGGGATGACCAATATCCCCCTTGAATGGATCGATTATTACCGGCGTTTTGTTTTAACCGTAAAGCCGGAAATTTATCATGAGTTTACCGGCGCTTCCATAATAAAGGCCAGGAATGGAGACTTTGGTATGGCCCTTGAAATAAACGCTGTTTTGGAGGGCCTCTTTCCCGGTTCGCCGGGGATATTGCTCAACAAGGCGCTGATACTGGAAGAAAGAGCCGTTGCTTTGGAAAAAAACGGCCACGCCGCTGAAAAAGAAAATACCGAAGCCCTGGAAGCTTATGAGACGGCCCTGTCCACGAAACCTGTTTTGCCCGATACCTTGTTTAACGCGGGTTTTTTCTTCAATCGCCGCAGGGACTTCGCGCGGGCCAGGGACTGTTTCTCGCTTTATATCAAGGCAGGGGAAGAGGATAACATTCCGCCTGACAAGAAAAAACAGGCGCAAAAAATAATCAGGGACTTAAGCGACCTGGAAGATACCGGTTTCGAGGAAGCCTACGATTGCATAAGGCGCGGGGACGATGAAGAAGGGCTCAAAAAGGTGAGGGAATTTATTGAAAGTCATCCAAAAGTCTGGAACGGCTGGTTCCTTCTGGGATGGGCGCTGCGAAAACTCATGCGGTACAGTGACAGTCTTGAATCGCTTAAAAAAGCGCTTGAGCTTGCCGGCGCACAGGATGACACGCGAACCGGTAAAACAGACATCCGAAACGAAATGGCTATTTGCCTTATGGAACTTGGAGATCTCAAGGGAGCCAAAAAAGAACTTGAGCGGGCCCTTCGGGAAGAACCTGAAAACATCAAAATCATTTCTAACCTGGGAGTGGTGGCTATGAAGAGCGGTAACAAAGACGAAGCAGAAGCTTTTTTCAGAACAGTACTGGTACTCGACCCGGAAGATCCACTGGCAAGGCATTATCTGACAGAAGAGTGACAAAACCGATCATTTACAAACCCCTCCGTCTATTTTATACTCTGTCGAAGTTTCAACAAACCGGCTTTTAGACAAGGAGTTTTAAAATGAAAAATAGCATTATTTCTTTTGTAATGGCGATCTGTCTGTGTACGGCTTGCAGCACTACATCAAGTAGCAACTACGCCGGAGAAGAAAACACTTCTGCCTATGCCGCGGAAAGTGATTTCATCACTACCGGACTAGGCAGCGCTACGATAACCCAATATAAGGGTTCTGATAAAGATGTGAACATACCAGGCATTTTGCGGCGGGCTAAGGTAAAAAAAATCGGTTCAGGAGCATTCAGAGCAGAAAGACTTACAAGCGTAAATATCCCTGATGGTGTTACTGACATCAGGAATAATGCGTTCTCGAACAATCAACTAACCATGGTAATCATCCCAGAATCAGTTACCAAAGTTGGCATTGGTGCATTCACCGACAATCATCTGACCAGCATAACCATTCCTGGCCGTATTACTGTAATACAAAGCGATGCGTTCTCGAATAATCAATTGAAAAATATTAACATCCCTGAACGTGTTAAAAGTATCGGGGTTGGAGCATTCGCAAATAATCAGCTTACAAGTGTAACTATCCCAAACAAAGTAACCATTATTGAGGCCATGAGTTTTGCCAGCAATGAGTTGACCATCGTAATTTTTCCAGACAGTGTTAAAACCATTGGCAGAAACGCATTTAGAGACAATGAGATTTCCAGAATAACCATTGGCAGAAATGTTAAGATGTTTAGCGATTCATTTGATTATGACTTTGCTCAGTTTTATCAGAGCCAGGGCCGCACGGCGGGCACCTATGCCTACCGTAACGGTATGTGGCAGCGAGAATGAGCAGACTGCGGTAACACAGAGTGAAAATCACAAAATTTTGTTTTACTCCGTATAGCCTCAAAAATTGAAATATAGTATCATCCTCATAAGAGGTTATTATGCTGTACAGGGAATATGGTCAGACTGGCAAAAAGGTTTCACTTTTGGGTTTTGGAGGGATGCGTTTTGCCCGCATAAACGATCATGACGAAGGGGTGAGTATGATGGTAGCCGCCGCGGAGGGTGGCGTAAACTTTTTTGACACGGCGCCGGGCTACTTTGAGACAAAGAGCGAGATCGTGTTTGGCAAGGGCTTTGCGGAACTCAAACGGAGAAAACTTCCCTTTTTCTCATCTACCAAAACCTTCGCGGACACCGAGCTGGCAATCAGGAAGGAAATTGACTCGCAACTGAAACGTATGGAATTAAGCGCTATTGATTTTTACCATATCTGGTGCGTAACTACCCTTGCCAACTGGCGGGAACGGAAAAAGAACGGCGTTCTGGAAACATTCAGAAAGCTTAAAAGTGAGGGGCTCATCCGCCATATCTGCATATCAAACCATCTCATCAATGACGAGATAAAAGAGCTTCTGATGGAGGGAGTTTTTGAGGGAGTGCTATTTGGCTATTCGGCATACAACTTCAAGACTCGGCAAGCTGCCTTTGACGCTATTCGAAAAAATAAACTGGGAGCTGTGGTGATGAATCCTTTGGGCGGCGGCGTAATTCCTCAGCATCCGGAGCGCTTTGACTTTTTAAAGCGGCCCGGCGAAGGAACGGTCGCGGCAGCCCTGCGTTTTCTCTGGGACCATCCTGAAATCAATGTTACCCTGGTGGGCTTTGAAACTGTTGAACATGTGCAGGAAGCCCTTGCCGCGATGGAAAACTACAAACCCCGGACAGAAGCAGAACTGGAAGCGGTCAAAGCAGGTGCGGACGCCTCCCTGGAAGGGATATGTACGGGCTGCGCCTACTGCAAAGATTGTCCCATGGATGTTCCCATTCCCAAATACATGGACGCCTATAACCAGAAAATACTCAGTTCCCCGGACAAAAAAGACCCAATCGGCGACCGGTTGAAATGGCACTGGAGCCTTAAGCGCCAGGATGCAGGCAAGTGCAGCGGCTGCGGTCAATGCGAGAAAGCCTGTACCCAGCACATCAACATAATTGAAAGGTTAAAAGAAATCGCAGGGTAATTGCCAGAACCGCAATTATTGGCCCAAATACCATGCGGCATAACAGGCGTACATTCCCGCCGCGTAAATAAGCGCGTCTTCGTCCATATCAAAACGGCAGTTATGAAGGGGAACGTAAGGCCTGCCGGTATTTTCACCGGAATTTCCGCAGCCGATTTTTGCGTAAACTCCCGGAACGGCCAAAAGAAATTCCGCAAAGTTGTCTCCCCCAAGCATAGGGGGCCGGGCGTTTTCCACGGCGTTGGGGCCGGCAATGGCTGCGGCAATTTCAGCGGCTTCCCCGCAGACCTCAGTATCGTTTACCAGGACCGAAGCGTGATCTTTCCATATGATTTCCCGCTCAGCTCCGGAAACCGCCGCGATATGGGCGCTCAATTCATTGACGTGATTAATCAATTCCTCCCGCAAGTCCGCGCTAAGCGTCCTTGTGGTTCCTTCCAGAACCGCTTCTTCGGCGATGATATTGTAGGCTGTTCCGGCATGAATAGTTCCCACTCCGACGATCACCGTACTGATAGGCGAAGTCCTTCGGCTCACAATTCCCTGGAGGGCGTTTACGATTTGGCAGGCAGCGTAGAGGGCATCTGTCCCTTCATGGGGAGTAGAAATATGGGCGCTCTTTCCCTTGACGGTAATGCGGAAATAATCCGCCGAAGCCATTACAGGGCCGGGAGTGAGGTCTATCTTTCCCGCGGCCATATCCGGCATCATGTGCACAGCGAAAACTCTGCCCGCATTTTTTAGAACCCCATCCGCGATAAAATACTTTGCGCCATCGCCGATTTCCTCGGCCTGCTGAAAAACCAGCCGGATTTTCCCCGAAATGTTACCCCTGTTAGCCGCTAAAACCTTTGCCGCGCCCAGAAGGGAGGCGGTATGGCCGTCATGGCCGCAGGCGTGCATAATTCCAGGGTTTTGGGAACGGTAAGGCACATCGTTTTCTTCCTGAATACGCAGGGCGTCCGTATCCGCCCTGAGAACGATTATTTTTTCCGCTCCGCCGCAGGACGCTCCGCCTTTAATTGTTCCAAGGACGCCGGTTTCCCCTACCCTCTTATGGGGAATACCCATGGCGGAAAGTTCCGCCTCAATCTTTTCAGCGGTTTTAAATTCCTCCAAGCCCGGTTCAGGATGCGCGTGAAAATAACGTCGAAGTTCCGTTATATAGGTTTTCTCATTTTTCACCTGTGAAAAAATAGTATTCATTATTCACTTTCCTTAATCAGGTAAAACAAGGGCCAGGACTTCGTCAAAACGTTCAACCGGATGGAACTCTATTCCTTTCTTTACGTTCTCAGGAATTTCGTCGAGGTCGCGAAGGTTCTGCTTCGGGATGATAATATGCCTGGCTCTGTTCCGCTGGGCGGCGATTGTCTTTTCTTTGAGCCCTCCAATCGGAAGCACCTGGCCGGTAAGACTGAGTTCCCCGGTCATCACCATGCGGTCGGTAACGGTTTTATTCCGGATCAAGGAAAGCAGCGCGGTCGCCATGGTGATCCCCGCGGAAGGGCCGTCCTTTGGCGTGGCTCCTTCGGGAATGTGAAGGTGAATGTGGTTCTTCTCAAACCAGGAGGCGTCAATTCCATAGCGCTCGGCTCCGAGTTTCTGAGCCATGGTCATGGCAATTGCGGCGCTTTCCTTCATTGTGTCACCCATCTTGCCCGTCAGGGTCAGACCTTCTTTACCGGGTACCGAGGTTGCTTCGATTACAAGCGTATCCCCGCCCATACTGGTCCAGGCAAGACCCACGGACATGCCCGGACGGTCGGCCCGCTTTACATCTCCCTCGGGGAAGATAGGTTTCCCAAGGTGTTCTTCGATAAGTTTTTTATCAATGGCGAACTTCATCGGCTCAGTTTTTTCGGTTCGCTCTTTAGCGGCTGTGGCGGTTTTTTTACCGGCGGCTTTTTTGCCGGCTGGAATTTCTGCCGCGGCGATCCCAGCGGGGCCCGGGGCTAAAGCTTCGTCGGCGTCCACAATCTGCTTGGCAAGCTTCCGGTGGATCTTGTCCAGGTTTTTTTCGAAATTACGCACCCCCGCTTCCCGTGCGTAACCGTTTGCGATGTAGAGCAATGATTCCTGGGTGTATTTTACCTGGTTCCTTTTAAGACCGTTCTTTTCAAGGCTTTTGGGAACAAGGTAGCGTTTGGCTATCTCAAGTTTCTCCGTGTCGATGTAGCCGGGGAGCTGGATGATCTCCATTCGGTCTATCAGGGGGCCGGGAATGGTATCCAGGGTGTTGGCGGTAACGATAAAAAACACGTGTGAAATGTCAAAAGGAATGTCCAGGTAGTGATCCCGAAAGTTCGTATTTTGTTCAGGATCAAGAACTTCAAGCAGGGCGCTTGCGGGATCGCCCTGGAAACTCTGGCCCATCTTGTCGATTTCGTCGATCATGAACACCGGGTCTTTTGTTTTTACGATCTTAAGCCCCTGAATTATCTTCCCCGGCAGCGCGCCGATGTAGGTCCTTCTGTGTCCCTTTATCTCCGCCTCGTCCCTCATGCCGCCGACAGAGAAGCGGAAAAAAGCTTTACCCAATGAGCGCGCTATGGAGCGGCCTACGGAAGTCTTCCCCACTCCCGGCGGCCCCACAAGGCATACGATTGAGCCTTTCGTGTCGCGGCGCAGCTTTCGTACCGCAAGGTATTCCACAATCCGGCTCTTAACATCTTTAAGCCCGTAGTGATCCGCCTCAAGGATCTCCTGGGCTTTTTTCAGCTCGAGGTTTTCAGGCAGAGGATCCCCCCAGGGAAGGTTCGCGATCACGTCGAGGTAATTGCGGCTGACGATAAACTCCGCCGAGTTGGGATCCATCAGGCTGAATTTTTCAAGTTCCTGCTCAACTGTCTCCTTGATCTCTTCTTCAAATTTAAAGGCATCCAGCTTGTCCTTGAACCTCTGGTATTCAGAGCTCTTGGCGTCGGTTGTCATGCCAAGCTCTGTCTTGATGGCTTTTAGCTCTTCTTTAAGGAAATAATCACGCTGCGACTTTTCAATCTTTTCGTTAATTTCTTTTTGTATCTTCTTCTGTATCCTTAAAAGCTCCTGTTCTTTTTTGATGAAGACAAGAACCTGCTCCATTCTTTTGCGGACATTCAAAATTTCAAGGATCTTCTGCTGCTCCGCCTTTTCAATGTTAAGGATGCTAGCGATAAAATCCGCTATCTTTCCGGGATGGTCGATGTTGATCATGTTAAGGCGCATTTCCTCGGAAAAGAGCGGGTTATTTTCGGAGATCTGCTTCATTTCGCTCACCAGGGCGCGGGTCAGGGCTTTTACCTCGGCGGTATCGTCTTCCTCGTCGTCCAGGTATTCCACAGCGGCGATGATGGGATCCGCGGCGTTAAGGGTCTTCTTCACGTGAAAGCGCTTTAGGGTCGAAATAAAGATATTTACCCCACCGTCGGGCAGGTTTATCTTTTTTACAATCTTTGCGGCAGTCCCTACTTTGTAAAGATCCGCGATTGAAGGGGTTTCAGTCTCGTTTTGCAGCATTATAAGACCAATGAGGGCGTCCCCCGCCACAGCCTGATCGATGATCTTAACGTCGGCATGGTTGCCAATCATGATGGGAGTGAAAATCCCCGGGAATATCGGGCGGCCCATTAGCGCCACCAGGGGCAATTTATTCGGAAGAATTTGATCTATGGGTACTACGCTTTGTTCTGCCATTACAGATAATATCGCAAATAAACAGCTTTAAGGCAAGAACGGAATTCCTTTCAAAAGCCCTACGCGCAAGGCCGTGAAGAAGAAGAGCTCACGCCAAGATCGCCAAGAAACGCGGAGAAAAACGCGAAGTCCTCACATTTCCCGGTTTCCTCTGACCCTCCTTACTGCCTATTACCGTTTAACACTTCGATGGTGTCGTCTTCGATGGCGGCGAAAATGCCGCTGCCTACGCCTGTGCCGCCGGTGCCTGGTGGGGTGGCACTGGCCGGGCCGTAAGTGGCGGTGCCGCTTGCTACGTACAGC
>Ga0082212_10009403_pt1 | contig 12613 bp, 8 predicted proteins | sample TergutNt197P3_FD_71548 | JGI IMG/M metagenome (GOLD analysis project Ga0082212, IMG submission 71548) | Neocapritermes taracua P3 segment gut microbial communities from Petit-Saut dam, French Guiana - Nt197 P3 | ecosystem: Host-associated > Arthropoda: Insects > Digestive system > Gut ... | reverse complement strand
CTTGCTTGTTATTTCTGCTTTTAGTTGCTCTTCCTGACTTGTTTGCTTTTTCTGTGCCTGCTTGCTATTTCTGCCCTTGCTTGCTCTGTGGCAGAGCAATGAATTCCGCAAAAGCCCTATGTGTCGAACGTGATCCCGATCACCGCGCATGGCGGGATCCGGAAGCGCGCCTCATCTCCGGACCACTCGATCCCGGCAGCTTGCTGCGGTTTTACACGGCCAGGCGCGTCAAAATCGTTGTGCGCGCACATTTCACCAGTGAGCACCCGCGCCGTAACAGCGCCTGCCGCCCTGCCCTCTATCCGGCAGTAAATATCCTGCGCATCATGCGGGGAGAGGTTTACCAGTGTCGCCAGTATCCTGCCGTTTTCGTCCTGTGAAGCGGAAAGATGCAGGTCCGGGATCGTGTATCCCCCCGACTGGATATCTTCCGCCTCAACGCTGCTTGAAAGAAGGCGGGCGCCCTGATGCCCCTTGTAAAGGTCGAACACATGATATGTCGGGGTCAGGAGCATTTTTTCCCCCTGTGTCAGGATGACCGCCTGCAGCACGTTGGCCGTCTGCGCGAGGTTTGCCATGGTGACGCGGGCGCAGTGCTTGTTGAATATATTCAGCGTAACGCCGGCCACAAGCGCGTCCCGCATGGTGTTCTGCTGATACAGAAAGCCCGGGTTTGTGCCTTCGGCCACGTCAAACCATGTGCCCCATTCATCGACCACCAGGCCTACGCGCCTCTCCGGGTCGAAGCGGTTCATTATGTCTGTGTGGCCCTTTATTATTTCATCCATGCGCAGGGCTTCGCTGATTGTATGGAAGTATTTTTCTTCGCCAAAGGAAATAGCTGAGCCGCGGCCCTCCGGTCCTCCGGGCGAGGTATAGTAGTGCAGCGACAGACCGTCCATTCGGTAGCTTATACCGTCACGGGGCCCTTCGGGGCGGTGGCAGCGTTCCATCATGACCTCTGTCCAGTGGTAGTCGTCCCTGTTCGGGCCGCAGGCGATTTTGGCGATTTTGTTTTCGCCATACTCACGCACATAGGTCTGATAGTGCTTGTAGACGGAGGAGTAGTATTCTACGCACATATTGCCGCCACAGCCCCAATTTTCATTACCCACGCCAAAATATTGTATGTCCCATGGCTCTTCCCGCCCGTTTGCCCTGCGAAGATCAGCCATCGGCGATGTCCCGTCAAATGTCATATATTCGACCCACTCACTCATCTCGCGCACACTGCCGCTGCCGGCATTGCCCGATATGAAAGGGGCGCAGCCGATCTGCCTGCACAGATCCAAAAACTCATGGGTCCCGAAGGAATTGTCTTCGACTACGCCGCCCCAGTGGGTGTTCACCATTTTCTTGCGCTGTTCCCGTGGCCCGATGCCGTCCATCCAATGGTACTCATCAGCGAAGCAGCCGCCCGGCCAGCGCAGCACCGGAACCTTGATGCCCCTAAGCGCCTCCGCCACATCCACGCGAATTCCGTTGATATTGGGTATGGGCGAATCCTCGCCAACAAAAATCCCTTCGTAAATGCACCGCCCGAGATGCTCGGCAAAATGACCGTAAATATTTCGGTTAATCGTTTCACCTTTATTGCCTGGGTCAATTACAAGTCTACGCATTGCCGAACCTCTTCAGTTGGTGGGTATTTTAATGATTCGAGCGACTGTATCGCGCACGATCAATTTGCTTGGGATGACGACACAGCGTTCTTCGCCGTCTTCGCCTGCGCTACCGCCGCCCGCGCCGATGCTGGACCCGCCGCTTGCTCCGCCCGCACTGATGTTGGACCCGCTTCCGGAGCCGCTGGACCCGCCGCTTGCGCCACCCGCGTTGATGCTGGACCCGCCGCCGGAGCCGCTGGAACCGCCAAAGCCGCCGAGTTTCTGCGCCGCCATACGGGCCGCGGCAAAACCAATGGCCTTCAAATCGATCTCTACGGTGGTCAGCTTCGGAAACACAAAGTCCGACACTTCCCTGTTGTCAAAACCCGCGACCGAAATATCCTCGGGAACACGCAGCCCCGCTTCTCTGATTGCGTCCATAGCCCCTATAGCCATAAAATCGTTCATGGCCAAAACCGCCGTTGGCAACCTGTCCTTTTCCTGTTTCAGCAACTCCTTCATGCAGGAATACCCGGAGACGCGTTCCCAGTCGCCGTTCTTCACCAGCGCGCTGTCAAGCACACGCCCGGCCTCGCTGAATGCCTTTTGTATCCCCTTAAGGCGCGTTTGCGCCGGGGCTGTATGTGCGATCCCCGTGATGACTGCGATCCGCTCATGCCCGCACTCGATCAAATGACGCGTGAGAAGTGTTGAAATCATCTCGTTTTCATATGTGACCGACCAGGTATGGTCGTCGCCGGAAGTGGAATACGCTATCACGACAGGCCTGTTCACATTCGCTATTATGCCGGATATATCCCGGTCGAACATCCCTATATAAATGATGGCGTCGACCTTGGTGGCCGAAGCCAGGAACGACACCGCTTTGTTAATTTTCTCTTTCTGGTGGACTATCTGGTCATACCTGTTGTACAGGCTGTCCAGCATCCGAAGGTCGCTGAGCACTATCTGGTAGTCGGTCTGTTCCATGTATTCGGAGATGCCGCCAACGACGCGCGAAGTCGGGAAGGCCAGTATGTCTTCCGCCAGCACCCCAATGATATTTGTCTTTTTCGTGCGGAGGCTTTTGGCAAAACGGTTGGGATGATAATCCATCGCCTCGATTACGTCGAGGATACGCTGCCGCTTCTCAGGCATCACAGGCTTGGTATCGTTTATGACATATGATACCGTGGCGGTCGAAACGCCTGCCTCCCTGGCGATATCCTTGATAGTGACGGGGCGGGCCCCTTTTACCTGTGTATCCAATCCAGCCATGTCCTCTCAAACCCTCACTGAACCGTCTATCTAAACGATTAGTCTAATCGTTTAGATTTTCAATATATATTATACTTATGCCTTTGTCAAGATAAAAATATACCCCAAACGGTACGAAATCTTCTCCAAATTGTACGAAATCTTCTCCATAAGGCATGAAGTCTTCTTTAAAAAAGCAGGACGGCCATCCCGTCCTCCAAAGAGGCGGAATCCTCGCAAGGGCATGCAGCCAAACTTTAGCCTGCAAGGGCATGCAGCCAAACTTTAGCCTGCAAGGGCGTGCCGCAAAACTTGCCCTTGACGGCTGCACGCCCGCATACTACCATAGTCACTATGCTGCGTTTTTCTATTGCCCGGGCCGGCCGCAGGATTAAGGCCCATAATTGGCAGGAGGTTCCCTGCATTTTTCAAGGAGGATTTTAAATGTCTATGTCTCCCGGGAATCATTTTTATGATGACAAAATAAGCGCACTGGCAGAGTACCTGAAGGACGGGACTCTCGAATACTTTCATGATGTGCTTTTGGAAGAGGACGGCCTGGTAATGTGGGTCGATTGGCGCGAGGAAGATGACGCTATTGTTGAGTACTGCGAAGAAATACTCCAGACCGGGGAATTGGCTGCGGAAGTAGTTGACTCGGATGACAGCCCGGTTGGCTATGATATCATTATTACCTTCAGGGGCGAGGGCCACAGGATAGAATACCCCGGTGAAACCACGTCCAGGGATATAACCATCATCACCTTGAATGAGGTTTTGCAACCTGATTTCGAAATCCGCTTTTGTGTTGATTCGGATGGCAGCGATTCTTTGGCGTTCCTTCCGTTGCCGGCTGAGAGGTGGGCCGAATTGGAGAAGGTTTCCGGCATTGAAAAAGTAAATAAATGCTTTTTAAAAGTCCAACAGGGATCGACGTTTTTTGGTTGAGTAGCGATAATTGGACAGGCATTGTTTGGCCGAGGTTGCTGTTCACTCCATGCAGCGGGATTTGGCATGTTTTCCGGCTAGGAAGCCTTCGGGTTCTTCGATTTAAGCTGCTTAGCCTTGCAAAACACAGTGAATCACGAAAAAATGGCACAAAATCGAAGTTCTGTTTGATTTATGGTATATTTTGGCAGGCTTTTTCGCCTATATAGATACTTTTCTGGTGTATACTGGGAAAAATAACGTTGAAACCACCCATTTATTGGCAAAAAATGAACACAAATCAAACAAAACTTCGAATTTGTGCCAAAAAAGAAAAAGGGGGAAAGGGAAAAGGAAAGGAAAAGGACCCGTAAAGGATAAAGGACCCGCAAAAGGATCCACAAGCCGCAAGCAAAGGAGCCGCAACTAGGAGCTTCGTCCCAAAAATCAAAAACAATAAAATCATTAAAAACACCTATTCAGCTATTAAGTTTTTCCCGTACGCCATGTACTTCCAGCAAGGCTGGGCTTCCGCAACATGAACTGTAACTAGCCAGGCGATAAATTCGCAAAAACCCGATGATGCCGCTTGACAGCGCCCGCAAGTTAGCATATGCTAACATCATGAGAAAAATCAGCGAGCTTGCTCCCGGGCAGGGCGGGATAATCAGGCGCGTAGGCGGTGAGGGGGAATTCCGCGACAGGCTTCTTGACATGGGGCTGACGCCGGGGACGCATATCTTTTTACGCAAGACAGCGCCGCTTGGCGACCCGCTCCAGCTTTCGCTGCGCGGTTATGAACTGACCATACGCAAAGCCGATGCTTCGCGCATCAGCATCTCCCCTATGCCTGAGGCGGGATCCGGACAATTCAGGCCCTGCTATGGTGACTGCCGGAATTGTATCATACAAGAGGATATCCGGGCCGAACGCCCTGTAGACTGCCGCGAGGACAATCAAGGCGGGAGCCATGCCCACCACCACGAAGGCGGGAGCCATGCCCACCACCATGAAAACGGGAGCCATGCCCACCACCACTTAGGCGGGAGCCATGCCCACCACCACGAAGGCGGGAGCCATGCCCACCACCACAATAATAGGGGAACCGGACGCGATGAGCCACGATAAAAGTGCCCGCCGGACGGAAAAAGCGCGCCACGGTTTGAAGACAGCAGGGCCGAACGAAACGCCCCACAGCATAGGAACAGCAGATTCGAACGAAACGCGCCACGGTATGAAGACAGCAGAGCCGAACGAAACGCGCCACAACATTGGAACAGCAGGGCCGAACGAAACGCCCCACAGCATGGGAACAGCAGATTCGAACGAAACGCGCCACAGCATGAAGACAGCAGGGCCGAACGAAACGCGCCACAGCATGAAGACAGCAGAGCCGAACGAAACGCCCCACAACATTGGAACAGCAGAGCCGAACGAAGCGCGCCACGGTATGAAGACAGAAGAGCCGAACGAAGCGCGCCACAGCATGAAGACAGCAGGGCCGAACGAAGCGCGCCACGGCATGAAGACAGCAGGACCGAACGAAGCGCGCCACGGTATGAAGACAGCAGGGCCGGGCGAGGCGCGCCACAGTATGAGGACAGCAGGACCGGGCGAGATACACCAGGCTTTGCGGGAGAGCGGCGCCCCCGCGCACGGTCGCATTGTCATTGCGCTCGCCGGCAACCCAAATTCGGGCAAGACGACGCTGTTCAATATGCTGACTGGCGCAAACCAGCACGTCGGCAATTTCCCGGGCGTGACCGTCGAAAAGAAGGAAGCCATTATTCGGGAGAACGGCGAGTACCTGCCGAGGCATTCCGCGGAGCACGTCGCCCTCATCGACCTGCCGGGGATCTACTCGCTTTCCCCGTATACCCAGGAAGAGATCGTCTCAAGGGATTTTATAATAAACGAGAAACCGGACGCCCTTATCAACATTGTCGATGTGATGAATATCGAACGCGGCCTGTATTTGTCCCTTCAGCTCATGCAGCTGGGTACGCCGATGGTGATCGCGCTCAATATGATGGACGAACTCCACGAAAACCACGGCTCGGTCGATATAAGCATGCTTTCCGAAAAAGTTGGCGTGCCCGTCGTGCCGATCTCAGCGTCAAGGAAAGAAGGCGTGGGGGAGTTGCTGGAAACGGCCCTGCGCGTCGCGCTCGACCACAGGCTGCCGCAGGTGCAGGATTTTTGCACGGGCGCAGTGCACCGGGCCATACACGCGGTAGCCCATATCATTGAAGACCATGCGAACAAGGCAGGGGTCGCGCCGCGTTTTGCCGCCACCAAACTCATAGAAAACGACCCCCCGCTGCTGGATGCGCTCGGCCTCACCGAACACGAACGGCACACCATAGCCGAGGCCGTCATATATATGCAGGATGAAACCGGCACTGACAGGAAATCGGCCATCGCCGACATGCGTTACGAGTTCATCGACGGGGCCATCGCAGGCGCTATTGAGAAGCCCCATACGACGCTCCATCAGGACAGGAGCGCGCGGATTGACAGCCTGCTCACTAGCAAATATTTCGGCATCCCTGTCTTTGCCGGCATCATGGCGCTGATTTTCTGGCTCACCTTCGGGGTGATCGGCGCCGCGCTGTCCGGCGCGCTGGGGCTGTTCTTTGAGGTGGCGGGGAATGCTGTAACAGCGGCGCTTGTCGAAGCGGGCGTTAATGCGGTAATTCAATCATTTGTGGGCGACGCGGTCTTTGCCGGCGTAGGTTCTGTCATCTCGTTCATCCCTATGATCATCGTCATGTTTTTCTTCATGTCGATCCTTGAAGACTCAGGCTATATGGCGCGCGTCGCTTTTATCATGGACAAGGCGCTCAGAAAACTCGGGCTTTCAGGACGCAGCATCATCCCCATGATCCTGGGGTTTGGCTGCACGGTGCCCGCAATCATGAGCGCGCGCACCCTGTCATCGGAACGTGACAGAAAAATAACTATTATGCTTACCCCTTTCATGAGCTGCACGGCAAAGCTCCCGATCTACGGGGCGCTGGCCGCCGCCTTCTTTTCGGGGCATGTCGGGCTCATCGTGCTCTCGCTATACGCGCTTGGCATTCTTGTGGCAATCATCGCCGGTTTTGTGCTGAGCAAACTCGTCTACCGCGGCAACCCTGTCCCGTTCATTATGGAGCTGCCGACATACCGGCTGCCGGGGATCCGCACCGTCGCGATCCTTTTGTGGCAAAGGACCAAGGACTTCCTTCAAAGGGCGTTCACAGTCATCTTCGTCGCGACCATAGTGATCTGGTTTTTCCAGACATTTGACGGGCGGCTCAATCTGTGCGCAGACCAGGCGGAAAGCATGCTGGCGATGTTCGGGGGGCTGATCGCGCCAGCCTTTGCGCCGCTTGGTTTCGGCTCCTGGATATTCGCGACCGCCATCATCTCCGGCTTTATAGCCAAGGAGACGGTGGTAAGCTCGCTGGCCGTATTGACGGGCGCGGCGTCCGTCCTGTCGCTTGAGGCTGCCCTGCCGGGGCTGCTTTCCCCCGTCCAGGCATACAGCTTCCTCGTATTCTGCCTGCTCTATACACCGTGCGTGGCGGCGATCAGCGTCGTGGGCAAGGAAATGGGGAGCGGCCTTGCGTCGGTCAATATGGTGCTTCGCCAGACAGTTATCGCGTGGGTCATCAGCTTTCTCGTCTACCATATCTGCCTGATCTTCACTTGATCACGATTCCCTTATTTTCAAAGCAGCAAAAGGAGGCGCTTCGATATGAAAAAAACAGGGCAAAACATTATAACAACAGAAATGATATTACAACCGGTTTCCCACTCAAACCCGGGCGGCAGCAGCTTTTCCCAGCGCGTCAAGCTGCTCACCCCGCCGTCCCGGGCCGAAATAACCAAAGTCCTTTATATAATGGGGCTTGAGCAGGACCTGGGCGACAGATGGCTTCTTGAACCCTACGAAGCGTTCGGAAGACGGGAGGATATGGTCATCATCTGCGCCGAACACCGGGGCTACGGAAAGAGCATCTTCGGCGGCGACCAGACCTGCCCCGACTATATCTCAATACCCGAGGCGCTGGCCGACTACCATGCCGTGCGGGAGAAGTACGCAGAACGCTTCCCGGTGGATTGGATCGTCTACGGCTGCAGCTACGGAGGCGCTTTGTCGATCAACTATGCCCACACGTACCCCGGCGACATGGGGGCCGTAATATGTTCCAGCGGCGTAGTTGACTGGAACGCGATGCTGCCGGAGTATGACGTGGTCGCCCGTGAGAACCTTGGCGCCGGACTCTACGAGCGGCTGTGCGTCCACGTGGACAGGCTTTCGCCCGCCGAGCCCTTCGATAAGAATTGGTACGGGCGGGAATTGATATACGCCTTTACGACCGGTGTGTGCCAGTACCGGGAGAACCAAAATCTGATCGGCTTGATCAATGCCCTTGCCAAGCTGCCGACGTCTGCGTTCATCGGTGCGCTCCGCGCGATAGACGCGATGTTTACCGGACGCGCCGTATCCGAATATGCCGAGTCCAACCGGGCGCTGACCCTGTCAAACACCCAGGCGGAGACCTGCCGGTGGAGCTGGCGGGTCTGGCGCTACCAGCAGGCTTTCCAGACCGGGACCTTCTGGGCGCCCTCGGAGGAGCGGAGCATATACCGGCGAAGCGAGGCGGACTGGCTTGATGAATGCCAGAGGCTGTTTGGGCGCGAGGCCACGGTGTTCGGTTCCGGCACAGGCTGGGACGTAAGGGCCATGGCCGGCGAGCTGAGTGTTCCGATGGTCTATGTGAGAGGGGACAAGGATCCCTGGCGGGAGGTGGGCCTCGAAGAGGATTTCCCGTTGAAAAAGGGCACGATAATGAACATTGCGGGCGGTTTTCACGGGCCGGAACGCTATCCGGACACCGGGCCTTCTGTCTTCGCCGAAGCCATGAAGTACCTGGAAGAAGGAAGAGCTGAAGGATGAGCCGCAGGAAGGTTTGAAGGAAGAACCTAAGGATGAGCCGCAGGAAGTTGAAGGAAGAATCTAAGAATGAGCCGCAGGAAGTTGAAGGAAGAATCTAAGAATGAGCCGTAGGAAGGTTTGAAGGAAGATTTGAAGAATGAACCGCAGGAAGTTGAAGGAAGATTTGAATAATGAGCCGAAGGAAGGCTCACGGAAAGGGTTGAAAAAGGTGGATGGAAATGGGCTTTGACTACGAAAGCCGGCTGAAAAAGCTCCAGGCTAAAATGAAAGACGAGGGTTTGAGCGCCTTCCTGGTCTCAACACAGGACGGCATATACTACCTCTCCGGCGCGTCCTACAAACCGGAGGAGCGCCCTTTCTTCATCATCGTCAGGCAGGAAGGCAAATTCGGCCTGATCGTCCCGTACCTGGAATACGAGCACATGAAAAAGGTACCCGGCTACGGTACGCTTGAATACTACTTTGAATACCCCAGCGTTGAGGGCCAAAACTGGCACGACCGTCTGGCGGCGGCGCTTGGGCCGGACGCCCGCGTCGGTGTGGAGCCGGAGCTTTCCGCCGCCAAATGCAGCCTGCTAAAGGTGCGCGAAGTGGTGGTATCCGACGCCATTGCCCGTCTGCGCATGGTCAAGGAGCCCGGGGAGATAGAGGCAATCCGCGCCGCCGCCCGGTGGACCGACAAGGGCATGAAGCTGCTGCACGGCGGCATTTATCCGGGAAGCGCGGTAATAGAAACACTTACACACGCGAAAAAGCTGCAAAACGGGGTCATTGCCTCAGGCGATTACGATTATCTTAATTGCTCATTCCTCACCGCCGGATGGCCCGCGCCCAAGAGCGCCCAGCCCCACAGCGTCCCTGATTTCCATATGCGCATGGGGCGCGGCCCGATTGTCCTGATGAGCTACAACCGCGTCAACGGTTACGCTGCCGAATGCGAGCGCACTGTCTTTCTGGGCGAGCCTTCATCTGAGGAGCTGGACCTGTACAATGTGATGACCGAGGCGCGGGAGCTGGCATTTTCCATGGTCCGCCCGGGCGCTTCCTGCGGCGGGATAGACGCCGCCACCCGGGATTTCTTTGAGTCCAAAGGCCTTGGCGCCAGGATACTGCACCGCACCGGCCACGGCATCGGCCTTGGCAACCACGAGCAGCCCTGGCTGAGCAAGGGCGGCGCCGATGTCCTTGAGGAGAACATGGTCATAAGTATAGAGCCTGGCCTGTACCTTGACGAGATCGGCGGCTTCCGCCATTCCGACACGGTGCTGGTGACAAACAACGGCTATGAAATACTTACCGGATACCCCTGCGACCTTGAGAGCCTCATCGTCCGCGGCGCCCGGCCCGTTCAGAAAATCAAAGGCGCCATAATAAGGAAGGCGATGCATTTTTGATCGTTATTTTTGCGACCGTTTAAATCCGGCCTTATTTACTGTACAATACTGTCCGGGAGGGCAGATAAGATGAGGCATTTTATAATGATGGTTGCGATGGCGGGGCTGCTTGCGCTGGCGCCGGGCTGCGGCGCGAAATCCGAAAGCGGCGGGGCCGGTTTTTCATCGTTCCTGGATACACTCAAGCAGCTTGAGAATGCTGACAGGGCAGGCGGCATAGTCGGGCTTGTGCAAGGCTCGGTTTCAATGCTGGGCGCGGATTCGGCGGCGCTGGACCAGGCCGAATACGGCTTTGAGTATCTGGCCAACGCCGATGTGTACAGGAAGGATGTAATAATTTTTGGCGTGTCGGGTTTCCTGGATATCAGCGTGGAGAGTGGCAGGATTTCTGAAATCAATTACTATTTGGCGGAGCACGCGGATGGGTTCGGCCAGGATGAGACCGGGCTCCTTGATAATGTAATTTCAGAGTATGGCAGCCCCTCCAGCATCCATTACCACGACGAGCCGCTAAGTGATATCCAGAAAATCAAAGACGAATACAGCGAAGGCGACGAACTGTCCCACATCAAGTATAACTGCCTGTGGGAAGACATCGACGGAAACGGCCATACGTTTTCCATAGGAAAAGAATTCGCTGTTTTCCAGAACAAGAACCTGAGCTATTACTTTTTTTCGTAAGCCGCCCGCAGTGAAAACCGGGCAGCCTGGCCCTGCAATGCCTGCGGCCTGACCTGCAATGACGGCAGCCTGGCCCTGCAATGCCTGCGGCCTGACCTGCAATGACGGCAGCCGGACCCTACAATGACGGCAGCCTGGCCCTACAATGCCTGCAGCCGATACTGCAATGCCGGCAGCCTGACCCTGCAATGACGGCAACCTGACCCTACAATGCCTGCAGCCTGACCCTACAATGACGGCAGCCGGTCCACTGCGGCCCGCTCTATAGCCAGTCCGGCCTTGTAGCGCTCCATCCAGCCGGTGAAGCCTTGCAGATCCCCGGCGTCCGGCTCTAAGCGCACCCCTGCGTTGCCGGCAAAAACCTTTTCCGTGAGGAACGACTCAAGCGGCTCGCCATTGTTCAGCAGGTACGCCGCCAAAAGCGCGATTCCCCACGCCCCGCCTTCTCCGGCTGATTCAAGTACCGTAACAGGCACGTTCAGCGCCGCGGCCATAAACCGCTGTCCGACGCCCGGCGTCTTGAACAACCCGCCATGGCCGAGGAGCTGGTCAAGGCAGACACTCTCTTTTTCAGTAAGTATATCCATGCCCAGCTTCAGCGTCCCCATCGTGGAATACAGCAGGGCCCGCATAAAGTTTGCCAGTGAGAAACGGCTGTCCGGCATCCGCACGAAAAGCGGGCGCCCTGCCTCAAAGCCTGTGATCGGCTCGCCCCCAAAGTAATTGTAAGCCAAAAGGCCGCCGCAATCGGGATCCCCTTTCAGCGCTTCAAAGTATAAGGCGTCGTACAGCGCGGCCTTCTCCATGCTGTTTCCCGTGGCGCCGCTGAACTCGCCAAACAGCTTCACCCAGGCGTCCAGATCGGAGGTGCAGTTGTTGCAGTGCACCATCGCCACTGGCTTGCCGGACGGGGTCGTGACCATATCGATTTCCGTATACACGTCGGATAAATCCTTTTCAAGGACTATCATGGCGAAAACGGAGGTGCCCGCGGAAATATTGCCCGTGCGTACCGCCACGCTGTTTGTTGCCACCATGCCGGTCCCGGCGTCGCCTTCCGGCGGGCACAGCGGGATGCCGGCCTTGAGCCGCCCGGCCGGATCCAGAAGCCTTACGCCCTCCTCCGTGAGGCAGCCCGCGTCTTCGCCCGCGTCAAGCGCCTTTGGCAATATGTCTTCAAGCTTCAAACCCGATCCCTGGTCTGCCGCAAGCGCGTTAAACTTTTCAACCATGCGTGCATTGTAGCCTTTTTCTGTGCTGTCAATCGGGAACATGCCGGACGCGTCGCCGAGGCCGAGCACCTTTTCCCCCGTAAGTTTCCAATGGACATAGCCCGCCAGGGTAGTAAGGAACGCGATCTCTTCGACATGCGGCTCCTTGTTCAGGATCGCCTGGTACAGATGCGCAATGCTCCACCTTTGCGGGATATTGAACCCGAAGCCCTCCGTGAGCGCCGCCGCAGCCTGTTCCGTGATCGTATTGCGCCAGGTGCGGAATGGGGCCAACTGCTTCCCGTCCTTGTCAAACGGCAAATACCCGTGCATCATGGCCGATATACCGATAGCGCCTATACTGTCCAGCGCCGCCGCGTTCCCCTGCGCTTCAGCCTCTTTCGCCAGGTCCGCGAAGCTTGCCTGGAGCCCGGCCCATGCATCCTCCATGCTATAGGTCCACACGCCCGTCTCAAGCCTGTTTTCCCAATCATAGCTCCCCGATGCTATCGGCTGAAAGTCCTCGCCGATCAGCACCGACTTGATGCGGGTCGAGCCCAGTTCGATCCCGAGAAATGTTTTTGCGCCTCC
>Ga0082212_10009402_pt1 | contig 12614 bp, 23 predicted proteins | sample TergutNt197P3_FD_71548 | JGI IMG/M metagenome (GOLD analysis project Ga0082212, IMG submission 71548) | Neocapritermes taracua P3 segment gut microbial communities from Petit-Saut dam, French Guiana - Nt197 P3 | ecosystem: Host-associated > Arthropoda: Insects > Digestive system > Gut ... | reverse complement strand
GGAGTTTTGCTTTGCAAAACTCCATACATAAGTTAGGTATATAAGGCGCCCCGGCGTTTTCATATTCCAAACCGATCATCAGTTTTGATGAGATAGGTGGAAGGGCAGTTCCATTATCTGCTTACTTTCCCCTCATTAGAATTGCCTTATCGGAAAAATTATTTAGGAGGAAGATACAATGGCAAAGGATAAGTTCAATAGAACAAAAATCCACATGAACGTGGGGACGATTGGACATGTCGACCACGGCAAGACGACCCTTTCCGCCGCCATCACCGGGTTCTGCGGAAAGCATTACGGCGACAAGGTCATGAAGTTTGATGATATTGATAACGCTCCGGAAGAGAAATCCCGCGGCATAACTATCAATACAAGGCACCTGGAATACCAGTCGGACAAGCGGCATTATGCGCACATCGACTGCCCCGGCCACGCCGACTATATCAAAAACATGATCACCGGCGCAGCCCAGATGGACGGCGCTATACTTGTAGTGTCGGCGCCCGATTCGGTTATGCCCCAGACCCGTGAGCATATCATCCTTGCCCGCCAGGTAGGCGTCCCCAACATCATCGTTTTCCTCAATAAAGTAGACCTTGTAGACGATCCGGACCTTCTGGAAATCGTCGAAGAAGAAATAAAAGACGTGCTTACCGCCAACGGTTTCCCCGGCAACGAAATCCCTATCATCAAAGGTTCGGCTTTCAAAGCCATGGAAGACATTACAAACAAGGGCGAGGAAAGCGATAATACTGTCTGCATCAAGGAGCTGCTCGATACCATGGACAGCTATTTCCCCGATCCGGTCCGCGATGACGAAAAACCCTTCCTTATGCCCATCGAGGATGTGTTCACCATTGAAGGGCGCGGCACTGTAGTTACCGGCAAGGTAGAACGGGGCATTATTAAAAAAATGGAAGAAGTCGAGATCGTCGGTATCAGGCCTACCCAGAAAACTGTCGCCACCGGCCTCGAAATGTTCAATAAGGAACTCGATGACGTCCAGGCTGGCGAGAATGTCGGCGTGCTCCTTAGGCGTATCGAGAAAAAAGGCGTCGAACGCGGGCAGGTTCTGGCAAAGCCCGGTTCAATTACCCCCCACCACAAATTCAAGGGCCAGATTTATTGTCTGTCCAAAGAAGAAGGCGGACGGCACAGCCCGTTCTTTACCGGTTACCGGCCCCAGTTCTATTTCCGTACCACCGATATTACCGGTACGGTAAAACTGCCGGAAGGCAAAGAGATGGTAATGCCTGGGGACAATACCGAGATTTTCGGCGAACTTATACATCCTATTGCCATGGAGAAGGGGCTTCGTTTTGCAATCCGCGAAGGCGGCAAAACCGTTGCGTCCGGCCAGGTAACAGAGATAGTAGAGTAAAGACGGAGGAACAATGGCTAAGGAACGAATTCGCGTCAGATTGCGCGGTTTCGATGTCGAGCTGATCGATCAGAGCGCGAAATCAATCGTTCAAACGGTTCAGAAGGCAGGCGCCAAAGTAACAGGCCCCATACCTCTTCCAACCCGCATTAACAAGGTTACGGTACTTCGTTCGCCCCATGTGAACAAGAAAAGCCGTGAACAGTTTGAAATGCGTACACACAAGCGGTTAATAGACATTATTAACCCGTCTTCGGAAGTAATGGATTCCCTGATGAAGCTGGAACTGCCGGCCGGGGTAGATGTAGAAATTAAGCAATAACCTGATCTGGCCTCCTGGCCATTTTAAATGCCAATGGGCTTTGTGCCCTTTGCAGTGTTTTGTGGCATTTTAGATGGTCAGGTGGCCGGGTAAAGGCGGGAGTAGTGTCATGTTGGGTCTAATGGCCAAAAAAGTGGGAATGACTCAGATCTTCGATGATGAAGGCAACTTTATACCGGTAACGGTGCTGAAGATCGATCCGAATGTGGTCATAGCCCGGAAAGAAAAAGAAAAAGACGGTTATGATGCTGTTGTTCTTGGTGTTGGCGAAGTAAAGAAGGGAAAAGTCATAAAGCCGCGGGCAGGTCAGTTCCCCGAAGGGATCGAGCCGAAAAAAACGGTGCGCGAAGTCAGGGATTTTGGAAAAGAAGTAGCGGCGGGCGATAAACTTGGCGTGGAACTTTTCGACGGCTGCCGTTATGTCGATGTAAGCGGGGTAAGCAAGGGGAAAGGGTTCCAGGGCGTTGTAAAACGCTGGGGTTTCCACGGCGGCCCGAAACGGCACGGTTCCAAATTCCACCGTGAGCCGGGCTCAACAGGGCAGGCAACGTACCCGCACAAAACCTTTAAGAACGTTAAGCTTCCCGGTCGCATGGGCCGGGAAAAGGTTACCGTGTTAAGCCAAAGGCTGGTAAAAGTTGATACGGAAAAGAACCTTTTAATGATACGGGGCGCAGTACCGGGAATTAACAAAGGCCTTGTTTTTGTCCGGCACGCGGTTAAAAAGTAGGAAATTATGCAGGGGAAAGTATATTCAATAGAAGGCAAGGAACTCCGTACCATTGAACTGGACGATGCCGTTTTCGCTCTGCCGGTGAACGACGATGTGATCTGGTATGCAATTAACAACGAGCTTGCCAATAAAAGGATGGGGACCGCTTCGACAAAAGATCGCGGCGAAGTTCACGGTTCCAATGCCAAGCCGTATAAACAGAAAGGGACAGGGCGCGCCAGGCGGGGCGACAAAAAATCACCGCTTCTTGTAGGCGGCGGTACAATCTTTGGGCCCAAACCCAGGGATTTTTCCTATTCAATCCCCAAAAAAGCAAAGCGCCTTGCCATGAAGACAATCCTTTCGCTCAAGGTACAGAGCGACACCTTAAAAATTGTGGAAGATTTTTCCATTGAATCGGGCAAAACAAAAGAGTTGGCAAAACTCCTTGGTAATTTTGGCGGGCCGGAGCGGACTGTTTTAATCCTTAAAGATGACGATCCTAAACTTAAGCGCGCCGCGTCAAACATCCCCTGGCTTTCTTACCTGTCGTATAACCGCCTCCGCGCCCACGACTTGTTTTACGGGCGCCGGGTGCTGCTCCTCGAAACTGCGGCAAAAAACCTTGGCGATTTTTACAGGGAGGCTGGCAAATGAGCTACGAGTCAATTTTAATTGAACCGGTCCTTTCGGAAAAGGCAAATATACTCCGCGAACAGGGTAAGTATGTTTTTAAAGTTGATCCGCGTGCAACCAAGCTGGAAATAAAAGAAGCGGTGCGGAAACTTTTTAATGTACACCCTGTTTCATGTACCGTCCTGAATATGGGAGGCAAACCCAAGAGGCTGCGGAACAGGCCGGGGTATACCTCATCATGGAAAAAAGCCGTGGTACGGCTGGCCAAAGACGAAAAGATCGGCATTTTTGAGGGCGTATAAACATGGGCATTAAAACATATAAACCGATCACCGCCGGGATGAGGCAGTGGACCAGCCTGGATTTTTCCGAGCTTACAAAAAAAGTAAAACCGGAAAAATCCCTTACACAAGGCCGGGCCGAACGGGCTGGCCGCGACTGGAACGGGCGCATCAGTGTCCGCCACAAGGGCGGGGGGCATAAACGCCGCTACAGGATAATCGACTTTAAACGCGACAAAATCGGCGTCCCCGGAAAAGTCGCAACAATCGAATACGATCCAAACCGGAGCGCCAACATCGCGCTGATCCATTATGCGGACGGCGAGAAGCGGTATATCCTTGCCCCTAAAGGGCTAAAGGTTGGCACTGTAATTAAGGCAGGGCCGGACGCCCCCATCGAGAGCGGGAACGCGCTGCCTCTGGAAAATATCCCCCTGGGGTTTACGGTCCACAATGTAGAATTAACCCTGGGCAAGGGCGCGCAGATGGTACGCTCTGCCGGTGTTGGCGCATTAATTGCCGCAAAAGAAGGGGACTATGTTACGGTTAAGCTACCTTCCGGCGAAATGCGCATGGTGTTTAAAAAATGCTATGCGACTATCGGTACGGTGGGCAACGAAGACCATATGAATACGACCCTGGGAAAGGCAGGCCGCAAGCGCTGGCTCGGCGTAAGACCAACAGTCCGGGGCATGGTAATGAACCCTGTGGATCACCCCCACGGCGGCGGCGAAGGGAAAAACAAGGGTATCCATCCGGTTACCCCCTGGGGGCAGCCCACCAAGGGGTACAAGACACGGAAAAAGCATAAGCCTTCCTCACGGTTTATTGTAAGCCGCAGGAAGAAGAAGTAGCCAATTTTAAAACTTTGTTAGTTTTAAAATTGGTTTTGGAAAAAACCGTTTATCCGGTTTTTTCCATTAAATCAAAGTAGCTTTTTCAAAGCTGAAGTTTTGAAAAAGCCCAGGAGATTAGTGAGTGTCGAGATCGATTAAGAAGGGGCCCTTTATCGAAAAGAGCCTTTACAAAAAGGTACTTGAGATGAGTAAGGCCGGGGACAGGAAAATGATAAAAACCTATTCCCGCTGTTCGACGATCATCCCCGAAATGGTTGGGGGTACGATCTCCGTATATAATGGCAAAACCTGGGTTCCCGTATACATTACGGAAAACCTTGTTGGCCATAAGCTGGGGGAATTTTCCCCAACCCGGATCTTCAGGGGCCATGCAGGTTCGGACAAGAAGGCGGTTAAAAAATAATGGCAAAGAAACCAATGCCGGCAAGCCGGGCAGATGCAGCGGCCCCAAAGGTTTTTAGGGCTGAATCGCGTTTTATAATCACCTCCCCCTATAAAATCAGGCCAGTGGCGGACCTTGTACGCCGGAAAAACTATACGGAAGCAATGGCTTTACTGGAAAATATGCCTCATAAGGGCGCAAGGTTAATCCGCAAAACGGTTAAGTCTGCGGCGGGCAATGCTTTGGATCAAAACAAGAAACTCGACGAAGACGCGCTTTATATAAAAGATGTTCAAATAAATGAAGGCCCGCGCATGAAGCGGGTTTGGTTTCGCGGTCGCGGCAGGGCGGATATGCTCCTAAAAAGAATGTGCCACATTGTCGTGGTGTTGGACGAGGCGGGGAAATAATGGGACAAAAAGTAAACCCAACTGGATTGCGGATTGGAATCAACAAAACCTGGGGATCACACTGGTATGTGGACCCAAAGGAATATGCAGCCACCCTGCACGAAGACCTTAAGCTGCGGAATTATATCCTTGGCATGGAAGAATGCAAAGGGGCAGATATTGCCGAACTGGAAATAATCCGGCACCCGCAGCGTATTACCATTGTAATTCACACAGCCCGGCCGGGGGTAATAATCGGCGTCAAGGGCGCAAATATAGAGAAGATCGGCAGCGACCTCCAGAAACTGGTTTCCAAAAAAGTGCAGATTAAAATAAAGGAAGTGCGCAACGCCGATAACAACGCTCAAATTGTAGCGCAAAACATTGCCCGCCAGCTTTTGGCCCGCGGTAGTTTCCGCCGGACAATGAAGCAGGCAATTTCCAATGCGATTAAAAAGGGCAATGCCCAGGGGATTAAAGTGCGCCTTTCCGGGCGCCTGGGCGGCGCGGAAATGTCACGGACAGAAGAAGCAAAAGAAGGGCGAATCCCGCTTCATACGCTCCGTGCGGATATTGATTATGGTTTTGCCGAAGCCCACACAACATTTGGCGCCATTGGCGTTAAGGTCTGGGTGTACAACGGCATGAAATACGGCAAGGAGCAGAAGGAAGATGCCGGAGCCCTTGTACGCAAACGGCGGGAAAGAGTCCCCGCCAAGGTATAGGGAGTTAGTATGCTTAGTCCCAAGCGTGTAAGGCACCGCAAGGTACAGCGGGGGAACATGCCCGGTAATGCAACACGGGGGAATACCGTAGTCTTTGGCGATTACGGCCTTATTGCCCTGGACAGGATGTGGATAACCAACCGGCAGATAGAGGCGGCGCGTGTTGCCATGAACCGCCATGTAAAGCGCGGCGGAAAGCTCTGGATCCGCATTTTTCCCGATAAACCGTTTTCCAAGAAACCGGCGGAAACCCGCATGGGCAAGGGGAAAGGCGCCCCGGAGTATTGGGTGGCGGTAGTTAAGCCCGGAACAGTAATGTTTGAACTGGGGGGCATCGACATTAAGCTTGCCGAAGAGGCGATGATGCTTGCGGGGGCAAAGCTGCCCATTAAGACAAAGTTTGTGGCCCGCAAAGATTTTGAGCTGGCATAAGGCATAGCACTCCAAGGAGAACGGAAGTTGAAGAATTCATTTAAAAGCCTGTCTTTTCCCGAGTTAAAGGCAAAGAGGGATGAGCTTACCAAAAAATATATGGAGCTGCGTTTTCATATGGTCATTGGGCATGTGGACAACCCCCTTCAAAAACGGGTGATGCGCCGTCAGATTGCCAGGCTTAATACACTAATAACAGCGCACGAAAAAGCCGCGGCAAAGCAGGCTTTTGTGGCTGGGAAGAAGGCTTAGTATGGAAAAGAAAACAAGGGGCGGAAAAAAGGAATTTGTCGGGATAGTTAAAAGCGACAAAATGGACAAGACCATTGTTGTTGCTGTAGAAACAAAGACACTGCACCCGCTCTATAAAAAGTACATTACCCGGATTAAAAGGCTTAAGGCGCATGATGAAAAAAATGACGCAAAAGCCGGCGACCGGGTTCGTGTAATTGAATGCCGGCCTGTCAGCAGGGAAAAATGCTGGAATCTTGTGGAAATCCTGGAACGGGCACGTTAGGGAAGGAGTAGGGTCATGGTACAGGTAGAAACCTTTCTGAATGTAGCCGACAATTCGGGCGCCAAAATCGTCCAGTGCATTAAGGTACTTGGCGGTTCAAAACGCAAGTATGCCAGCATTGGGGATATTATCGTAGTTGCGGTAAAAGATGCATTGCCTGCTTCGGCAATTAAGAAGGGGTCTGTAGAAAAAGCCGTTGTTGTACGTATCCATAAAGAATACCGGCGGCCGGACGGGACGTACATACGGTTTGACGACAATGCCTGCGTCCTTATCGATGCAGCACGCAACCCCAAGGGCAAACGGGTATTTGGGCCTGTAGCACGGGAACTGCGGGAAACAGCAGAGTACATGAAGATTGTATCGCTTGCGCCGGAAGTTTTGTAAAGGATCACTGGTATGGATGATAAAGCACATAAGTTTAAACTAAAGAAAGAAGACACCGTGGAGATAATTGCCGGCAAGGACAGGGGAAAGCGCGGGCGTATTTTAAAAATCCTCCGCGACAAGGACCGGATAGTGGTTGAAGGCCTTAACATGGTAAAGAAAACCAAAAAGAAACGCAGCCAGCAGGACAGGGGGGGTATAGCGGAAATTGAAGCGCCGATCCACTCATCCAATGTTATGATTGTCTGCAGAAAATGCGGCCCTGCACGTATTGGCTATAAACTTACGGGCAATAAAGATCCCAAAACCGGGAAAACAGAAAAAAAACGTGTTTGCAGAAAATGTGGGGAGGCTTTGTAATGGCTGACTATATACCCCGGCTTAAAAAAATATACAGGGAAGAGGTTGCGCCCGGGCTCTTAAAGGAATTCAACTACAAAACACCCATGCAAATCCCCCGCCTGGAAAAGATCGTTGTAAGCATGGGGGTAGGCGAGGCGCTGCAGAACAAAAAGCTGCTTGACGCTGCAATCGACGACTTAACAACGATCACGGGGCAAAAGGCGGTAAAAACAAAAGCCCGTAAAAGTATCGCGAACTTTAAGATTAGGGCAGGGCAGGAGATCGGCGCAAAGGTAACGCTGCGCGGGAAAATGATGTACGAGTTCCTGGACAGGCTTATTAATGTTGCCCTTCCCCGTGTAAAAGACTTCCGCGGGGTAAACCAGAACGCCTTTGACGGCCATGGGAATTTTTCGCTTGGTATTACAGAGCAGATAATTTTCCCGGAAATTGACTTTGACAAAATAGAGAGGGTGGCGGGGCTTAATATAGTCATCGTAACAACAGCCCGGACAGATGCGGAAGCGAAAGCTTTCCTTTCCAGGTTCGGTATGCCCTTTAGGAAATAGAAATGAATAATTGTGAGGTATGGTGAATGGCGAGAAAAGCGATGATCATAAAGGCGCTAAGGGCGCCTAAATATAAAACAAGGAAGGTCAACCGCTGCAGGATCTGCGGACGTGCCAGGGGTTACCTTAGAAAATTTGAAATGTGCCGCCTTTGCTTCCGCAAACTTGCGAGCGAGGGTCTTATTCCCGGCGTCACTAAATCCAGCTGGTAGGAGAAAAGGATGAGCGTTACTGATCCCGTTGCGGATATGCTGACCAAAATCCGGAATGCCGGAATGGCGAAGCATGAAAAAGTTGATATTCCTACTTCAAAATTAAAACTTGAGATAGTAAAGATCCTTAAAACCGAAGGATATATCAAGAACTTTAAAAAAGTGAATCAGGAAGGTTCCAATACGATCCGTGTGTTTCTTAAATACGACGATGAAACGGGGCCTGTGATCCACGGTATCGAAAAGGTAAGCAAGCCTGGACGGCGTGTGTATACGGGGTATCAGAATATGCCCCGTGTGTTCAATGGGTACGGTACACTTATCGTTTCCACTTCCCAGGGTGTTACTACGGGGAAGAAAGCTGCCGAAAAAAAAGTCGGCGGCGAGATTATCTGTACCGTTTGGTAAGGGGTAGCGAAATGTCGAGGATTGGAAAGATACCGGTTAAAGTTCCCCAGGGCGTAAAAGTAAGCTTCCAGGATGGAATAATGTCTGTGGAAGGCCCAAAGGGAAAGTTAACCCAAAAATATCACTCTTGCATAAGCTTTGAACCGAAAGAGGGCGAAATTAACGTAAGCCGGGCCGACGAACAGAAGCAGACCAAGGCTTACCACGGTTTATACAGGAACCTCCTTAACAATATGGTTACCGGGGTTTCCGAGGGCTTTAAGAGGACCCTGATAATTACCGGCGTTGGTTACAAAGCCGATGTACAGGGAAAGATGCTTGTGATGAGCCTTGGGTATTCAAACGATATCTATGTGGGGGTCCCCGATGACTTAAGCGTTACTGCCGACGGCTCAAAGCTTACCGTCAGCGGCATCGACAAGCAGCGGGTAGGTGAATTTGCCGCACAGGTACGTAAGCTGCGGAAACCAGAGCCTTACAAGGGCAAGGGGATCCGCTATGAAGACGAACATATCCGGCGGAAGGTCGGAAAATCCGGCGTAAAATAACAAGGATGAATAAATATGCTGCGTAAGATGTTGGAAAAAGACCGGAAAAGGCTAAAACGAAAAGTCCATATCCGTAAAAGCCTTTCGGGGACGGAAGCCAGGCCGCGTTTAACGGTAACAAGAAGCAACAAGGCGCTTTATATGCAGGTGATTGACGATGCAAAGGGGCATACCCTTGCCGCTGCATCTACCCTGGAAAAAGACCTCCGGAATATTAAACCCACGGTCGCCGGCGCGGCAGAACTTGGGGAAATAATGGGGAAGCGTCTTATGGAAAAAAATATAACAACCGTTGTATTTGATCGCAACGGCTATTTATATCATGGCCTTGTAAAAGCCATGGCGGATGGAACCCGGAAAGCCGGGGTCAAGTTTTAGGGGGCTAAATGGAGCAGGGAAGAGAAGGCCGCAGGGATCGCGACCGCGACAGGGGTCAGGAAAAAGAAAAAGAATTTATCGAAAAGCTCGTTAAGCTCAACCGTACCGCCAAGGTTGTAAAGGGCGGCCGCCGCTTTTCCTTTTCCGCACTTACCGTGGTTGGGGACAGAAAAGGAAATGTGGGTTATGGCTTTGGCAAGGCAAATGATGTGTCCGAAGCGATCCGGAAAAGCATAGAAAAAGCAAAACGGAATATGATAAAACTGCCCGTAAAAAACGGGACTATCCCGCACGAAATAGAGGGGGCTTTTAAGGCTTCGCGGGTATATTTAAAACCGGCATGTTCCGGGACAGGGATTATTGCAGGGGGCCCGGTACGGGCAATCATGGAAGCAGGCGGCGTTACCGACGTGCTTTCCAAATCAATCGGCGCATCCAGCCAGTACAATGTTGTTAAGGCAACTTTCGAAGGCCTAAGCAGGATGATGGACGTCCGGGCGCTGTCCCGCGCAAGGGGCAAGTCGATCAAGGAATTGTGGGGCTAGTATGGCACAAAAAATAAAAGTTACTTTGGTACGCAGCACAATCGGGAGGCTGCCCGTACAGCGGGCAACAGTCCGTTCCCTTGGTTTAAGGAAAATCGGCTCCAGTAATGTACTGGATGCAAACCCGTCTGTATTGGGGATGGTTAAAAAAGTTTCCCACCTTGTTTCGGTGGAAGAGGTATAGGGAAGAGGTAAAGAATGCACGACTTTAATTTACATGCCCCCGAAGGCGCAAATAGAAAGAAACGGATTATCGGCCGGGGCCAGGGTTCCGGCAGGGGCACAACATCGGGCAAGGGGAACAAAGGCCAGAAAGCCCGTTCCGGCGGCAAAACCTATTCCGGCTTCGAAGGGGGGCAGATGCCCCTTTACCGCCGCCTTGCCCAGAGGGGCTTTTCCAATTACCCGTTTAAAAAAGAATACCAGGTGGTAAACCTTTCTGAAATAGAAAAGCGTTTTGATGACGGGGCAGCAGTTGACGAGGCAGCCCTTTACACCAAAGGGCTTATAAAAGGGCCTGTCCCGGTTAAAATACTTGGAAACGGGGAAATAAGCAAAAAACTTACCGTAAAAGTCCCTGCCATTTCCGCTGCCGCAAAGGCAAAGATAGAGAAGGCAGGCGGGACTGTTGAAACAACTGTTTCATCACCCGAAAAAAACCATAAGAAAAAGGCATAGCAATGGCAAATCCGCTGATTGGCATATTCAGGGTTAAGGAACTCAGGGAACGCATTGTCTTTACCATGCTGCTCCTCCTGATCTTCCGTATAGGGGCAGTGCTTCCAATACCGGGAATTAATGTATCGATCCTTACAAATTATTTTACTTCCCAGCAGGATTCCGGAAACGCCATTGTGGATTACCTGGATTTCTTTGCCGGAGGCGCATTCTCCAATTTTTCGGTCTTCATGCTGGGGATTATGCCCTACATATCCATGTCGATTATCATGCAGCTCCTTATCATCGTTTTCCCGTCTTTAAAAAAACTCTCGCAGGAAGACGGCGGCAGGAAGAAGATTCAAAGCTATCAGCGCATGGGGACAGTGGTTGTTTGTATAATTCAGGCTTTTGCCGTTACCCAGTATGCCAAAGCCATTGCCCGCCAGGTAGAGGGTGAATTTTTTACCATTCCCAATTTTGTTTTCTTTTCCATAGTTGCAATACTAACCGTTACGACAGGCACAATGTTTTTAATGTGGCTTGGCGAACAGATTACGAAGCGAGGTATTGGGAACGGGATATCGCTTTTGATTTTTGCCGGTATAGTGGCGCGGCTTCCCCATGCAGTATGGGAACTTGGCCAGCAGGTATGGAGGGGCGAGCAGAACCCTGTTTTTGTTGCGATAGTATTTATTATGTTTATTGCCGTTGTTGCCCTGGTTGTCTTTGAACAACAGGGGCAGCGGAAAATTTCCGTGCATTATGCCAAGCGTATTGTAGGCCGCCGTATGTACGGTGCCCAGAATACCTATATCCCCTTTAAGATAAACCCATCCGGCGTAATTCCGGTAATTTTCGCTTCGTCAATTTTAACTTTCCCCATCCAGATTGCGTCGATGATAGGGCAGAATGTTGCCTGGCTTGGCGCTGTATCAAGGGTGCTGACCCCGCGCGGTACATTATACAATATACTCTATGTGCTGCTTATCGTTTTCTTTGCGTATTTTTACACCCAGGTAAGCCTTAATCCGTCCGAGATTGCAAAAAACATCCGGGAAAACGGCGGATCGATCCCCGGTATCAGGACAGACCGTATAGAAGAATATCTAACCAAGATACTCAACAGGATTGTACTGCCAGGCGCCCTGTACCTTGCTGTTATAGCCGTACTGCCTACGATTATACAGTACATATTTAAATTCCCGTCTTCTATCTCGTACTTAATGGGCGGTACTTCGCTTTTAATTTTGGTAGGTGTAGACCTGGATACGATGAGCCAGGTGGAAAGTTTGTTAAAGATGCATCATCACGAGGGGTTAACCAGAAAGGGCCGCCTCCGTGGAAGGAACCTATAATGTTTCTTTTTTTGGAAAAGGGAGTTTTGATTTGAAAGTCCGTACAAGTGTTAAACCAATTTGCGATAAATGCAAGGTGATTAAACGGAACGGGATTATCCGTATTATCTGCAAGAACCCCAAGCATAAGCAGAAGCAAGGATAGGAGTAATTTTATATGGCACGTATAGCGGGGATCGACCTTCCCAACAAACATGTAAACATCGCACTGACCTATATTTTTGGCATTGGGAGGTCAAGCGCCGACGAGATTTGCGAAAAGGCGAAAATCGACCCTTTAAGATTAATTAATGATCTTTCGCAGGAGGAGCTTGCCGAGCTTCGCCGGCTTATAGAAAACGACTATAAGGTAGAAGGCCGCCTTAGGACCGAAGTCGCCCTGAATATCAAGCGGCTTATGGATATTGGCTGCTACCGCGGGCTGCGGCATAGAAAAGGCCTGCCCCTGCGAGGGCAAAGGACACGGACAAATGCCCGCACACGCAAGGGCAAGAAGAAAACCGTTGCCGGGAAGAAGAAGTGATAAAATAAAAACTTTTAAAACTAATGTTTTAAAAGTTAAATGCTATATATGGA
>Ga0082212_10009401_pt1 | contig 12614 bp, 9 predicted proteins | sample TergutNt197P3_FD_71548 | JGI IMG/M metagenome (GOLD analysis project Ga0082212, IMG submission 71548) | Neocapritermes taracua P3 segment gut microbial communities from Petit-Saut dam, French Guiana - Nt197 P3 | ecosystem: Host-associated > Arthropoda: Insects > Digestive system > Gut ... | reverse complement strand
GAAGTTGATTATATGCAGCAGAATCATTTTTTTCAAGTTTTTCTATTTTTTCTGGAGTTCTTGTTCCTGCAACAACATCTTCACCTTGTGCATTCATAAGAAATTCGCCGTAAAAATAATTTTCTCCCGTAGCAGCATCACGAGTAAATGCAACACCTGTTCCTGATGTTTCACCCATATTGCCAAATACCATTGACTGAACATTTACTGCTGTTCCCCAAGATTCAGGTATTTCGTTCATTTTACGATAGACGATAGCACGCTCATTCATCCAAGAATTGAACACTGCTTCTATTGCTCCCATCAGTTGCACTTTAACATCTTGTGGAAATGATTTTTTTGTTTTCTTTTTAATAATTTCTTTAAACTCATCACAGATATTTTTCAAATCATTTGCTGTAAATTCAACATCAAGTTTAATACCAAGTTTCTTTTTCTTTTTTTCTAAAATTTCTTCAAATGGATCAATATCTTCTTTTGTTTCAGGTTTTAAACCAAGAACTACATCACCATACATAGAAATAAATCTGCGATAAGAATCGTAAGCGAATTTTGGATTGTTTGTTTTCTTTGCAATAGCTTCTACGGTTTTATCTGTAAGACCGAGGTTAAGAATTGTATCCATCATACCAGGCATTGATGCTCTGGAACCAGACCGCACAGATACAAGTAAAGGATTAACTTTATCGCCGAAAATCATTTTAGTTTCTTTTTCAAGTTTTGCGATAGCATCATCTATTTTTTTTATTAGTGAACTTGGATACTGCTTTTTATTAGCATAAAAATATGTGCATACGTCAGTAGATATTGTAAATCCTGGAGGAACAGGTATTCCAATATTTACCATTTCAGCAAGGTTAGCACCTTTGCCGCCAAGTAAATTTTTCATATCTTTATTGCCTTCTGCTTTTTTACCGCCGAAGTAATAAACATATTTTTCACTTGAAGCAGAAGATTTAACAACGCCCATTTTTTTTACTTGTGCTACTTTTACTTTAGCAGTTGGCGTAGCAACTTTTTTTGCTGTAGCCACTGCTTTTTTTACTTGTGTTGCTTTTACTTTAGCAGTTGGCGTAACAACTTTTTTAGTCGTTGCCACTGCTTTTTTTACTTGTGCTACTTTTACTTTAGCAGTTGGCATAGCAACTTTTTTTGCTGTAGCCACTGCTTTTTTTGAAGCATTAGATTTTGCCATTTTATTTATATTGTTTATTATTAAATAGTATTCGTCTATAATTTTTTAAATACAAAAATACTAAAAAAATACTAAAAAAAAACTATTTTTTGTAAAAAAAATATAATGACAGATAAATATTATACAATTAATAATCAGCAAACTACAGAAATAAAAATAAAAGGTTCAAAATTTATTGGATATGCTTTTCCTGTTTCTACTAAAGAAATTGCACTTCTAAAATTAAATGAAACAAAAGCAAAACATTTTGATGCTACTCATAATTGTTATGCTTATCAATTATGGAATGATAATGAACACAGAACATCAGACGATGGTGAACCAACAGGAACAGCAGGAAAACCTATATTATTTAATATAAAAAAATATGGTTTTAATGATGTATTAGTTATAGTTACGCGTTATTTTGGTGGAACTAAACTTGGAACAGGAGGATTAGTTAAAGCATATACAGAAGCATCTGAAAATGTATTAGAGTTATGCGAAAAAAAAATAATAAATATAACTAATGCTGTTAAAGTTTGTTGTAGATACGAAGAAATATCATTAGTAAAACGAATAGTAAATGAATATGCTGTATCGGTTAATGAAGAATATATGGATACTATTGAAATTATAGCACACATCCCTTTATCTAAAACAGAACAATTTATAACTAAAATTATCACAAATACAAATACAAAAGCAAATGCCAAAATAATATAATAACTTTATTATAATATATTTAATTAACATTCAATCTGCGTAAGCAATCCTATTTCTTCTAAAATACTACTAACTCGTAAACATTCATCTAATTCACCTTCGTATACGGCGGCTTTGCCTGTATTATGAACTTCATCGGTTAATTGAGTTGCTTTATTTAAATCACAGCCAATTGCCTTTATTATTTGATTAATAACCTCATCAAAACTATGTATTTCATCATTAAATAGTATAACACGGGTGCCAAATGCAATATCATCTATTAGTTCTATTTGAGGGGATTCTTGGTATTCTATTACATTGTTTTTCATAAATTAATCCTTTTAAGATAAGTTAAATACAGCAGGGTATTTTTTCAAAAATATTTCTACATACTTCTTTGCTCTAAATAAGTTAGTTTTTACTGTGCCTAAGGGTATATTTAATGATGCTGATATCTCTTCATATTTTAATTCTTCTTTATATCTTAATACAAAAATCTCTCTATATACTTTAGGCAAATCATTAATAGCATTTTCTATTATTTTCATCTTTTCATTCGCTATTATATCTTGGTCAGGTATTAAAGAACTGTCTTCAAACTCTATATCAGTGGCATCATAATGAACTAAATCTTTTTTTACTCTAATAAAATCTATACAAGTATTAGAAGCAATCCTATATATCCAACTGGAAAACGCATATTCTGAACTATATGTTGATAAAGAATGATAAACTTTGATAAATGTTTCCTGAACTACATCGTCTGCATCGTCATCATCTTTTATTATTTTTCTAACAAGAGTTAATACAAGGTAATAATATTTTTTTTGTAATACTGAAAACTTATTAATATCGCCATTTAATATTTGGTCTATTGTTTTTCTATCTTCTTCTTTATTTAATTTCTCGTCTTTATATTTTGGATTCATTGCTTATTTTACATTTTATTACACAATTTATATTGCAACTTAATCATTTTACATCTAAAAATTATCATTTTACATCTAAAAATTACATAAATTAACACTTTTACTGCGAATCCGCACCGTTATTGATTAAAAGGATACCGCATTTACCTTTAAAAGGATACTGCCTTATCCTTTATAGGACTATAATTTATCCTCGGAGGGCTATAACTTATCCTTTTAGGGCTATAACTTATCCTTTTAGGACTATAACTTATCCTCGGAGGACTATAACTTATCCTTTGAGGGCTATAACTTATCCTCTTAGCACTATAATTTATCCTTTTAGCACTATAATTTATCCTTTTAGCACTATAATTTATCCTTTTAGCATATCTTTTTATCCTTTACAACACATTTTTCATTGGATTAGAGTTTTTTATTTTATGATAAATAACTTTTGGAGTAATATCCATAACTTTAGTAAATGGTGGTATATTTAAAATAGGAACAAGTATTCCTGTTGTATCATTCATAATACTATCATAATCAATTGTCAGTTCAATATCATCGGGAGTAATTTTATTTAATTGTTCTATTCCGCCGATTAATGTTACTTTAAAATTAGTAGGTAAAAGGATATGATTATTATTTATTTGTCCGCCAATTATTTTCAATCCTATATCGTCAAAAGTAATCTCGGCATATTGTTGTATTTCCCCATATATTTTAATTTTCTTCGGTTCTACATTAATAATAGAAATTAGATGGTCGGACACATCCACTATGTAATTAAAAGAAGTGTTAATATTTCTAAATTCATTATAAGTTGTTTTCCATTGGCTTATATTCTTTAATGATTCGCTATTACCGCTAATAACTACTGTATTTGGCTCTGTTCTAACTCCTCCAACTAAAATAAATCCTTCTTTAACCTTCAGCATAACATCGGGATTAACATCCACTTTCTTTTCTACAATTTTATCTGTAGTGATATTAAGGCGCGCAGGATAAAACCGTCTTGGTCTAACTTTGCTAATATTTTCTAATCCTTTCTGAAAATCCACGTTATTAATAATATATGTAGTAGTATCTTCTCTTTCTATATTATCTAAAAGAACAACACACTTTTTGGCTTTGTTGATATACAAATAATTAAACAGATTCCAACCACTTCCTTCTATTTCAACATTAATAAAATTATTTAACTCTTGTTCTATTGCTCTTCCTTTTGGTGGCACTACGATTAGCGGTATTTCTAACATTGTAATATAATTATCATTAAAACTCACATACATCCAGAAGAAAATAGTTAAGAGCAAAATTATCCAAAAACTTTTGTTTTTAAACCATTTTAATTGTTTAATTTTATCTAATGTTATCATAATATTAATTATTTTTACGAATATACTATATTATATTACAAAAATAGCAAATAAAATACAATAAATAATGCGACAGATAATTATTCTCTATTTTTTACTAACTTTGTATTTAATTTAATTTAGAACAATGAAAACTATTGGTATATGTCTTGGAGCGTGGTCTTTATCGTTTGCCCATATTACAAAAGAGGACAATAAGATTATTATAAACAAACTACATAAAATTGTTCATAATGGTAATCCACAAGAACATCTTATAGGTTATCTAAGAAGCACTAATTTAGATAACACTACCCTTATAGCAACAGGCAGGAAGTTTAGAAAAAACATTAATATAACTAACATTTCTGAAACAGAAGCAAGCGAATATGCTCTGTCTTTTCTAAAAAGTAAATATAACTATCCGAAATTAGATTCGGTTGCTTCGCTTGGTGCGGAGACATTTTTAGTATATGGTTTGGATAATGAACAACACATTAAAAGTGTTAATACTAAAAATAAATGTGCTTCAGGAACAGGTGAGTTCTTTTTACAACAACTAAAAAGAATGGATATTTCTATTGAAGATGCTATGAAATTAAGTATTAACAATCCATATAAAGTTTCGGGTCGTTGTTCTGTATTTTGTAAATCTGATTGCACGCATGCTTTGAATATAGGAATAGATAAAAGTAGAGTTGTAGCAGGGTTGTCTTCTATGATTGCTGATAAAATTATAGAACTATTGCCACATAATCTTAATTCTAATATACTTATTGTTGGTGGAGTGAGTAAAAACAAATTGGTTATTGATTTTTTACAAAAGGTTTATAATAATTGTTTTATTCCTTCGGAAGCAAATTGTTTTGAAGCAATAGGAGCGAGTATTTATTTATTAGAAAGATAATTATAGAAAAATTAAAAGCAGTTTATAAAATTGGTTATAAAATTGGTTTTTCGTTTTATGAATTAATTGGAAGGTAAATCACGTTTGGTAACCTCAATTTTTTGTAATAAAAATATTACCGCTTTACCTTCAACAATCAGAAATTTCACTTCAACATAACAAAATTTCAACTCACCAAATGGTTATCAAAAGAAGAATGAGAGTTTTATATTATTTTCTCATAAAAAATCATTATATTTGTAGTTTTTAAATAGTATAATAGTAAATAAAATGGATATTGAAAATAATATAACAAACCAGTATGATGAAAGTAGTATCCGAGTGTTAGAAGGATTAGAAGCAGTCCGTATGCGTCCTGCTATGTATATTGGAGATACAGGTGAGAGAGGTTTGCATCATCTTATCAATGAAGTAGTTGATAACTCTATTGACGAAGCACTTGCAGGATATTGCAAAAATATTATTGTTACTTTGCATACCGATGGGGCATGTTCTGTCCATGATGATGGTAGGGGAATACCAACAGGTATGCATCCAACTGAAGGTCGCTCTACTTTAGAAGTTGTTTTATGCACTTTACACGCAGGTGGTAAGTTTGATAAAGATAGTTATAAAGTATCAGGTGGATTACACGGAGTAGGTGTATCTTGTGTTAATGCACTATCTAAACATTTTGAAGCAATTATAGAAAGAGATGGCAATATATACAGACAAACCTATTCTAAAGGCGAGCCGAGTTCTGATGTTGAAATTATAGGTAATTCTAAAAAAACAGGAACATTAATTAAGTTTATACCTGATGATACTATATTTAATACTGTTGAGTTCAAATATAAATTAGTTGTAGATAGATTGCGTGAACTTGCTTTTCTTAATCCTTATGTATCTATAAAACTAATTGATGAAGCAGAAAATAGCGAAGAAGTGTTTCATTATAAAGGTGGTTTAAAAGATTTTGTTAAGTATGTTGGTAAATCAAGCACGGCTATAACTCGCCCTATTGAAATAAAAGGTAAAGATGATACACATAACACAGAAGTAGATATTTGTTTTGAATATAATGATACACATAGTGAATTATCTTTAACATATGTTAATAATATTCATACAATAGAAGGTGGAACGCATTTAACAGGATTTAGAGCAGCATTAACTCGGACACTAAATAGTTATGTAGATAAAGCAGGCAAAAATAAAAGCAAAGTAGATATTGCATCAGAGGATTTTAGAGAAGGATTAGTTGCTATCATTTCAGTTAAAGTTCCTAATCCACAATTTGAAGGACAAACTAAAACGAAATTAGGAAATGGTGAAGTAGAAGGAATTGTTCGCACTATCGTTGCAGATAAACTTACTGAATATCTTGATGCACATCCGCAAGATGCAAAAACAATAATAGCAAAAGCAGAAAATGCTGCAGAAGCAAGAATAGCAGCAAGAAAAGCAAGAGAAACAGTTCGCCGAAAAAACGCTCTTGAATATTCTACTTTACCTGGAAAATTAACTGATTGCACTTCTAAAAATCCTGATGAATGTGAATTGTTTTTGGTCGAAGGTAATTCTGCGGGAGGTTCGGCTAAAAATGGTAGAAATAGTAAATATCAAGCAATACTTCCGCTTCGTGGTAAAGTTCTTAATGTACAGAAAGCACTTGTATCAAAGATGTTAGAAAATGAAGAAATTAGAACAATAATTACGGCTATCGGAGCAGGATTTACAACTAAACCCGATTATAGCGAAGATGATAATTTATTGACAGGAATAGCAAATGAAAATGGAAATGAGAACGGAACTACAAAAAAAGAAAAGGACTTTGATGCAAATAAATCTCGTTACGGAAAGATAATTATTATGGCTGATGCTGATGTGGATGGCTCACATATTAGAACCCTGTTGCTTACTTTTTTCTTTAACTATATGCGTGATTTAATATATAAAGGTAAATTATTTGTGGCACAACCACCATTATACAGAGTTAAAAAAGGAAAACAAGAATATTATGCTTATAATGAAGAACAACGCCTCTCTATATTAGAACGACTAAAAAAAGAAAATCCCAACCTAAAAGTATCTTTAATAGAAGAAGATATTGATGAAGAAGAAAATGAAGATATAACTACAAATAAAAAAATAGGTGGAGGGGTTGTTATATCCCGTTTTAAAGGATTAGGTGAAATGAATGCAGATGAACTTGGAAAAACTACAATGGATCCTGCTTCTCGGACATTATTAAGAGTTAATATAGAAGATGCTGCACAAGCAACAATGCTTTTCCAAACACTAATGGGCGATAAAGTAGAACCACGAAAAGAATTTATTCAAAAGAATGCCAGGTATGCCAATTTAGATGTTTAGTAAAAAAAGGAATACATAGAGTTCTACAATATTAGACAACTTTTATTTAATACTAACTTTTTGAATATCTCCTGATTAAAATGTGTATATATCAAGTTAGGATGGTTTTTTTTCATTACAAATTTATTATAATAACATAATGATAATAAAAAATATTATATTTGTATTTTTATAAGATTAATATTTATTTAAAATATGCCTGATTCACTTTTTATTGTTATTGAATCACTTCTTAAAGGGATTGTATTTATAATTTACCTACTAACTACTGCGGCATTAACTGTGTGGCTTGAGCGTAGAGTAGCAGCTTTTGCACAAGATAGATTAGGACCAAATAGGACAGGACCATTTGGCTTACTACAACCATTCGCCGATGTATTTAAATTATTCTTCAAAGAAGATATAGTGCCTCGCGATGCTGATAAATTCGTTCACTCAGTAGCCCCAATTATATCTGTATCAGTTGCAATTCTATTATATACTGTTGTGCCATTAGCACATTATATAGAAATTGGCGACAGAGTAATTTATTTTGGAATAGCCCCTAATATTAATGTTGCTATTTTATTTATTTTAGCAATGACATCTGTTGGAGTATATAGTTTTACACTTGCAGGTTGGGCTTCAAGCAATAAATATTCTATGCTTGGTGCTCTTCGTTCTTCAGCACAAATGATTTCATACGAAATTGCTATGGGAATGGCTATTGTTAGTGTAGTTATGGTATGTGGTTCGTTAGGCACTAACGACATTATATTGCAACAAACAGGTTGGAAGTGGCATATATTTCTACAGCCCGTTGGTTTTTTAATTTATTTTATTGCTGCATTAGCCGAAATAAATAGAACACCTTTTGATTTTCCTGAAGCGGAACAAGAACTCGTTGCAGGATATAATACAGAATATTCTTCTATGCGATTTGGGATGTTCTTTTTAGCAGAATACTCAAATGTAGCGACATCATCCATTATAATGGTAATATTATTTTTGGGCGGATGGCAACTTCCTTTTGTTGACTGGAACGATGGTTCTATTCTAACAGCATTATTGCAAACTATGGTAACAATAGGAAAAGTAGCAATATTAGTATTTATTATTGTTTGGATTCGTTGGTCTATACCACGTTTTAGATACGATCAACTAATGCGTTTGGGATGGCATATATTATTACCATTAGCCATATTAAATTTAGTTGTTACTGCAATAGTAATTTACTTTATGTAGAATTATAAATAGTGTTATATAAAAAATCAAACCCATAATACATAAACATAAGTGAGTTATTGGGAATCAGGTAAAATAGATAGAACTAAATATATGCATAAAGAGGGTAATAGAGTTGCATTAGGAAACCCATTTATTGAAGCAATTTTATATCACTAATAACTATATGAAATAAAATGATTTATATTAATTTGGTATCCATAAGTATATAAGTTTCTATAAAGAATATATTCCATTTAAATTTCTTCCATATTCTTTATAATCTAATCCATATCCAACTAAAAAATTATCTCCTAAATTGAAACCAACATAATCCAAATTAACTTTGTAATTATTACAATCGGGTTTGTTTATCAATGTGGCAATTCTGATAGAATTAGGATTATTGTTCTCTATATTTTCTATTAGTTTAGCAATAGTCAGTCCTGTATCTACAATATCTTCAATGATAATAACATCTTCATTTTCCACATTTGTGTTATATATATTTATATCTACATTACCTGATGATACCATACTTTTTCCATAACTCTTTGCTGAAATCACACAGCATTTGCAATCTAATTTTATATGTTTTAGTAACTCTACTCCGAAAAACATTCCGCCAGTAAGAGTAATAATAAATAGAGGTTTTTTTGACATATAATCTTTGTTTATTTCCTCCGCTAATTCTATGATACGATTATTTATAGAGGTAGCATTTACTATTTCAGTAAATTCATATTCATCAATTTTATAAGTGTTCATTCTTTTTTATTAAAAGCAAATATGAAAAATACACTTTTTATTTTAAAAAAAGGTATATTTGTAAAAATTATGAAATATATAAAAAAAACTAAAATTGCTATTCCTAATATTATTGCTTTTATATTTGTAATAATTTTTTTTATTATATTTATTAATAAAATAACTTTTATTTCTGTGCCTGAAAAATACACAGAAGTTAAATGTAATATTCCATTAGAAACGCATATTTACACGAATGCATTAGGTATTCCTCATATTATTTCTAATGATGATAATTCAATGTTTTACTCGCTTGGTTATTTTCACGCAAGAGAACGACTATGGAGTATGCAACAAGCAAAAATTATTTGTCAGGGTAAAATTGCAGAACATTATGGCAGTAATTATATTGATGTTGATATTTTTATGCGATGTTTTTGTTTAGATAGCATTGCTAATGAGTGTTACGAAAAATCCGATGATTATACTAATAATATTCTTAAACACTACTCCGCTGGAGTTAATAAATATATTGAAGACAACAAAAATAAATTATCTATTGAGTTTGCTGCTGCTGGTTTTATACCTGATGAATGGCGACCACAAGATTGTTTTTTAATGCTAAGATATTGGAGTTTTGTGTTGAGTAATAATATTTTTTCAGACATTACAACTTCTGTAATTATTAATAAATTAGGATTAAAAGGATTAGAACTTTTCCCACAATATCCTACTAATGCTCCTTATATTCTTGATGATGTAGTATTGCCTTTTAAAGAAGATACAATACGATTGATTGATACTGTATTAATTGACACAATTTTTGAAATAACAAATTTAAAAGATTATAATAAAAATCTGATTGCTAATTATGATGGAAATATAGAAAATGTAATTAACAAATTGTATAATCTTTTGAATAGAAAGGGTTGTAATTTAGGAAGTAATAGTTGGGCAGTTAGTTCAGAAAATGGAAATATTGTTTTAGCAAATGATTCCCACCTTCCTATTAATTTAAGTCCATATTGGATGCAAGTCCATATTACGAGTCCTAATTATAATGTAGTTGGTGTCTGTTTACCTGGTATGCCTATATGTCTTACCGGAAGGAACGATTATATTAGTTGGGGAAATACTAATATGTTAGTTGATGATATAGATTATTTTTTTCATAAATTCAAAAACGATAACAAAGTAGAATATTTAAATAGTAGTTCAAATTATAATAAAGTTCAAACTATAATTGATACAATAAAAGTTAAAGGTAGTTTTGACTATCTTTATTATCAAGAGATTATTGATGGATGTCCTATATTGAAAGATAAATATATTATTGATTTAAAACAGAATACATTGTTTCCTATAAATAAAAATACATCTGAAAGTAATAATTATCTAACATATAATTGGACAGGTAGTTATATAAGTAATGAAATCGGAGCATTGTTAAATGTAATGAAAGCAAAAAGTTGGAAGGAGTTTTTAGAAGGAGTAAATAATTGGAATACTCCTGGTCTAGTATTTACTTTTGCTGATATTAGAGGAAACATCGGCGTAGCCCCACGTGGTCTAATTCCAATTAGAGCAGAAGGGTTAGACCCACGAATAGTTAATCCTTATTGGAAATATGAAACTGCTTGGACAGGTTTTATAAAACCATCAGAAATTTCAGTATCTTATAATCCTTCTAAACGATTTGTAATTGCCACAAATAATAATATATCAAGAGATATGACGCATTATATATCATCGGCTTATTCATTAGAATCGAGAGTGAAACGATTTTATGAATTAACAGCAACTTTATCAGAATATAATTATAGAGATGCACAAATCGGACAAAATGATATAGTATCAGTTTATGCAAAAGATTTTTTTAAAAAGGTATCTCCAATATTAAAACAATATAAGAGTTTATTAGATGAAAACGAAAACATAGCATATAATAAATTATTAAAATGGAACTACACAATGGATAAAAATTCTATCGGCGCAAGTATATTTAATATGTTTTTAATTAAGATATTAGAAAATACATTTGCAGACGAGTTAGAAGAATTATATGAAATTTATATTTATAATCCTAATATTCCGATGCAAAAACTATTGCAATTATGTTCAGAACCAACTTCTAAGTGGTTTGATAATATAAAAACAGAAGATAAAATAGAACAATTAAATTATATAGTCATATTAAGTTTCAAAGATGCAATAAACGAATTAACAAAACTTTATAAAACCAGCAATATAGATAAATGGCAATATGGAAAATTTCATAAGGCACATTTCATTCGTTCTTATAATTATTTTCCATCTATAAATATGTATACAGATGTTGGCAATTATTCTGTTGGTGGCTGTATAGGAACTATTAATTGTGCGGAATGGAATTTAGCAAAACCTTTTAATGTTGTGGTTGCTTCTACGATGCGTTTTATTGCTGATATGAGCAGTGAATATTGTTATACAATTATTTTGCGTGGGGTATCAGATAATGCTATGAGTTTGCATAGTTCTAATCAATTTAATCTATTTAATATCGGCACATATAGCACATTATCTATCAATAGAGAAGTAGATAATAAATTTAAATTAGAAATAAAATTTATTGAAAATGGAGAATAAAAATATTAAAAACGATACTATAAATTATAAATTTGTATTCGTTGCAATAATGATAGCATATATAATCGCAGAAGTTTGTATTGTATATTTTAAACCCGATGCGGAAAGGTATACGGCTTTGTTGGAGTTTTTATTTTTTCTTATTCCTATCATTATTATAAACGAAAATAATAGTTTTTTTTCACAATATAAAATCAATCTAAAATTCTCTATAAATACTATACCTGTTATTCTTTGGATATTGGTAGGTGTTAGTTTAATTGAAATTGGTTTTGATATTATTATTAGAAATGCATTACCGACATATATCAGTGATTTTTATGATAAAATGATGCAAACTTATAACGATGCAATTATACCTATGTTATTAAATAATTCTAATTCTATATTAAGATTCATAATTATAAGTTTTTGTTTTGCGATTACGCCTGCAGTGTGTGAAGAAATACTTTTTAGAGGATATTTAATGCAAAATATAGCACAAAAAAATAGTATTAGAAAAGCAATTATTTTATCTGCTATTATTTTTGCATTAATACATTTTAATATTGTAGGAATAATACCTATTTTCGTTATAGGACTGTGTTTAGGTTATCTATTTTATTATACTCAAAGTATTATTCCAC
>Ga0082212_10009400_pt1 | contig 12614 bp, 14 predicted proteins | sample TergutNt197P3_FD_71548 | JGI IMG/M metagenome (GOLD analysis project Ga0082212, IMG submission 71548) | Neocapritermes taracua P3 segment gut microbial communities from Petit-Saut dam, French Guiana - Nt197 P3 | ecosystem: Host-associated > Arthropoda: Insects > Digestive system > Gut ... | reverse complement strand
CTCCTGAGCATCTGTATACCACCTTATTAGCTTTGTCCTAAAACGGCAAGTTCAGCGTGGGCGCGACAGAAACCGATCCTGCTTTTTTATCTCCAACTGTTGCAGAAAATCCACTGGTTAATATGGCAGAACAGCCAACCACAACAGAGAAAAAAATACTGGATGAGGAAGCGCAGACTGAACCAGCAGAATGCGCTGTTCCTGTCGTTTTGCAAAATCAGTCAAAGCAAAGGAACAATACAAAAAGGAATTTATTAATAGCCATTCCGGCAGCTGCTATTCCTGCCTTGTGTATCGTGATTGTGTTTTTAGTAATATCAAACAAGAAGCAACAACAAAATTTTCAGGATGCTTTATTTGAAGCCTATTCTGTACCGGAGCAGGAACATCAACTTCAAAATCCAGAAATTCAGTTGCAGTTTCCTGTTTCCCGCACCGAATACCGCTGAACTATGGTTAGGGGTAACACAACTTTGGATATTACCATGTCTCTTGGAGGTTTTGTGAACCAGACTCCCTTAGGCTCTTTTTATACATATACAAGATTCAACACACCCATTCATCTGGAAGGGGAAATGTTTTTTGATACTTTGTATTTGCGGGAAATTGGAACAGATTCAACGGGGACGTTTATGTTTGATAATTTTAATGCCGTAGATACAGTTTTAACAGGTTATTGGTATATGGAACCCGATTCCGGCGATTCTTACCAGGTTACTCTAATAAAAGAATAAAAAAGAAGAGCATGATTTAGCTTTATTAGAGTATGCTCATTATGCTCCGGGGTACAACGCATGAAATTCCCGGTTCAGGATGTTTCCGGCTGCCTTATACAGGTGGTTCAAATCATTTGTGACAATAGGTTTTTTCGCATTGTTTTTACCGGGATTAAAGTATATATTACAATTAATAAATAATAAATAATAAAATTTTTTTTAAAGGGAGCTTAACTATGAAAAATGCAGTCTTTTTTTTAATGGTAACTATGATGTTTTCAAATCAGATTTATGCACAACGGACTGGTACCAATGAAATAAAAGTATTTTCAGTTTCTGCAGAGGCTGTTGTCAGAGTAATGCCGGATATTGTTGTGTTACATATTGGAGCAGAAACGGAAGGGCTTTCCTTAAATGATGTTAAGCAAACAAATTTTAATATCATAAAATCAGCGCTTGATATTATTAAAAAACATGAAATTGAAGATAAATATATCGGAACAGACAATGTTGAATTAAATACATGGTACCGAACAGTAAACTCTGGAAATACAAGTTACCGGGAACAAAGATTTACAGTAACCCAGCGTTTGTCGGTAACAATTAATGATATTTCAAAATATGATCCGGTATTAACTGAATTGGTAAATATAGGGATTAATAAAATATATAAAATTGAATTTCAAACAACGGAACTAAGGAAACACCGGTACGATGCCCGGGCATTGGCTATAGCTGCTGCAAAGGAAAAAGCAGAATTTTTATCACGGGAAGCCGGTTTTTTACTGGAAAAGATTATTAATTTAAGTGAAAGTACATCTGATTACTACGGGCGCCCCACTGACAGGTCAAGCGGTATGAGCCAGAATGTAATGCAGATTACAGATTATGATGGAAGTATCGGCGAATCTGATACTCTGGCTCTTGGTATGATTTCAATACGCACTATTATAACATTGTACTATAGCATTGCGGACTAAAAAGCATCTTTGCCTTTACTTTGTTTTTGCGTGATGCCTTTTTAAAACAGTTTTATTGCTTACGGCAATATTCCTATTTTCGCTGCCTTGTCTCTGGCATCGGGAATCCATTTTCTAAGATCATTAATTCTGGTTTGATCCGAAGGGTGCGTATTAAGAAATTGCGGCGTTCCACTGCCGCCAAGAGAAGCCATGCGCTCCCAAAAACTTACAGACATTTCAGGATTGTACCCGGCAATGGTCATTAGCAAAAGGCCGATATGATCAGCTTCTGTTTCATGAGATCGGGAAAATGGCAGTGTCCCAAAAACAGTGGAGCCGGCGCCGTATAGCGTCATAGCCAGTTCCTGGGTTTCTGCACTCTGGTTTCCGGTAAAAATTTGGAGTCCAACCGCGCCAATCTCCTGTAATAAACCGGCGCTTGCCCGCTGCTGACCATGGTTAAGCAGGGCATGGGCAACCTCATGACCCATTACAACAGCAAGGCCGGTTTCATCCCTGGTAAATGGGAGTATCCCGGTATATACAACAATTTTACCGCCGGGCATACACCATGCATTTACATCATTGGATTTTACCAAATTATATTCCCATTGATATTTATCCAGATATTGCCGCTGCCCTTCCGAATCTGCCCATTTTTCTGCAGCCATCCTGATTCTATTTCCTACCCGGGCCACCATAGCAGCTTCTGCAGTACCGGTAATAACCGTATTTTCATTTAAAAATGTCCTGTATTGGGTGAAAGATGAGGCTATTAGTGAATCGTTGTTAACAAGGGCCATGGTGCTTTTTCCTGTATAGGGGTTAGTAGCACAGGCAGTTATGCCAATTACAAAGAAAGGAATAAGGGTTATGGCAAGAAAAGTAAATACTAAAGGCTTTAAATTAATTCGTTTCATTAACAGTCTCCAAATTTGTGATGTCTTTAGTATAAGTGGTTTTAAGGTTTTTTTCAACTCTGAAAGAAAAATAATAAATATGTAGAAAAAACAGGCATTTACAAGTATAATAACGGGCAGGGGAGTTATATGGCAAATTCAGGGATGATTACCCAGATTGTAGGTCCTGTAGTCGATGTCCGTTTTGAAGAAGATAAAGTTCCATCGATACTTACTGCGCTTAAAGTTCAGGCTGGAGATAAAGATGTTATTCTGGAAGTGCTTCAACATATAGGGGATAATAAAGTCCGGTGTGTTGCGATGGAAGCTACCGAAGGGCTGGCCAGGGGATTTAAAGCCCTGGACACTGAAAAGCCAATCAACGTTCCTGTTGGCGAAGCTGTGCTGGGCCGTATGTTTAGCGTAACTGGACGGATTATCGATAATAAGGGTGAATTTACACCCGGCGAATTTGCCTCTATCCACCGTTCTGCTCCAGGATTTTCAGAACAGCGTCCTGCTACTGATGTGCTTGAAACAGGAATAAAAGTAATCGATCTGATTGCACCCTATGCCAAGGGAGGAAAAATCGGTCTTTTTGGCGGTGCGGGAGTAGGAAAAACCGTTATTATTATGGAATTGATCCGCAACATTGCTACCGAACATTCAGGTTATTCTGTTTTTAGCGGTGTTGGGGAACGGAGCCGCGAAGGCGCCGATCTTTGGAAAGAAATGAATGAAAGCGGTGTAATTGAAAAAACAGCCCTGGTTTTTGGCCAAATGAATGAGCCGCCCGGCGCCAGAATGAGGGTTGCTCTTGCAGGGTTAACCATGGCTGAACATTTTCGGGACAAAGGCGGCCAGGACGTTCTGCTTTTTATCGATAACATTTTCCGCTTTATACAGGCAGGAGCGGAAGTTTCGGCCCTTCTTGGACGCATTCCCAGCGCTGTAGGCTATCAGCCTACACTGGCAAATGAAATGGGCTCCCTTCAGGAAAGGATTGCAAGTACTCCAAAAGGCTCTATTACCAGTATTCAGGCAGTATATGTTCCTGCAGATGACTTAACCGATCCGGCGCCGGCAACAACCTTTGCCCATCTGGATGCGACAACAACATTGTCAAGAAAAATTGTTGAGCTGGGAATTTACCCTGCTGTTGATCCTTTGGCATCCAGCAGCCGTATTCTTGATCCATCTGTTGTAGGTGATGATCATTACCAAACAGCCCGGAGGACACAGCAAATTTTACAGCGCTACAAAGAATTACAGGACATTATTGCTATTTTGGGAATGGACGAACTGTCGCAGGAAGATAAAATTCTTGTTGCCCGTGCCCGTAAAGTTCAGCGCTTCTTTTCTCAGCCGTTTTTTGTTGGTGAAAAATTTACCGGTATTAAAGGACGTTATGTGCCGGTAAAAGAAACGGTTCGGGGCTTTAAAATGATCCTTGATGGTGAATGTGATTCAATGAACGAGCAGGCATTTTTTATGGCGGGCAGCATTGACGATGTGCTTGAGAAAAATGGCTAAATAATGAAGACATTTAAATTTGAATTATACACCCCCTACCGCCGTTTTTTTTGTGATGAGATAGAAGCGCTTACCCTTATGTTAACAGACGGAGAGATTACTATTTATGCAGATCATTCGTTTATGGCTGCCCCTGTGCAGACAGGTATTATTAAGATCAAAACTAAAAATGGATCGTGGAAAAAAGCGTTTATTGCAGAAGGCATACTTGAAGTAAGGGCCCATAGTACCATAGTTATGTCCGATGCTGCTGAATGGCCCGAAGAAATTGACAGGGAACGGGCAACAAAAGCTCTGGATATGGCACAGGAAGCCTTGGATGTCGGCACTTTTAAATTTGAGACATCAACAGCAGAAGCAGCAGCACGAAGGGCCAGATACCGCCTTAAGGTTATGGAGCAATGAGGATCCCTGCGGCTAGGCAGCTGCTTACAGCATTAGAAAGCGGGGTATTAAACCGGATTTTCGAATAAAATCCTGTTGCGGTTATATGCTGTAAAATAATTATTAATATTGCGACACGGCCGGCTCGAACGGCCCACCTGCTGCTTAGAAGGCAGCTGCTCTATCCAGATGAGCTAGTGTCGCCTAACAAACATTCAAAACTAAAGTTTAGAATGTTTGTTTTGGAGAATTTTCTAATTTTACAGAAAAATTAAAAAAATCTCCATACATTAATAAACATAAATGTTTTACATTTTCATTTTGGAGATTTTACAAAGCAAAATCTCCATATTTTAACGAAAAGATTTTTCTTCAAGTGTTATTTTAGCAAATTTTAAGTGATTATCTCAAGGTGGAGCTGCCGCTTATAATCTCGGTCATTTCCTGGGTAATACCTGCCTGGCGTATCCTGTTATACTGCAATTGAAGGGAAGAGAGCATTTCGTCCGCACTTTTGCTGGCTTCATCCATTGCAGCCATACGGGCGCTTTGTTCACTGGCATAGGCTTCAATTAAGCATCCGTAAATAATACCTTTGACATACATCGGCACCAGTGCATCAAAAACTTCCTCTTCTGACGGAAGGTATTCAAGGTGAAGATCGATTCGTTTTTCTCCGCCGTATTTGGCAATATCTTCCTGAAGTTTTTCTTCGCTTAGGGGAAGTATTGGTTTTATTTCAGGCTGCAATTTTACTGCGCTGTACATGTGGGTGTATATAATGTAGACCTCGTCAAACATTCCCCAAAGGTATTGGGCAATAACAAAATCGGCTATTTCACGGGCATTATCCATATCAGGAAGGCGTGAACGAAATGAAAAATTTTCCATAATTAAATGCGGACTGTGAATAAAATACCGGTATCCTATTGCTCCTATCAGGATCAATACTACATTGGACAGGTTTTTGCAGAATGAGGTAACTTCCCGGAAGATATTTGCATTGTAACCGCCTGCCAGGCCCTTGTCGCTGGTAACAACAAGTATGGCACTTCGTTTTGTGGGGAGTTCCACAAAACCGGAACCAACTTTTGCAGTTTTTCCGGTTTCCGAATAAAGGAAACGGCTTTGAACATTGCCCGCGCTGGCAAGGATATCACACATCGTTTTTTCTATACGTGAAAAAAACGGCTCTGTGTCTTCCAATACACGCCGGCCTTTGCGTAGTTTTGAGGTGGAGATAAGGTTCATTGCCTTGGTAACCTGAAGGGTTTGATCTATAGCCTTCATTCTAAGGCGCAGATCCCGGAGGTTTGCCATTAGGCGCTGCCCGCTTCTGCAACTGCTGCATTATTATGGGATTTGTCTGAAAGGTGTTTATAGGCTTCGATTGCTTCTGAAAGCTCATGTTCCAGTTCCACAGTAGTAACCCCTGTTTCCACAATAGTTTGGAGAATATCTGAATGTTTTAACAAAATATATTCCAGCATCCCGGAAATAAAACCTTTTACAGATTCTACCGGAATATCGGCAAGGTACCCGTTAACTGCTGCAAAAAGGGCAGCGCATTCTTTTTCCATGGAAAGCGGGGAAAACTGGTTTTGCTTAAGCACTTCCATCAGGCGTTTCCCCTGGGCAAGTTTGTCCTGGGTTGCCTTGTCCAAATCGCTTCCGAATTGGGCAAATGCGGCCATTTCACGGTATTGAGCAAGATCCAGCCTTAGCCTGCCTGATACTTTTCGTATTGCCTTTGTTTGAGCTGAGCCGCCAACACGGCTTACAGACAGGCCAACATCAATTGCCGGCCGGAAACCGGAATTAAAAAGTTCAGAATCCAGGAATATTTGACCGTCTGTAATTGAGATAACATTTGTTGGTATATACGAAGAAATATCCCCAGACTGGGTTTCGATAATGGGGAGTGCTGTAATGGATCCGCCGCCCAGTTCAGGAGAAAGTTTTGCAGCCCTTTCAAGGAGCCGTGAATGGAGGTAGAAAACATCTCCCGGAAATGCTTCCCTGCCCGGCGGTCGCCGGAGAAGAAGGCTGATGGTCCTGTATGCTACGGCGTGTTTTGAAAGATCATCATAAACAATGAGTATATCATTTCCCTGATGCATAAAATGTTCTGCCATGGCACAGGCTGAATAGGGTGCCAGATACTGAAGTGCCGCTGAATCTGAAGCAGAAGCAAGAACCACAAAGGTATAGTTCATTGCGTCATGCTTTTCCAGATTATGCAGTATCGCAGCTACAGAAGAAGATTTTTGGCCAATGGCGCAATAAACACAATATACGTCCTTTCCTTTCTGATTAATGATCGTATCAACAGCTAATGCAGTTTTACCTGTCTGTCTGTCGCCAATAATAAGTTCGCGCTGTCCCCTGCCAATTGGTATCATGGCATCAACTGCAAGTGAGCCTGTCTGAAGCGGTATATCAACTGCGCCTCTATCTATTACCAGAGGTGCAGGGGATTCCATTGGCAGATATTCTGCAACATCAAACAGTCCTTTGCCGTCTACCGCTTCTCCCAACGGGTTTACAACTCTGCCCATAAGGCCGGGTCCTGCAGGGACTGATACAACTTTTCCGGTACCGCGGACTTCTTCACCGTCTTTAACAAGGTTTTCACCGGAAAGAAGAACGCAGCCAACACCGTCTTCTTCCAGGTTAAGTACAATACCGGTCGCGCCGGAAGCAAATTCTACCATCTCTCCGTAGATTGCCCCGTCAAGGCCATAAACGGAGGCAACCGAATCTCCAACCTGGGTTACAAAGCCGGTAGATTCAGCGGCTGTTTTACCGTCCCACTGTTTTATTTCTTCTTCCAGAACTTTATAAAGTTCATTGAAATTTGCCATTAAGCCTCCAGATTATTGTAAACGGAAGAATAAGCGCCAAGATCCGAAGTCATTTTCTGCAGCCGTCCCTTGATGCTGCCGTCAAAAAGTATGCTGCCCCAGCGTATTCTAAATCCGCCGATCAGACCGGGAATAATTCTAAGGGAAAAGATAATATCTGTTGCACCTGAAAGTTGTTTTACTTTTTCCTTGATTTTTTCCATAAGCTCTTCTCCAGGGTCTGTAGCCGCCTCCATAAAAACTTCTTTAATTCCCTTTTGATTATAAATGTTTTTTTCTATTGTTCTGATAATCTCTTTGTAGTGATGAAATACTTTTTTCCTGAGCAAAAGCTGTACAAAACGTTCTGCCAGAACCATGGGTTCGCTGCTGCCTTCCATGGGATGCCTGGTGCGTGCCAGTGCAGTTTTTATCGATCTTCCCAGCCGGTCTGCATCGTTTTTACCGGAAAGATCTCCCGGCAGATTAAGCGCTGCACGGCAAAATACCTTAAGGTATTCCAGGGCATTCTCTGCGGCAGCAGGGTTTTCTGCTGCATTTATAAAGGCTTCTGCCCAGGGATCTGTCCTAAACATTATCCCATGTCCTGATTCTTTGTATCCTGAACAAGCCCTTCAAGTATTTCTGCCGCATAACGCTGTTGTTCAGGTCCTGCAAGTTCCCTTTTTACAATACGGCCTGCTGCGCTTAGAACTAATGCGGCAGCTTCTGCCCTGAAAAAGGCCACTGCTGCCAGCCTGTCATTTTCCAGCTGAGCCCTGGCCATATCTGTTATTTTTTCCGCTTCTGCTTTACCTTGAATAATGATACGGGCGGCTTCCGCTTCTGCATGTTCCCTGGCAGATCGGACAATTACATCAGCTTCTTCTTCCGCTTTTTTTAGCCTGTTTTGATACTCTTCGAGCATTTTCAGGGATGTAACTTTATCGCGTTCTGCCTGATTAATGGAATTTTGAATCCGCTGAGTCCTTTCCGCAATAAACCGTGTTACATGTTTAAATAGAATTTTTCGGAGAACAATAAAAAGAATCGTGATATTAATAATGGTAATTATAAATGTAACAGAAAAATCAAGCATGGTTTCTTATCCCAGTTTTGTGATTAGCAAAATTGATATAACCAGCCCGTAAATCGCCGTCGATTCAGCCAACGCAACGCCGACAAAAAACATAGGTGTCATTTTTCCGCTTGCTTCCGGCTGTCGTGATATTGCCTGTAAAAAGCCGGCTGTAGCGATACCTATACCGATTCCTGCCCCAATGCCTGTTATTACCGCAATACCTGCGCCAACTGCTACCAACACTGATAAATCCATAATGCTCCTCCTTAATTGTTTATTCTTCTTATAGTTTTACTGCCTCAGAAATATATACGCTGGTTAAAAATACAAAAATAGCCGCCTGTACAAGTCCGTCAAAAAAATCAAAGTAAAGTGCAAAAATCATTGGAAACGCAACCGGGATTATTCTTTCGATCATGCTCATCATAACAAAACCGCCCAAAATATTTCCGAACAGCCGCAGACATAGCGAGATAAGCCGGGTACCGTAATCCATCAAATTAAAGGGTAACATCATGGGAAGCGGATGCAGCAGCTGTTTGAACCAGCCGGCTACCCCTCTGGCAGCGAACCCGCAGATTAATACAAGCATGATGGAAATTACTGCCAGGGCTGCCGTAACATTAATGTCTCTGGTAGGGGGCCGGATCATAAACGGCGGGACAAACTCGTACCCTGCGAATTTTAATTCTACCGGTGAAATAACCCCAATAATGTTTGCCAAAAGCAGGAAGAGAAACAGGGAACCCATATAGGGGCCCAGGAATTCTGAAAAATGGCCAAATTGGTTTTTGGCAAAATTATCAAGAAATTCCACCCCTGATTCAAGTATAGCCTGAGGGCCGGAAGGGATAACCTTTAGCTTACGGGTTATTAGCAAAGAGCCAATAATCAGGATGAGCATAACTACCCATGAAATAATAACTGTTTCAGAAATGGGTATTATATATCCAAAAAAAGCCAGGGAAAAAACTGTTCTAATTTCTAAGGCTTCCATGTTTCACCTTTGCCGGTATTTCTAATTGTTTTTAAAGAAAAAATCGTCTTTAAAATATTTTTTTAGCAATTCTTCCGAGACTTCGTCATTTTGACTCATTTCCTGATAGGTGCCCTCAAGAAAGCCTTTGGTTATGTAAAAACAGCCCAGAAGGAAGAATTCTGACACCCTGTTAACTATCCCCATGGCCTGGTACATCCGTACCGTGCTGTCCAGGACAAAATCTGTCATTAAATATCCAATAACGACCTGTTGTGCCAGATTTAATCCGTATATTACTTCGGATAAAGGAAAAGATGCTTTTTCCCGGGTTTTGCCAATTTTAACAAAAAAGTCTCCAACAGAAGCACGGTCCAGGCCGCGGTCCAGTGTTTTTGCCAGTAAAGGGTAGTATTTGATATTTATTTCTATAATATCTTCATCACTCATGGAATTGTAATGTTTAAGCTGGGGGGATTTACGGATAAGGGCCTTCCAGCGGACTGCAAAATCACGCGCCTGTATATTCAGGGTATCTATAAGTACGCGGTCAACCATAGGCAATAATTTACCATGACTGAGCAAAATAACCAACCCCTATTTTAAAAAACCTGGCATATGAATAATACAAAACTTTATTTTTTTGGATCAGGTTAACTTGACCGAATTTTAATTTTTTGGTATATTTCTTCTAAGTTTTCCCTGATGGTAAAGCGATCTTAGGGGGCGTAGTGAAGCTGGTTTATCACGCTGGCCTGTCAAGCCGGAGATCGCGGGTTCAAGCCCCGTCGCTCCCGTTAAAGAATTGGCATAGCCAATTCTTTAACATTTTAATTTATTAAAATGTTGTTGTAATGCTTTAGAGGGCTTGAACCGACGCCCCCGCCGAATGAATATAAGGAAAAGGCGGCAGGGATGCCACCGGAAGGGGGCGGAGGCGCCTGGAGAGAGCAAACAGGACGTTTGCGAGCGGAAGGCAAGCCTCGTCGCTCCCGTAAAAACCCGTCTAACGGACGGGTTTTTTTATAAAAAGATATACAAGGTAGATGAGCCATTTTCAAAACTCTTTTAGTTTTGAAAATGGCTTTGGAAAAACCGGGTTTTTTCCGGTTTTTCCTTTAAATCTAAGGTTGCTTTTTCAAAAACTGAAGTTTTGAAAAAACCTCAGATGATAGGCCAAAACGGACAATAGCGCAGCTGGTAGCGCGCTTGGTTCGGGACCAAGAGGTCGGCGGTTCAAATCCGCCTTGTCCGACAACCAGATAAAGGAGCATGCTATGTCCAAAGCAAAAAAAATGCCTTATGCGGAAGATGAAACCGGTTTTTCCGAAATAATGAAGCGTTTTAAAGAACATCCGTTTGTTTTTGGCGGAACGGTTGTATTGCTGGTGTTTATCATTATTGCATTTGTGTTTGTCCCGACATTGCCGTCAATACAAAAAGACGGGGATAATGTTGTTTTTGGTTATTATAACGGGAAGCCAATAGAACAGAATGCAAAATTTATAAATATATTGCGGGAAACTGCAAATATGATGGACTTTGATTTACAGAGCGATTATGGCATGAATTATTCAATGGCCATGCAGGTCTGGTACCAGGCATTTATCAGAACCTTTATTAACATAGCTGTTCTGGATGAAATGAAAACTTCAGGTTACAAAGCCCCTGCAGATGAAATTGACCGCCTTGTTGCCTCCAATCCAATATTTCAGGAAGACGGACTTTTTTCCATAGTTAAGTATAACAACTATGGAAAAAGCAGGCAGCTTGCACTTTGGCATAGTACGGAAGAAGAGTATATAACCGGTAAGTTTTTTAATGATCTAATGGGGCTAAAAACCTCTGCAGCAGAAAAAAAATTTATAGGCGCAATGGCATACCCTGAACGGACTTTTGAAATGGTTTCTATTCCCCGTACTGCATATCCTGAACAGGAACTGCAATTGTTTGGCGCAGCCCGCCAGGAGTTGTTTAGAACAATTCATCTTTCCCGGATAACCATGTCAAGTGAAAAAGAAGCCGGACAGTTGCTTGAATCAATACAAAGCGGCAGGACCACTTTTGAAGATGCTGCACGGGTTCATTCTACTGATATGGATAGCAGTAAAGGCGGAGACATGGGCCGCCGTATGGCTTATGAAATTTTTTCTGAACTGCAGGAAGAAACTGACAGAAATATGGTTACTGCACTTAGAAAAGGTGAATACAGTAAAGTGCTTAAGGGCTCATTTGACTCCTGGGTATTTTACAGGGCGGAAGACAATCCCTATAATACGGATATTCTGCAGCCTGAAAATATGGAAAAGATCAGATCTTACCTTGATCGTTTTGAAGGGGGCCGTATAGAGAACTGGCTGGTAACCTTTATGGAAGAACTCCTTGCAGGGGCAAAACAGCAAAACATGGGATTAACCGAATATATTATGTCGTTAAAGGATCAGGAAAATAACGATTTGCCGGCCCGGTTTCATTCTCTGGAAAACGTCGTTCTTAATACGGTTGGTCCATTTAGTCTGAATTACAATAGTATGGGAGGGGCAGCCAGCGAACGCGGACTTCAGCTTTTTACCAGCACCCTTTCTGTCGATCTTCACCCGGAACTGTATGGGGCTGCATCCAGCGAAGTTTTTTGGCGTAATGCATTTTTAACCCCGCTTAATAACCCGTCTCCGCCGTTTTCTTTGGGATCTTCCATACTAATACTTACACCTGTAGAAGAAAATTCAGGCGATGAAACAAGTGTAGAAAACATTGCCAATTTCTATCAATGGGGGTATATGTATAATGCAATGGGCATGGATGTTAATGAATCATTTATGACCAGCGATAAATTTGAAAACAATTTTTATGATATATTTATGCCGATGATATTTGCTGGAAATAATGGATGAAGAATCGGTTTACCCGGCAATAACGGCTGCAAAGCGCGGTTGTACGGTCAGATATAAAAATAAAACCCTCCTTTCAACAGTAGACCCGGTTGTACAGGCTATGCGTGCGGTTAATGAAGCTGTTCTAACGGACAGGACACTGTATTTTTGTCCATCACCGCTTTTAGGCTATGGTCTTGATACACTTCTTTCGCTTATTAGTACGGACTCAGCTGTTTTATGTGTTGAAACCGATAAAAAACTTTTTTCTCTTTCAATTTCTTCTATTGATGATAAAATCTTAAATCATTCAAGTTATGCTCTTACTGGGATTACCGATGGAATAG
>Ga0082212_10009399_pt1 | contig 12615 bp, 13 predicted proteins | sample TergutNt197P3_FD_71548 | JGI IMG/M metagenome (GOLD analysis project Ga0082212, IMG submission 71548) | Neocapritermes taracua P3 segment gut microbial communities from Petit-Saut dam, French Guiana - Nt197 P3 | ecosystem: Host-associated > Arthropoda: Insects > Digestive system > Gut ... | reverse complement strand
AGACACATACAAATGGACATGATCCTTGCTCACATGAGACGTGCGACGGTAATTATCCATAGCACTCATTATATCGCCTGAAGGCGAGGGTTTTTAGATCCCAGAATTGGAAAATAATCAGAATCATGGCATTTCCCCAGAGAAGTCAAACGACGGTTTAGACATTGAGAACAAAAAATCCGGCGATGGGTTTCCATTGCCGAAGGCGTTCAAAGATGCGCGGGAAAAACTGCGTCAATCGGTAGAGCAAACGGCATTGGAAGCCTGTTTTTAGAAAATATAATTCGATGAGTGATGCGTTAATCAAGATGGAAGTACGTCGCCGTAATCGCTTGTGTCAAATTGACACTTTTTGCTACCTTTTGTAACTCGTTATAAAATAACGAGTTACATCTTTTTTGAGGGAACTACATCGTTAATTCCACTGGCGTACTTCCCAGTCGTATCCGCCCTGATCGTTTTTCTTGACCGTACCAATGCTCGGCGGCGGAAGATGCATACCGGCAACCGGAAGTTTTTCCTGTGCTGCAAGGTCTAATATCCGTTTGCGGGCAGCGATTGCCTTTTCCTGATCCGCGTCGAACCGTGCACATGCTTCCGGCACAGGAAATTGCAGTGCCGCCGCGTGAAGCAAATCGCCGATAATCAGCAATTTTTCGTCCTGCGCCTCCTTCGATTCAATCAGGAACACGGCATGTCCCGGTGTGTGCCCGATGGCATCCATCGCTTTGACTTTGACCTGTGCGTTGGCAAAAACTTCATCGCCGAAGTTGAACGTTTTCTCGAAATCCTGACCATACGCCGTTTTAAGGCGGGCGAGTTGCGCCGGTGATGTTCCGTCATATTCTTGTTTCGAGCAAAGGACTTTCGCATTGGGGAACCTTCGGGCGTTGCCTTGAAGGAGTCCGCCGATGTGGTCGCCGTGCATGTGCGTCAGAAAAATGAACTTCACGTTTTCCGGTTTGACATCGGCATCGATCAGTTTTTTGCCCCACGTTTCGTTGCCGTTTCCGGTATCGAACATGATCGTGTCTTCACCGGCAAAGAGTATGAACGTGGAAACACTTGCCGGTGCGTTACCGTTCGGCATATATTTTTTGACCGCTTCCGGGCTTGCCGTGGGGAACAGTCCTGCGTCCATTGCCCGACCGGGGGAGTCGTCGATGTGGACGATTTTGAATGTCTTCTGTTGAGCGAGAATCGAACTGCTAATACTCATGGTTACGATCAGTACGGAGAGAAGAAAAAAATGCTTCATGGCAAAAGGGGAAGGATGAGGGTTAACAACCGCCCGTCATTGTATCAGAATCATGGGGATTTGGGAATATGGGAAGAATTGCGGACGTAAGATCGTGCAAATTTTGCCCCGCTTCCCCCAGAAACTTTTTTCCAAAAAATTTTTGCCCCCCTGTATATTTCCGAAAAAATCTGGTACAATGCCTTCCCAGTGAATTCGTCAGACTGACTTAACACCAACTTTTAACTAGGAGACCTTATCAGTGAACAAACTAGCCCGTATTGCCGTCCTTTGTGTTTTCGTTGCCATGACCTTTGCCCCTGCTACCGTGCTTTTGGCACAAGGAGCCGACGAACCCGCAGTTGACGCTGCCACACAAGCCATGTACGATGCCACCCGAATCACCGGTAAAGCATCATTCGGCTATCTCGGAATCAGTATTGGTGCCGGTCTGGCTGCCATCGGCGGCGGTGTCGGTATCGGTCTATTGAGTGCCAGCGTCGTGGACGCTTCCGCACGACAGCCCGAAATGCAGGCAAAACTCCTTACCACGATGTTCATCGCCGCCGCACTCATCGAAGGACTCGCACTCTTCGCCATCCTCGTCTGTATGTTGTGCCTGTTCTTATAGGAGTAAGAATGTAGGAGTTAGGAGATAGAATAAGATAAAATTCTAACTCCTGACTCCAGACTCCTCACCATTAACCCCTACACATTATCATGACCCGTACATTTTGCATTACGATTGTTGCCGTTACACTTTGCGTCGTTGCCGCCCCACAATACGCTCTGGCAAGTACAGGAGGAGGAGCAGATCTGAATCCAATGGATTTTGGGGCAATGGTCAATCTGGTGCCGTGGACGCTCTTTATCTTCCTGGCGGTCTGCGCTATCCTTTATAAATTCGCTTTCGGACCGATTGTGAAAGCCCTTGATGCGCGAGAGCAGGGAATTCTCGACAAAATTGCTTCGGCACAGAGGCAGAATGACGATGCGAAGGGACTGTTGAGTCAGTATCAAGAAAAGTTGGATGCTTCCAAAGAGGAAGTGCGTCAGATCATCGAGAATGCCAAACAGGATGCCCTGCGTCAGGCGGAGGACATCGTTGCGAAGGCGAGAGATGCTGCCGGTTTGGAGCGTGATCGGGCAATGAAGGAGATCGAAAGTGCGACGACATCGGCATTGCAAAGCATTGCGGAGCGGAGTGCGACGTTGGCGACGAACCTAGCGGGCAAGATGATTCGTGCAGAAGTCAAGCCGGAACAGCACCGCAGTTTGATCGATGCCGCTCTCCAAGAATTTACGAAAAGTTAAGCGAGTTAAAATGCCCGTGAATTGCACTGTATTTGTTTCGTCATAATTTGTACTGAAACAAAAAAGCGAGGAGGCTTAACCTCCCCGCAATTCCCCTACCGAACACTTTTGTACTGCGTTTGTCCTTCGTTTAGTACAGTCCGGGATAAGTCGTGCTACCGAAATACAGATTGTGGTAGCCGCCGTAATTTGCCGTACTCATCGGCGATGCCTGCACGCCGAAATAACCATACGGATACGCATTTTTGGCAGGCATCCGAAGCGTCGTGTCTGGGGAGACATACGGAGTTGACCAAGCCTGCATCAACTGCGTGAAAGGATCATTATGCCCTGCCTCTTTTCGGTTTTCCCGGCGTTCGGCAATCCGATCCGCCAACTTTGCCCGACGCTGTTGTTGCGGTTTGTTGCTGTTAATGAAAGCCATAATTTGCAACATATCCGAAACGCTCATTCCTTGCTGACCATACATCGGCATTCCCATTCCCGGCATTCCCGGCGTGAAACCCGCATTCATCATCATCGGTTGTCCATAACCGAATTGTCCCGCCGTTTGATTCATTGCAATATAACCGAAAGGCGTTGCATACAAACCGGCATAAGGATTTTCGGGCATCTGCATCGACATCGGCATTTGCATGGGCATCTGTTGCGATTGCATGAGGGACTGTTGCATTTGAGCAAGTTGCGCTGCCGCATCGGCTTGAAGGGCATCGACCGGGACTTGGAGTGCATAGCCGAACGGTGTCGCCACCACTGCAATCGATCTCGCCGTCGATTCGGTTGAATCTGCCTCTGCCGGTGTTTGCAAAGCGTCATTTCCGGGTGCGGCGGGCATTCCCGTAGCCTGTGCAGCCACCATCGGACTCGGCATCGCCACCGCCATCTGCATGGAGTGCATCTGCGGGTCAGCCATCGTCATTGGGTTTATCATCGGATTTGCCATAGGGGGCATCATTGCCATGGGGTTCATCACGGGAACCTGCTGGAATCCGACAATGGCGGGTCCCATCGGAGTCATCGTCGTTACCGGTACGGTTTGCATCTGCGGCGGCATCATTTGCGGCATCATCGGCATCTGCTGGGAGACCGGCATAAAGGGAGTACCGAAATTGCCGGACATCATTGCCGGTTGCGGAGCCGGCGGCATTATGCCGGGCATCATCCCTTGCGGCATCGGAGCCTGTGGGGCATATCCGGCAGGGGGCAACAAAACGGTGCGCGGAGCGCAACCTGTTCGGCAACGAAGCAGACCGCAATTTGCATGACTCGGCGGCAACGTCAGCAGAACCATTCCGTTGGGCAGAACTTGAACTTGCGGTGCAGAATCCTGTCCCATTTGGTGTCCCGCTTGGAAAGTCGCATAGGGAACCATCTGTTGAGTCGGCTCTCCCATAGAGGGATCAATGTTACCGACGGGCTGGAAACCGACGTGTTGCACGCTCCCTTTCGGGCTGCTGTGGACGATCCCGCCTGCTTGTCCTCCCCAACCGGCGGGAACCGATGCGACCTTGAATATCGGCGAACTGAATGCCCAAGCCGACGGCGGTTTTGCCGGATGCTGGCAGAAAATCCCCTGCGTTTGCACAACCATGCCGGCAGGCATCGGAAGTGTCGGTACGGTTTTCTCCGCACCGGAAGCGAGTCGAATCGGCTCGGTCATTTTTGGAGACAGCACGATGTCTTCGCCGTCTATTTCTTGCCAAGCGATTTCTTCGGTTGCAGGAATATCGAGTTCCGGGGGCAACGGTGCGGGCAAAAGCGGCGGCGAAACAGGATAGACCGACTGACCAACCGGTCTGAATTCGGTCGTATGCGGAACCTGATAGGCTGGAAAAGCGACGTAGGTTGCCACGTTGGGAGAACTCACGCCGGTACTGGGTACATTTTTCGCCGTTTTATTGTATTGAATGGTTTCCGGCAAAACGACGTGGGGAACCATCTCGTGTAAAACATTGGGTGTCTGGCTGGGTGCAGTGCCGGCAGCGTTGACGGTACTGACACCGATACCGAGTGCGAGCATACCACTTAACCCGACGGACAATGTTTTTTGAAGTTTTTTCAGCATTTTATTCCCCTTATTTAATCTCTTCACAACGATAACATGGACGGAAAACGACCCGTTTATATCTAAATCGTCTTGTTTTCGGGCGGGAATTGACTGATGTACCGAATTTGCGGATTTTTCCTAATATCCCGGTCGGGTATTAGCGATTGTTCCGATTAGATAAAATGCGCAAGATTCTGCTGAAAAGTGAAGTATTGCAAACATGGCTCAACGAGGGCAACGGTGTCGGCGCGTAAAACTGTCCCTTCTTGCGACGGCTTTTCTTCTCGATTAACGCGTCTCCCATTGCTCTACTAATTGCCGCAGTTTTTCGATGGTATTGATATAATCCGAACCATTTGCCTTTACCCTACCGTCGAGCGACACGCGGAACTTCAATGGGACGCGGTTGATCAATACACCGGATTCCGTTAATCGTTTGTCCCTTATATTTCTGGACAATCTGCGGAATGTAGGAATTGTCAGATTGGTCGAAACCGCCAATAGTAACAATGCTGGAATATCGGTCATGAAATTCGTATGCCTCAATTCCCCTTGCACGAAGTGCCTGACAAAGCGTGGTCGCTGCTCGTTCGGCAATGTCCAATGCCGACGTTTCTTTCTCAAAGGAAATTTTGCCCTCTTCAACGTTTCGGATATTTTTTGGGTCCACGGCGGCACGTCCGGTAAACACCGCCACTTGAACCGTGTAACGACGAGGATTCCGTAAAAGTGAGTAAGGACCTTTGTTGATCGATTCGATGAAGGCATCGACCGTTTTTTGTTGATGTTCCGGGGGCAACATCGGATTGGTTACACCAAACGCATTCGGAAATGAAAAGGAAGTAACCGATGTTTTGCCCTTCAATGATTCCGGTTTGGTGAGTCTCACTTCTTCGAGCGTTTTTTTGAACTGATTGTCATCCAATGACGGAAAATTGCCGATCAGGACGACGAATTGCGAGGTGCTTTCCGTATTATATTTGATTGTCGTTCGGTATTGGGAATTTTGAGTCCGTCCAAAGTCTTGATTGGCATTACGGGCAAAGTTTTTTTCAAACACATAGGCGTTCCATTTATGTTTGCTTCGGAGTTCCAGTACGAGTTCGTGCGCATCCTGTCGGGCGGTGGGTCCCACGAGTGCCGTCGCAAGGATGAAATAAGGTCCTTCCATTTCGGTCAGTTTATACTCTTTGTTCGGGTCGGCTTCAACGGTTTTGCCGAGGTTTTTGAACACGTTCAGCGGTTTCGGCTGTGCCCAAGCCGTTGAAGATGCGCTCATCGTGAGCATTGCCGCAGCGATAATTGGAACCAAAAATGTTTTTCCGAATTTTTGCATGAAAATCTCCCTCTGGGTAAACGGAGTACCCCACGTCGTTGCTTTCGGCATAATTCGATGGGGGACTTTAACGATTGTAGGGACAATGCGGAAAATCTAAAACATTCGACACGTTGTTCGGAAGTTCGAACATGTGCATTCGAGTGAAACAGGTACCATTTTGACAATCGTCAGCAAAAGTCCTGACAGTTCCTGATGTTTGTCATGATACATTGCAACAAGCTTTGCGGCTAAAACTTTTTCTTTTTCCCCGGAGTACCGGCTGAATACCCATGCATATTCGAGACCGTATTAAAGATTTTCGCCGTGTACCGGCGAAATTGCTGCTACCCAATCCGAAAAACTGGCGTACCCATAACACTCGACAACGCAATGTCCTCAAAGGAATTCTTGCCGAAATCGGTTACGCCGATGCACTGCTCGTTCGAGAACTTCCCGACGGTGCACTGCAACTCATCGACGGACATCTGCGGGCGGAAACCACACCGGACCAAGAAGTTCCCGTGCTGGTCCTTGACCTGAATGATGCCGAGGCGGACAAACTGTTGGCAACGCTTGATCCGCTTGCCGCTCTTGCCGATACGAATCAAACGATGCTCGACGATCTGCTGGCACAAATCGAAACGGAAAACATTGCGGTTCAAGAGTTCTTGCGAAGTCTGACCGACGTGACCGATTCCCTTCTTGAAAATGCGGAAGCAGCGAAAGAGGTTGCGATACCCGAAGTGTTTCAGATTCTCGTGACGTGTCAGGATGAATTGGAACAACGGGAAGTCTTTGAGCAACTTGCCGCATCGGGTCGCAATTGCCGCATTGTCAATCTTTGAAGTCGGGCTCCTCGGCGGGCGCGAGTCCGCCGTTCTTGTTATTTTGTTTATAAGGCACATCGATCTGTATGACTCGAGGGAACTTGCATTTTTCTCAATCCATGCTACACTCAAACGCAGTATTCAAAAACTTCCGGAATCGGAGATCGTTTGATCGAATGGCTGAACGACGAATAAAATCAGTTTGACGAAAATCTCACACAATATGACACCTCCAAATGAACCGATTCCCTGTCCGATTTGCCATTCAGAAAAGACCAAATTCCTCTTTGAGGGCTGGGATTTGGTGTTCGGCTATCCCGATTCTGCCTTCGTGTACACTTGCAAAGCATGTGGTCATGTTTTCGCTGCCGGAACATTGACACCGGAACAACTGACGGAGATGTACACGAATTACTATCCGCGTGCCGCTTTTAACGTCGATGATTACGAACCGTACAAGGAGAAAAGCGGTTTTCTCTATTGGCTGGATGGCGAAGAAGGACATGCTTATCGTCATGTTCCGAAAAATGTCCGTGTTCTAGACATCGGTTGCGGCTATTGCGAAACGTTGGGCTATCACAAAGCGAGAGGTTGTGAGGTTTACGGTGTCGAAGCCGACGAGAATGCACAAAAAATTGCCGAACGTTACGGATTTCATCTACACGTCGGTTTGTTCGAACCGGCAAACTATGAACCGGATTCATTCGACTACGTAACGATGGATCAAGTTTTCGAACATGTTGTTGATCCATTAAAAACGCTCCAAGATGTACATGGCATTCTCAAGCCGGGCGGGAAGTTTGTCGCTGCCGTGCCGAATCCTTCCGCCTTCGGTCGTTATTGGTTTAGGAGTTATTGGACCCAGTGGCATCTGCCATATCATCGTCATTTTTATTCACGACATTCAATCGGAATCCTCGCAAAAAATGCAGGATATAAAGTTGCTTCGATGAAATCGGCTACTGAATCTGATTTTCTTTTATCCTCTTGGGCTCGACTGTTCGCATTAGGCGCAAAAGGAAAAAAAGCACCAAGTCATGGTCAGAATTTGAACAACAAATTTAATCCTGATAAGAAAAAACGTTTTGACGTTCAATTATTTTTATTCTTAAAGAAAATCAGGTTGTTCTCGTTGCCAATGCGTATCGCCGACTTGTGCGGCGTGGGCGATAGTCATTCAATCACTCTTAGTAAGGAGTAATTATTTCAATGGATTCACCAATAGTACAATTATGTCCGATTTGCCATTCCGAGAAAACAAAATTTCTTTTTGAAGGCTGGGATTTGGTGTTCGGCTATCCCGATTCTGCCTTCGTGTACACTTGCAAAGCATGTGGTCATGTTTTCGTTGCCGGAACGTTGACACCGGAACAATTGACAGACATGTATTCCAATTACTATCCGCGTGCCGATTTTGATGTTAATGATTATGAACCATACAAAGAGAAAAAAGGATTTTTCTATTGGTTGGACGGAGAAGAAGGACATGCCTATCGACACGTCCCCGAAAACGTTCGTGTTCTTGATATCGGTTGCGGCTGTTGCGAAACGTTGGGCTATCACAAAGTAAGAAATTGTGAGGTTTATGGCACTGAGAGCGATGAAAATGCCCAAAAAATCGCAGATCGTTATGGGTTTAATATGTACACAGGTCTTTTTGATCCGGCACAATATGAACCGGCATATTTCGATTACGTCACGATGGATCAAGTTCTCGAACACATTGTTGATCCATTAAAAACACTCCAAGAAGTACATGGCATTCTCAAACCGGGCGGTTTTTTTGTAGCAAACGCTCCGAATCCAAAATCACTCGGTATCTTGACCTTTGGAAAACGTTGGGGAACTTGGCATTTGCCATTTCATCGCCATTTTTATTCACGTCGATCTATCGAAATTCTTGCAAAGGAGTCCGGTTTTTCTGTTCATCAAATCAAATCGGCTACGGAATCCCATCGGTTACTTGATCTCTGGGGATATTATTTCTGTGCGGCGAAGCCGGGGCAAAGAGCACAGGAAGCCCTGCTAAAAACAGGAAGATACCTAAGTGACGATGCAAAAAAATTATGGCATATCAAACTCTATTTTTTTCTTCAAAAGTATAGGATTCTGTGCTTATTCATGCGCATTGCCGACCTATGCGGAATCGGTGATATGAACCTCATCATATTGAGAAAGGAGAAATAAGTAAACCGAACAATTTACAAGAACTTTTTAACATTGAAAGTCATTATGCTACCCATCCTGAAAAAGTTTTTCATTGACGATCCGATAGCAAGAACGAAAAGAATTTACTTTTGGATTTTTCATTTATTTGGAAAAATCTTTCCGTTTCTTTACATCCCTTATTATTATTGGTGGATACTTCGTCCGATACGAGTCCGAAAAGACGGGCGTGTCGGTATGTTGCAACTGACCTCGGAATTTGTCTATGGATGTAATCTGCGTTGCGAATTTTGCTCGCCCCTGAGCCCTTATCTCAAAGGTTATATCCCCGCCGACGAATTGTTGAATTCATACGCACAGTGGCGAGAGAAAATCAGACCAAAATACTTTACGTTGTCCGGCGGGGAACCTTTTTTGCATCCCGAATTAGTGCGGATCATCCGGGAAAGTGCAAAAATTTGGAACGACTCAAAACTATGGCTTACAACAAATGGTTTGCTTTTGGATCGTGTGGGAGATGATGTCTTGCAAGCGATTAAGGAAACCGGTTACGAATTGATTATTACTGAGCATACATTTGAACCGGAACACCGCAAAACGTTGGATGCCGTGTATGCCCGGCTAAAAAAGGAAGGGGTCCGTTTTGTCGTTCGGCAGAGCCGTTCCATGTGGTTGGCATTGTATCAGTACGATGAAGGAGGTAATCCTATTCCATATAGAAGCGATCCAAAAAAGGCTTGGGATTGTTGCATTTACCGTCAGGCTGTAATAATCGTGGGCGAGAACATGTACAAATGTACCCCTTTGTTACATGCATTTTATGCAACACAAAAGGGTATCTTGGATGCCGATGCATGGAAGCCTGCTTTGTCTTATCAGCCGTTAACTTTGCAATCGACACCACAAGAAATTGTCGTTCATCTGCGCGGCACCGAAATACCGGAATGCACGATCTGTTTTGACAAACCTGTAACAGTGCACTCACGACAAATACCTTTGAAGGGAGAGACGAAACAGAGTCATAATTTTTAATTGCGCAGCGGAACCCCCGGACAGAATTGCTCCCTCATCCACCGCCGCCAACGGTGGCACACAACCGCAAAATTATGGCACCCCGGCAGGGTGCGGTGACGGAGGGGCTTGTTTTCCGGGGGTTCGGCGAGTACGCCTTCACCCCCGGCTGCCTTGTGTGCCGCCCTTGGCGGCAACATCACAAACAAGACTTGAAAGCGCCTGACAATGAAATACAACAAAACCGGGGGGCTTACGCCCCACCGCTCACGCGCGGGAATGATGGTGTTTTGGCAAACTTGCAAACGGCGTGGCACACATTGTGGTAAGAGTACACAAACGATTGACATTCGTACCGTTCGCAGTATAATCGCGATATGTCGTCCACAATCAAAAGGTGAGTTATGACTACGATACAAGTCCCGGTGGACGAAAATACCAAAACTGCCGTGGATTCCCTCTTTTCCAGTCTGGGACTCGATACGTCGACGGCAGTAAAGATGTTTTTCATGGCTTCGCTCGAAAGTGATGGATTACCATTTCCGGTCAAGCATTTTGTGAAATCCGAGTTACAAGAAGCGATTGAGGACACCCGGCAGCGACGTAATCTGTATGGACCGTTCAAGACAGCGGACGAAGCCGTAACCGCGATGTTGGAGGAGTAAACGTGCTGGAAATTGTCTTCACCAACAAAATGAAACGAGATGTCAAACTGATGAAAAAACGCGGCAAGGATATTTCCAAACTTACTGCCGTACTTGCCCTGTTGGCAAACGGCAATCCGATGCCACCGAAGTACCGCGACCACTCATTAAGCGGTCAGTTGAGCGACTTCCGTGAGTGCCATATAGAAGGAGATTGGTTGCTGATGTACCAAATTTTTGAGGACACACTGACGTTGTCCGCAACTGCCACTGGTACTCATGCCGATCTTTTCGGAAAATAACTGCCCTTTTTTGTGGTATAATACAAACAGCAAGGAGATATACCATGAGTCAAGTTAAAGAGACCACGTTACTTACCCCTTTTGAAATTTGGGAGGTCATGCTCGACAACTCCACGATTAAATTTTTTCAGCCTCTTGTCATTCGACCGAAGGTTTTGCCGCCGGAAGAGCCGGGAGATCAAACCTACTGGCTTGTCGATGTGCCGGAGTTGATGATCTCCACGTTCGGTAATGAGTACCATACGATTCGGAACGGAGTTCTGTCAGACATCCGCGACGCATGGAAATACATCGTTTCCATGCCGGATGATGGTCTTTCTCAAAACGGTAAAAAAATCAAAGAAAAATATCTTTCCATTGCCGAGGAGGTGTTTGATGAGTAGCACCCGACCAGCGCGAAGTATTGATGCGGCTCTTCGCAGAAAGGGTTTTACACGATCAGTCGATTCCGATCATGTGGTGTACCGTTTTTTTAGTCCCGCCGGCGAGTTGCTCACAAGAACAAAAATAATTCACGGCCTAAAATTAAAAATTGAAAAAGCCGAAATGGTGTGCGGCGAAATGACCGTGTTAGATTTTTTTGCGGAGGCTCCTTACCAGAAGACTCGAATGGATTCATGTCTTGTATGGCACAGTCTCCATTGTCTTGCGAGAAGATGACGTTTGCGTTTCCGCCTGCGGGAGAAGACACCACTGCGGTACGTCCACCTACATCGCTGGGCGTTAGTGTGGCGTAGGCATATTGACTGTTTGGACGAAAATATACGTCGCCGCTGCCTTCTCCGGTGTTGTTATTAACCCAGTCGGCAGGAATCGAAGCGCCTCCAGAGATACTTGCTTTATGATTACTTGCACTATGAGCATTTGTCATATCGATGGGAAAACGCACCCCCTGAGTGGGGGGGCACGGCATGATCTCAAAACGAATTTCGGCTCGTTGGACATCGGAAGCATCTGTGCTGGCGACAATCATTGCCGAGGCACCATAAGTACCGATACCCTTTTGGCGAACAGTGATCTCCTTGATTCCAAACACCGTCAACTTTCTTTCGAGCCAAGGCGAATAAATGGAGTTACTAATGTAAAACGTGTCGTCACAGGTTGGACAACAGGCGTGATCGCTAACAATTTTACAGGTATCGTCGCAGACGTGGTCGCAGTCGGTGGCGAAGGTGCCGTCTTTGCCGACACCGCGATACCGAAACACTGCTTGCACGCGCACCCGAATCTCCTTGTCGTTCTTCTTTTCACTGGGAGTGCTGTATCTTGCCGTCGCCAGACTGTAGGTGTCAATATCCTCACTTTCGGCAACTCCTTCCCATTCGAATGTGTATTGAACGTTCTTCAGTTTTCTGGAACTGGTGTCAGGGAGAGGGCGGGGAGTGGCAATGGCACCGGTATGAACGGGTGGCATTGTGTCGCTTCCGTACCAGGCAAGTTCCGTCTTTGGATCCCCGCAACACGCATACCACGCAATGGATACCGACTCGTCCGCGAGGGTATCACTTTTCACGGGAAGTGTCAAACTGAAAAGAAACAGTACGGCGACCATAAAGCGATGCATGCGAAATCCTTCTTCGACAAGGAAAGGGAAAATCAGATTATACGCAAGCGGTATCATGTCGTCAACTGTGACCTTCTTTCCCTCACCGCGGGTGCAAGATCGCCACAATGGTTACAAATACATTCTTGGCTTCTCGTCGAATGCGGTGTTGAAGCAGTTGTCGGCAAACATCGTTTTTGCATCGG
>Ga0082212_10009398_pt1 | contig 12615 bp, 11 predicted proteins | sample TergutNt197P3_FD_71548 | JGI IMG/M metagenome (GOLD analysis project Ga0082212, IMG submission 71548) | Neocapritermes taracua P3 segment gut microbial communities from Petit-Saut dam, French Guiana - Nt197 P3 | ecosystem: Host-associated > Arthropoda: Insects > Digestive system > Gut ... | reverse complement strand
GACAATCAGATCCTGCGCGTGGCAACTTGGCAGGGGATTGTCAAACGCCGCCGAGAATCCCGACGAGAAGTTAAGCACCTTTACGCTTATGTCCGTACCATTGGCAAGCCGGAACGCCTGACCTACCTTGTCGGCAAGGTAGAAGAATATGACGGAGGGCAAGAGTTTTATTACGAGCTTCTTGACGTCGATATTCTTCATAACGCCCGCGCCCCCTTGCCCCGGTTCTTTACCTTTTCGCGCCCCTTATCAAGTGCTTTTGCCGCCACTTTTGCTTCTTTGAGGTCTTGCCGGATAGATTGCTTTTCCTCCCGCGCAAGCCTTTTATCAGCCTGCTTGTCGCCCCGCACAGCCTTTTTGTCCGCTATGTCAGTAACCTTTTCCGTGTACCGCTTAAATGCGTTTGTCATTTCGTCGGCGTTCTTGCCTTTGAAGAACAGCGTATATTTGCCTTTTCCGTCTTTGACGCATGAAAAATCAATGTCGGATTTTTTCATGGCTTTGTGCAATTCCCGCAAATTCGGGTCTTTAAGCTCGATGGTAGAAAGCCCGTCGTTGTGCTTGTGCAGTTCTTTCAAGGTCTGTTTGCCTTGTTTTAGCTCCGGGTCTTTCGGCGCGTCTTTCGCTCCGTCAAGCGGTTTTTCGTCCGGCTTCTTCTCCAACCCCTTTATAATCTTGTCAAGCCCTTTAAGTATTAGGTCAATGGTCAGTTCGGATATGCGAAAGCCTACGTCTATCGCCTTTTCTACGATTTCTTCCTGCATGGGTCTGTCCTCCTTTCGTAGTTAATATGAGTTATTGCTAACGCCGCCCCCGAACAGCTTGCCGCTTGCCATGTCGTGGGCGACAAGCGCGGTGTAGTAGCTGTCAATCGTGGACGGCGCGTTGAACAGGACGGCAAGCAGATACTTCTTGATACTGCGTATCTCCGTTGTGTTCTGCTTCATGCAGTCCATTACAAACTCAAGGTGTCCGCTGTTCAGCTTCATAAACTTGGACTTGACAAGCTCGGCGGGGTAATCGTCGCCCGCTATGCGGATCGTCTTTCTCGCGGTGCAGACCGTTTCAAGTATGAGGTCAACAATGCCGTCAATGCTCTCCCGGTTATACGGGTAACGCTCAACCAAAATGTCATATTCGATATTTTCAAGTATGATTTCCCGGTATATTTCAATCGCGCTCATGGTTGCCGCTTCCGTTCCGTTCCTCTCCGCTTCGCCCTCGCGCACACGCGGGGAATGGAAAGGGAATGAATCGGTACTTGATAAATCAGTAATTGATTTTTCTGTTATTGCTCTATCTTTATTTAATTGCGTTGTGTTTGCCAATGTAGAATTAGCCTGTGTGGGATTTTCCGATATAGGCTCTTTCTGCGTAGGCGGGTCGGATATATCCGCGTAAGCGTCGCTGCCCGGCGTGAAGCCCTCCGGCGGTTGTTCGCGTATGATATATTCCGCGCCGCCAAGCTGTCCGTTTTCTTTCCGTTCCCGCGAACGGGTAATATATCCCGCCCGCTCCAACTCATGTACTGCCGTCCTGATAGCGTCCACGCTCTCGCGGTTGATGTGCGATAACCCGGCAAGCGTATAATCCCATGCGTCCGGCAAGCTCAACATCTGCGACAACAGCCCTTTCGCCTTTAGCGACAAGAGCGCGTTTCGTAGGTGATGATTTGACATTACTGTGTAGTTCTGTGTTTTCTCTATGCGGAATACCGCCATGCGTAAGCTCCTTTCCACGTTCCGGGCAATAAAAAAAGGCGGGGATTTTAACTTGCAAAAATCCCCGCCCCATGTCCGAAACAGAATGATATTTTATTGTCCGCTAATACTGCTCGATGTCGCGTTCCGGCGCGTCGTAATATATATCGCCTTTGCGGACGCGGGCGTGACGCACTATTTTCATCTCGCCGCGCCCCTCGGATTCAAGAGCTTTCCTATATCCCTCGTCGGTGAGAAAAATACGGACACGCTCGCCCTTGTCGCCTACGGGACAATCCCATGTGATAACATCAAAGACTATCATGTGCCGCGTGTCCTCTCCGAACCGTTCCAATGCGTCTATATCCTGCCCGGTGATTTTCTTGCCGTACCCCGGCTGTCGCAATTCATTTCTTATGCTCATGCGGACGCGCCCCTTTCTTCGGCAATATAATCTTTGATGATTTCGCCAAAGTCGAGAATGAACGAGTATACAAAGTATTCAAGCGCGGCTTTATGCGTGGGTATATACGCAGTTTCGTCCGAAAACTGTAAGCCCATAAGCCCGTACAGCATTTGAATGATTTTGAACAGCTTGCCCCGGTCGGTGGGTGTATTCATGGAAACGAATACCTCTGTCAAGCGGTTTATTGTGTCCCGGTCGCCGTTGGTCGTTACCCATACCATTTCAGCGAATGGTAAAGTCATAGCCCCTGTTATAAGATTGATTTTGTCCTTGCAGATTTCGCCGGATTGGAATATAATACCTTTGTCAATAAGCGGGTTTAGCATGGCGGTGTCCTCCGTTCGTATAATTATATTGTTGTGGTGGAATGGTGGAAAAATGGTGGAATTGCCTACAAAGCCAAGTTATAAAGCGATATATAGTGCATATAACGGGAAAATAAAAAAGTCCGTTTTCACAGACTAGCAAGCTGATAGGCTATAAGAACTTATGCGGAGATATAAGGGGATTTTAGCGTCTAACGCTTCTCGAAATGCGGTGTAGGGCAACCTACCGTGGGTTCGAATCCCACCTCCTCCGCCACAATTTGTCCGAAAACCGTTGCAGCGCAACGGTTTTCGGCACATTTTTCACCCGTTTGATTAGCAAAAACCCTTAAAATTGGACAATACGGTTTTTCGTACCCTTATTCTCAAAATAAACAAAGAAATCCCCATTCTAGTTCCCTCCCTTATCCCCTCTATGAGCTTGGGAACACCGACGAGCGTTATAGCTCGCCGTATGTTATATGCCAGGAAGGTTCGTTTTATGTCAATTGATTCAGCGTGGCGGCATAATGCTTTTTATGGATCCACTGTCTTTTAGCTTGAATTGCGCGATCAATTCCTGCAGCAAATTAGATTGGCTGCTCATTTCTTCCGATGCAGCGGCTTCTTCCTCGGCAGTCGCGCTATTTTGCTGAACTACCTGCGTAACTTGTTCGATGCCGGTATTGATTTGAGATATGCCCAGTGATTGTTCCTCTGACGATTTCGATATTTCCTCAATAAGATGGTTTGATTCGTTTATGCCTGCAACAATCTGTCTGAGGCTGTCAGAAGTCTCGTCAGCAATACGGGAGCCTAATCCGGCCTTTTCTATTGAGTTTTGTATCATTGCGCCGGTATCTTTCGCAGCTTCGGCGCTCTTTGACGCAAGGCTGCGCACTTCTTCTGCGACAACAGCGAACCCCTTGCCGGCTTGCCCGGCACGGGCAGCTTCCACAGCCGCGTTCAGCGCAAGAATATTCGTCTGGAACGCTATATCGTCTATCGTTTTGATTATTTTGCTTATCGACTGGCTTGCCTCGTTTATGTCCTTGACCGCCTCTATCATCTCGTCCATCTGGCGGTTGCCTTTTTCTGCCCTATCCCGCATCAGTTCGGACAGTTTTTCTGTTTTTTCTGCGGTTGCGGCATTTTCTTTTGTCCTTTCAGCTATCTCGGCGATCGCTGCTGACAGTTCTTCAATGGCTGCGGCTTGCTCCGTGGAACCTTGTGCCAGCGATTGCGCGCCGCTTGCGATTTGCCTCGAGCCTGAAGATACCTGCGTAGACGCTGTGTTGATTTCGTCGAAAAGCTTATTGAGGCTATCTATCATATGTATGAGGGCTTTCCCCATAACGTCAGCATCTGAAAGCAGTTCAGCCTCGGTTGTCAAGTCGCCTGACGCGACGGTTTCCAGTTCTTGAGAAATATGCGTTACATGCTGCAGGAACATTGCGCAGCCCGATATTGTCTGCCCTATTTCATCTTCAACTCGAGCGTATGCATTGATTACTTCAAGCTCCTCGGGTTTCATGGATATATCTCCGGTAGCGCCGGCTCTTTTCATGAATGCGGTCAATATGACAAGTGGTTTGCTTATAATCCCTGATAGGTACAAAGCAATTGCGACGGCAACAGAAATAGCTGCCAATGCGACAATAACGACGATAATCAAGAAAGTATTATTATCTGAGACTGTTCTGTCCACATTGCGATTGACGGAAGCCGTCAGCTTATCCAAAAACGCTCCCGCCGAAGTCGAGGCTATAGCTCCCAATTGCTGAGATTCGACTATTAGTGATTTGTTTTGATTGTTGACGCTTTCAAAAGCGGTCATCGCCGCCTTGAATGATTCCAATGCGTCAACCGTGGCATATGCCGTATCTCTTGTCCCTTGATTTCGCGCTACATCCCCGTTCTCCTGAATGTCCGCAATGATTCTGTCCATCTCCGCAAGGAAAGCGCTCATGCTACTAGTATCGTATGTACTGTAAATTGACTCTCCCACTCGTAGCAAATGCTCTATTTCTCTGATAAAAACAACGGTTTCGTCCAGCCTCCCTGCCCTGCGGAGCCTATCTTCTGCCGAAATATCTTCTTGCGTTTCCCTTTGCCATATAGTTTGCTGATTCTGATATGTCGCGTCTGCTGTCTGGCGAAGCGATTCCTGATAGCTTCTGGCAGTTGACGCGGCATTTTGCAGCGCCCTGTCATTTTCTTGAACCGCCATAAGGGCTTGTTCCCAAGCTAGAAAGTTATCTTCGATTCTTTCTATTTCGTTTTTGTATTCGGTATTGCTGCCGGTGTAGTTTAGCATATTTCTCAGATCGGCGTCTGCTAAATCTACTTGCCTGATCAAGTTTGCATAAACGTTTTCGCCTTTCGTTTTGTGCGCGGACTCCGCATCAATGCTTGCCTCTAAATAATGAAACGTAAACTCCTTGCATATTGCTTGAAGATCGGTGTAAAACTTAACCTCGTGCAAATCGCTGGTCGTTCGCGCGCTCGAAATCAAAAATACACAGACGACTGCAAGAAGCATAATAATAGAAATCCCGAAACCAAGTAATATCTTTATTCTTACACTGAGGTTCTTCACAAGTATTGCCCCCTTCGCTCACCCTTCGCTCACTCTTCGTACGTTTGAACAGTCCTCTATTCGTCTCGGACGGCGCTATCCCCTGCAAGAGCTCTCCGCGAGCTCTTTGCGGCGCAGCCTAATGCGGCAGAATGAGCCGTTTGCTTCCGCAGGGAGTATAGCACGTTGCGCGCCGCCTATGCCTGCGCGCATTGTGTTTATGTGCAGTTTAACATAAACAGGATGTTGCGACAAGGATTATTTTTATGCCCTCGGGGATGTGTTTCGATGTTTTATAATGATTTTTGGGATTAAGAAAAACCCGGCTATAACGCTTGCGGCATTCGTAAGTATTGCATGGTCATAGGTATTGCAGCAGAACCATCTATTGATACAGCAGCTTGTCCATAACAAACAGGTTTTCCTCCGGGGTGGCAGCCGGCACTTCGCAGCCTGCGGCGGCAAGCGTCGTATTGTCTTTGAGCGATGTGCATTCGCGTACTTTTTCTTCCACAAGCGATACGGAGCCATTAAGCAGCACGGCGACCGGATCGACATTCCCGCAAACGCTGGTTTCGGTTCCCGCGAAGATTTCCGCCGCTTTCCCGAAATCCACCATCCAGTCAATGTCAAGTATATCGGGCTTCACCTGCGCAAGCAGCGGCAGTAGCGCCGTGATGTTCCCGCAGATATGCAGCTTGGTCTTAGCGCCATTGTCGCGTATATGCCGCACAAGCGCCTTATCATAATGCAATCCATACTCTTCGTATAGTCCGGGGCCTATCAGCGACGCTACTGCGTTGCCTATGCCAATGATATCAGCGCCTGCTTTGATTTGTTCAAGCGCGAAACGGCATTGCTGCGCGAAAATCATATCCATGATTTCCCGAAGCGCGCTATCCGTGCTGTCGCAGTCGGCAAGGTCCCACATAAACGCGCTGACGCCCCTGAGATCTGCCATTTCTGCCAGTGTTCCTTCGACCCAGCCAATCACGGGGTAATCCGAAAGAACTTTCTTCCGCAGAAGTTCGACCGCCTTAATGCGGTCGAGAGTTCGCGGGCTTTCCAGCGAATCGTATTTTTTTATGCGCGCAGAATCCAGGCCGGCGGCAAGGAGCGGCGGGTCGCAGTAAGGAACGCCATTCTCAGGATAGACCAGATCAGAGCCAAAAGCCGATGCTTCGCGCATTGGGTCGGATATGGCGCTGACTGTGTCAAAACCAAACCGCTCGGCGCAGATCAGATTGCCATCAACAAGTACGCGGAAATCCTGCACATACTCCCTGTAGCTTGCTCCGGCGGCTTTTGCAACAAGTCCCATCGCAATGTTCATATTTGGAATTTTATCCACGGGTTCCCCCTGCATCCGCGCGTAAACCCGTTCTGAAGACGTCAAACAAACACCACCCGGCAAACCATGCTTCTTGGCCACAGGCCACCGACTTACAACCCTGCGACTCCCGCGCCTTTGGGCAAAGTCAAATATGAATTCAGCTCAATATGCGAGAGCGTATTCCCGAAAAACCGTATCGCGCCTGTAGAGTAGGTGAGCTTCGAATAGTCCAGCTTTCCCGTCAGGACCCGTCTGTATGTTTCCGCTGTCATGTAGAATTTCGAATCGAATTGTTCGGCTTCGCCCTTCGCAAGCGAGCATTCGCCTCCGGCAATGGATATCGTCCATGCCCCGTCGTTGGCGCCGCTGTCATGAAACTCGTAAACCACAGTGAGTTTGCGATCGCCGGCTTTTGCGGGGTCAAAGTATTCCGGGATCTTCATCAGATATTTTTCCACGCTGAAATCGGCGCTGACTTCCATTTTTTTTGCCTGTTGTTTAAGCGCCAATTCAAGCAGCCGTTGTTTCAGCATGTCCCCGCCTCCTCCACCGCTCTTTTGATGGCGCGCAGGTTTTCTATGCTCGTACCGTTCGGAACGGAATCCCCGGAACCAAGCAATATGCCAAGGCGGCCGCGCGTTTTTTCCAATATTTCCCGCGCCCGTTCATAGCATACGCGCGAATCGGCCGCGAGAAAAGTATCGCACCCAATGCCGCCCTTCACAGCAAGTTTCGGGAACGCTTCCGCCGCTTCCCACAGTTCCATATCTCCAGTCGGGGCTGGGGCTAGGTCGGCTACCGCGTCAAATCGGCATCCCGCTATCTGTCCGGTCATATAGCTAAGTTTGCCGCACATGTGTATTACATGCAGTTTTCCGTATTCATGCAGGATATCGGCATATTCGCCGAGCTGCTCTGCGCAGTACTTTTCAAATCGCTGCGGAGAAAGCGTCGTCCAGCTTGTATTTTCGGAGCATATGAAGACGTCCGCCTTGCTCCTTTTTGCTGTTTCCCTTATTTGCTGTTTGTACTGCCTGTGCATCAGATCCATCACTTCGTCAAAGAGCTCCGGCTCATCGGCTTGGATATCGTATGTGTGTTCAACGCCCGCAAGCAGATTTATAAACATCTGGTGCGGCGTCATTCCTATGCTGACGTCCGTAATGACGCCGTCATCGCCGACAATCTCTTCTTCCCACGCGTAGTGGTCGGTATAATCGGCGATAAACAGGAAGCTGTTCTCAAGTACATAGCGATAAGCGCGCAGGTCTTGCGCGGTTTTTATCAGATATTCGACAGGAGCGTTTATAGATGCGCCCACGCCGCTGCGCTGCCGTTCTGTGATCGTGCCTTCTGGCGTTTCGTATCCGCTGACGATGTCGCCGTCTATGAAATACCGGATCTTGTTTATCTTTTTGCCGCTTTTCGTTATCCACAAGCCTATGCGGTCGACGACGGCTTGCGTCCATATGTCGCATCCCGCTGCGCGCTGCGCTTCCGCAACGCGATGTGGCGTTTCTTTCGGGAATCCTGCTATCGTGTATGGCACAATGAGCGGGACCCATGGCGTTCGGTCGACAGGTTGTCGGCGGAGCGCGGCAAGGATGCGTTCCTTGCCCGTCATTTCAGGTTTCATTCGTCAAGACCGCCTTCTATCCCAGCTGCTGCCTCCGCACGGGCGTCCGCTTCCTCTCCCCCGCCTTTGCGAGCTTTCAGCTCCTCAAGGATTATCGGGTATTCCCTGTCCAGCTTGAAGAAAAGCATAATAATACCCATGCCGATCAGCAATACTATAGGAACCCAAATGTACACGAAACGGATCGCATTCAGCGTGGATTCCGTCTGTCCCGTAGGCCCCAACCCTTCGACCGACCTGGCCGCGTACCCGCCTATGCTCAACGAAATGCTGACTATTGCGGCGCCGAGGCCGTTGCCCAGCTTTCCACCAAAGCTGGACGCGCTGTATACCAGCCCTTCCGTGCGAACTCCGGATTTCCATTCGCCATATTCTATCGTATCAGCGATCATTGCAAACAAGGTTCCTATAATACAAGCTGAGCCGAAAGCTTTAATAACGACCGACACGAAAACGATTATCAGACCCGTGCCTGCTACGGCCAAAACCAGATTTCCGATGATTCCGCAGATGATGCCGGCCAAAGCCGCTTTGCGTTTGCCGAATTTTTTCACTATCGGCGCGAGCACGAATGTTCCGGCAAGCATGGGTACAACTCCAACGATGGTGATCATCCCGACCAACCCGAAATCCCCCAGAATCTCGCGGCAGAAGTAAGCGGTCATGCCGCCGAGACCGGACGAGGTATATGACAATACTGCATAAATCACGATCATTACCCAGTATTTGTTTTTCATAAGCGCTTTGAATCCGGCTTTTGCAGGCACGCTGTCCGTTACATTCGCGGAAGCGGACACGCGCTCCTTTGTGTTGAAGTATGTTATCATGAACATTATTGCCGCCAGCGCACCAAGTATTATAAATGTCATGCGCCATCCCTGTGCGCCGCCACCGAACAATTGCGTCATTTGTGGCACTGCCATATTGACGATCACCCCGGCGACAATAGCCATAAACAGCCGGAATATGTTCAGCACAGAGCGCTGGTACTGGTCCTGGCTCAGCGCCGCGTTCAGCACTCCGTATGGCATATCCACGCTGGTGTAGATAATCGTAGTCATCAGGTTATATGTGAAAAAAGCATAGACCACCCGAACTCCGAGCGGCCAGGACGGCACGGCGTTGAAGCACAGGAAAGCGGCTGCTCCGAACGGGATCGCCATACGCAGAAGCCACGGCCGCGCTTTTCCTTTCGGGCTTTTCCCCCGGTCAACGATTATTCCCATGCCAATGTCCGAGAAACCGTCGAAAATACGGGAGACCAACAGCAAAATCCCAACGGTAGCCGCCGGTATCAGAGCGACGTCTGTGTAGAAAATCACCATAAATGCTCCGAGGGCCGTCCATACAAGATTGCTGGCGAGGCTGCCAAGGCTGTAGGAAAATCGCTCTTTGAAACTAAGCTTGACGTCCATAATAAAGTCCATTCCTTTCGTAACACATCAGACCAAAAATCGTCCATCACGAGGCTGCTGTTGGCTGCCCTAATAAATCATGCCTCGTCCACTAACTACTAACTCCAAACTCCAAACACCTCAATACTCTATGCTCCACCGCAACGGGGCGCTCCCTCCGCCGTCGCCGGCAAATGCTATTCCGCTTTCTGTTTTTTCGTATAGCGACTCAACGCCGTTTACAGTCAGCCTGAAGTCTTTGTCCGGATTGAAGAATGTGAGTTCTATTGTCCAATTTCCGTCGGCGATCGGGCAGTAGCTCCCCTCAAAACCTTTGTCAGAGCGGTCCAGCGAGGCAAGAGAGCTTTGAAAACTATATTCCTTTTCAGGGAAACCCATGTTAAAAACGGCGCCTTTGCTCGTGAAACTATCCGCAAACATACCTGCCGCGTTATATAGCGTCCATGCGTGCGGATGCAAGTTGTAGACCGGATAGTCCGCCCACGATATCTTGTTCATCCGATCTATCGGGTCGGCATAAGAAAATGTCCGCCCGGGGTTGTCGGAGAGCGTCGAGTTATATGTGTCAGGCCCGCTCCAAATCCCCTCCCAGCTTTCCGGGTATTTGTCCGCGTGGTTCGCCAGCGTGTTTTTGCGCCACTCTTCAAATGCCGCAGCGGGGTCTATCTTATTGAGCGCCATTATTAGCGTCCCCGTTATAGACGGCCAGACTCCGCCGTTCGTCGCCATCCCTTTTGGCGCTTTCATGCCGCTTTCCGGGCAGCAATCGGCCAGCATAGCCCCTATAGGAGACGGATCCTGGCATTTTTCCTTTATTTCAGAGACCAGAGTCGCAGTTTGCTCCGCGTTTGCCGCGCCGCACATAAGGGCCCACGGTTGCGGCTCGAGCCAGAGCTTGTCCTCTCCTGTCCAGCCGAGCTCTTCTCCGAGATAGGCCCGCCTGAACCATTTGCCGCCCCACTGCTTCGCTACCGCCTCCTTTTGCTTTTCGGCAAATTCGGCGGCTTGCAAGCCATCCTCGCCCGCCATGGCCAGGACTTTCGCATATTTGCTTAGGACAGCGGCGGCCATCGCCCCGACGAGCACGCTCTCGCCTTCTTTGTATATCCTCTCATGCTCTTTCGGGTCGGCATTGCCGACTACGACGTTGTCATTCCAGTCGCCGCCCAGCAAGCGCGGCAGGTCGTTTGCTCCGGTCCCGGTGAATGTCAGAAAATGATTGAAACACCGTTTGACCAGTTCGAGCGCTGTCGTTTCGCCCTGGCTGGAGCCTTTGTAAGGATACGGCGTGATTTTCTCTTTAAGAATCGAAAGGTCCTTTGTCGCAAGTATATACTCGCAGAGAGTCCAGAGCAGCCATAGTTCAAGGTCGTCAGAAAGGAACGGGGATGTCATAATTGCCCCATGGCCGCATATTCCATACGGGACCGTCCCGTCAGGCAGCACCGTTTTCAGCGTGTACCGGATTATCTCGCGTACGAGCCCGGGGTCTGTGAATATAAACGGCATCACATGCTGCAGCGGATCCCGCGAGGCTCCCTGAAAGCCCATGATATACTGGTAGACATGCCCCTGCGACAAAATGTGTTCACCGAACGCGCCGTCATAAGTGGCGGCAGCCCGCAGCGACTGATTGTGCCATAACAGTTCCCGGTCTATCCACTTCTGTCCCGGAATATCAAGTGAGATGCGGTCTTTCTTCCACAGTTCGCACGAATCCGAAAACAGCCTGTCAAAATCCGAACCGTATTTTTTCAGGAGGGCGTTCAACTCAAAACCGTCAGGTATATATCCAAATATATATGTCAGAGTCACTTTCCCGCCGGCGGGCACGTCCGCCGCGGAAACAGCGATCATAGCAGTATGCGCAGGTTTCATTTTACGATTTGCAGGAGTAACGATACCATCCGGGCTGTTCACCCCGCCTGTTCCGAAGAACGTTTTCTCATCTGTAATAAAGGTTTCGACCGTCGTGTCAGCAGCGCACAAAAACGTCTCAGGCGGGTCGACGTCTTCGTATTCATCCAGCTCGCCGAGGTAAAGCGAATAGTTGTGATTGGTTTCCGCAAGCGGTCTGTAACGTTTTTGCGCTATGCTCCAAATCGTCTTGTCCTTAAGCCCCCAGCCTTTGAACTTCATGCTGTTCCTGAGCGTATTCCCCTCGACGGAGTACCGGTTTGAGTAGTCGTCGGCAAACTTGCGCCGCATACTCTGAGCCGAATTGTTTATGTATGAATCAAGTTCTGTCGTGTTTCCCGCAAGGGAGAGGAGCAGTAATCGGAACGACATCAGATACGGCCGCGCTCCCCAGTACTCGTGCCATTTGACCTTTTTCTGAGCGTCCGAGTGATTTTCTATCGTCACCCGCGATATGAGTACGGGGTCGTCGCCGAAAGGCGAGAAAATAAGCTGGTTTACGGACAGATCGCCTTTTTTAACGATTTTACGCATATAACCCGCGCCGTATACGCGTTCAAAACTGTCCGCCTTGCCGTCATAATATGTCGACACTACGGCCTTACCGTCCGAAAGCCAGCCTATACCGCCTCCGTAGCAGTTTCGCTCCGGGTCGATATCTCCCAGGAACTTTGGCGCGCCCTCATCCTGGCGCACCTGCACTGTGCCGAAATTTGAAGCGACGCATGTTATCCGGCTATTGCCGAACTGGAAAGTATGGTCGTTTTCCTTTCTCCACAATGTGTTCGTAGGCGAAATCGCGGCGGGGTCCGTCAGTTGGTCGCAATCATAGCGATATGCGGGCAGCCCTTGTTCATCTGTTATCCATTCTCCGAAGTAACCTGAACCGAATTCTTTCATTGTTGTTATCATTCCTTTCCCGGATCACTCATTTAGTGCTTCGATCATAGCAAGGAAGTTCTCGATCGGGACGTTAGTCTGTACGTTGTGGATCGTATTGAATACGAAACCGCCGTCTTTTCCGAAAACTTCCGTGTTGTGTTTGACTTCTTCCCTGACTTCATCCGGAGTCCCGTACGGCAGTGTGCTCTGCGTCCTGACGCCGCCGCCCCAGAAGGTCAGCTTGTCGCCGTACTTCTGCTTGAGCGTTTCAGGGTCCATGCCAGAGGCAGATATCTGCACGGGGTTCATTATGTCGAACCCGGCTTCGACTAGATGCGGCAGGGGGGGGTGTTTCTCCCCCCCGCAATGTTAGGTCGGAAGAG
>Ga0082212_10009397_pt1 | contig 12616 bp, 10 predicted proteins | sample TergutNt197P3_FD_71548 | JGI IMG/M metagenome (GOLD analysis project Ga0082212, IMG submission 71548) | Neocapritermes taracua P3 segment gut microbial communities from Petit-Saut dam, French Guiana - Nt197 P3 | ecosystem: Host-associated > Arthropoda: Insects > Digestive system > Gut ... | reverse complement strand
AGGCGGTTATAAATTCATCGGAGTCAATTCAAACCGGGAATTTTCGGCAAGTTCCGGCAGCACCTGGTGTACGACAGAAATTTTAAAAGCGTCAAAAGACAATCTTAAAATAACTGTTTCCAAAAATGACGTCACGGGAGAGGAGCGGACTGCTGAAATAACCGTTTCATGCGATGGTCTTGAAGAAAAAGTGAAGGTAACCCAACTTGCAGCAGAGCAGATACTTACGGTAAAAGAAACGTCTGTCGTCATCAATGAAAAGGAAAGCCTCAGTTTTACATTGACGGTTACCGCCAGTATTCCTGTAGTTTTTGAATTTCCGGCATGGATACATGAAAATACCGCTGACGGATCGTCAGGCGAAGAAAAAAAATATTCGTTCACGGTTTCCGCATTAGATGCCGGTGAAATATCCCGTTCGGGAGAAATTACCGTCAAACCGGCAGATACGTATTCTGTTAAAGATATAACAATACCGGTAATGCTCGTCAAGGGAAGCGTCAGGGTGATGAGTTACAACATACAAAATGCCCGCGGAATGGATAATATAGTCAGTTATCAGCGCATAGCGGACATTATTTCCGGCGTGGCGCCCGATGTGGTTGCCTTGCAGGAGTTGGACAGTGTTACCGTTCGCTCCAATGGCGTGGATGTACTTGTACGTTTGGCAGATCTTACGGACATGTATTCGGTGTATGGCGCTTCCATTCTGTTTAACGGCGGAAAATATGGAATTGGCGTTTTGTCGAAAGAGAAGCCGTTGTCATGGAAACGTATTCCCTTGCCGGGAAGAGAAGAAGCCCGTTCATTATTAATAGTGGAATTTAATGATTTTGTATTTTGCTGTACTCACTTTTCGCTGAACGCGCAAGATCGTCTTACATCAGTGGGCGTCATCAATCAGGCGGTAATGGATTTTGACAAACCTGTTTTACTGGGCGGCGACCTCAACGATTCCCCCACATCAAACGTACTGGGGGCATTCCGGCAAAACTGGAGTATCCTGTCCGACGTCACACAGATAACGTATCCCTCCGACAATCCGGACGAAAATACCATTGATTACATTTTTGGCTATGCTTCCAAAGGTTACGCGTACCATGTGTGGCAAGCCCGCGTACTCAACGAACCGGTGGCGTCCGACCACCTTCCGATCTTTGCCGAGGTGTCTGTCATCAGGTAGTTTTTTGCACATAAGTGAAAAAAATCAGGCATCTTTGCATTCCCAAACAGTAGAAAATAAAAAAATCATGATGACCCGTATTTTTTTCATCATCGCCATTATCCTGCTGGCAATATCCTGCCGCCAGCAAGATAGCGTATGGCTGGCACAGGCGCCTGCCGATACGCTGTACACGCAAATTGACCGCGACGGCGCTACCGTCATTCCCAACGGTCGCATCGTTCAATCTGCCGGAAGACAATTTCAGGTAGCGCCGCATCCTTATGGATTGACGCTCAGCAGTGACGGAAATGTTGCCGTTACTGCCAACTCAGGAACCGGACCTTTGTCCATATCCATCATTCGTGGATTGTTGACGGATAACCCTCAGGTGCAGCAGGTTCCCGAAGGCGTCAGGACAGACAAAGGCGTGCTGGCATCGGTATTCATGGGATTGGCTGTATCGCCCGACAACAGCACGATATACGTAGCCGGCGGGCAGGCAAACAAGGTATATCTTTTCGACATGGCTACAGGGGCGCCAGCCGGTGAGATTGACTGTTCGTACAGGGATGAAACTGTTGATTATTCGCATGGTTACATCGGCGACATGACGCTTTCGCGCGATGGAAAAACGCTGTATGCCGTAGATCAGATTAATTTCCGAATGGTGATACTCGGTACGGAAGAGCGCAAACTGACGCACAGCGTACCTGTTGGGCGTTACCCGTTCGGCATGGCGCTTTCGCGCGATGAAAAGAAAGTGTACGTAGCCAATGTAGGGATGTACGAATATAAGCCGTTCGCATTTACCGACCCTTCGCGAAAAGAATCCGCCATGCTGCCTTTTCCGCCTTTCAGTTACCTTTCCGAAGATTCGGAAAAGGGAATGACCATTGATTCAATTCATGTCCCGGGATTGGGCAAACCCAACGTACCCGAAAGTTTCTCGGTATTCACCATTGACTTGTCCGATCCTGCAAAACCATACGTCAAAACACGCACCAAAACCGGCGTATTGGTTGGCGAGCCTGTTGACGGGATTCCGGCGGTAGGCGGTTCGAGTCCCAATTCGCTGGTGGTTACCGATCGGTATGTGTTTGTAACCAATGCTACTAACGACAATATTTCGGTCATCAGTGTTGAAAAAGATACGGTGGTAGCAACCATTGCCTTGCCTGTTGATCGGCGGCTGAAATCGTTCCGGGGCGTGATACCTTTCGGGTTGGCATTGTCGCCCGACCAGAAACGGCTCTATGTGGCTGAATCGGGTATCAATGCCGTAGGAGTAGTGGATGTGGCTACCCTGAAATTGAAAGGACATATTCCGGTCGGGTGGTTTCCCTCAAAATTGCAGGTAACACCTGATGGCAAAAAACTTGTGGTTGCCAATGCCAAAGGATGGGGAAGCGGTCCTAACGGCGGTTTTACCTTTACGCGAGGTCCCGAAGGCAGCTATATCGGCGCTTTGATGAAGGGCAGCGTATCCGTCATCGAAATTCCTTCGGACAAAGAATTAAAAAAAATGTCGCAACAGGTGGTCAGCAACAACTTTCGTTTTGCAAAAACCACTGATGCACAGTTCGACTGGCGACGCAATAATCCTGTACCGCTTTACCCGGGCGAAAAAACATCGCCCATCAAACACATCGTATTTATTTCAAAAGAAAACCGCACCTACGACGAAATATTCGGACAGTTACCCGAAGGACGCGGCGATGCTGCAATTGCCCGTTACGGCTTCGATGCCGACGTCATCAACCGCGATAGGTCAAAAAGGGTTGAAGGCGTTACTGTAATGCCCAACCATCTCCGTCTTGCCGAACAGTTCGCCATTAGCGACAATTTTTATGTTGATGCCGATGTGTCAGCCGACGGACATCGCTGGCTCGTCAATTCGTATCCCAACCAGTGGACGGAAACATGTACGGCGGCAAGTTACGGCGGTAATCGCAGTTTTCGCAGCAATTCAAAAGCGCCCGGCGCTTATGCCATGAACGGCGCTGCCGGTGCAGTTTATCCGGAGGAATATAATGAAGCCGGTTCCATGTGGGATCATTTCGACCGGCACAACGTGAGTTTCTTCAATTTTGGTTTTTCCACCATGTTTGAACCTGCATCCTACAAAATAGACTATATTCATGAGGGAATCCATCATTTAGCCAATTTTCCGCTTCCCACAGAACGTTTGCTCCAGCTTACCTCCCGTCAATATCCCACATACAATACGGATATTCCCGATCTGTTCCGCGTTTCGCAATTTATCAAAGAGTTTAATGAAAAATGGATGAACGGACGCGATACCATGCCACAGGTGCTTACTGCCATACTTGGCAACGACCACGGCGCCGGCGAACGCCCCGATGCAGGTTATCCGTTTAATGCCAGTTATATGGCTGATAATGATTTGGCGATAGGACACATGATCGAATTTCTTTCGCACACGCCCTACTGGAAAAACATGTGCATTGTGATTACCGAAGACGATGCGCAGGGCGGAGTAGATCATATAGACGCGCACCGGAGCGTGCTGATGGTTATTTCCCCCTGGGTGAAAAAAGGGCACATCACACATACGCACGCAAGTTTCGGAAGCATTTTCAAAACATTCTGGAACATACTCGGTCTGCCTTACCTGAATCAATATGATGCGGCGGCTACCGACCTTGCTGGCTGTTTTACTGACACGCCTGACTATACGCCATACCGGGCAGCGCCTGTGGATATCCGCATCTTCGATCCCGTTGCGGCGCTGGCTCCGTTCAACGAATCGTTCGACTGGCAATCCATGAAACCTTCCGAACCCGTTGACTATTTGCCCACCATGATCAGCGACAGCAAGGAAAGAGATGAATATCGGCTTGAGTATCGTGAGAAGGACAAACCATAATCCCATGATAGCCAAGAACAGATGAAAAGAATTATTTTAGTTTCAATTATTGCAGTATATTTTGGATACTCTTTACCCGCTTTTGAGGGATACCCCGAACCGGAATAAGTTACGAAATAATCCTGCGATGTTGAGTGGCAAATATTTTGCCGCTCGGCATACAACGCGACTTGCACTCCGGTCGAACAAAGAAACGGGGTTACATTCGGCGCAGGATTCCTCAAAACTTTTTCTTTTCCTCACAACTGTTGCAAAGGGTAATCGGAGGTAAATCATGCAACAGAATAAAAAAAAATGCTTTACTTTGCAACGTTTTTTTGTAACGATTAGGAGTCATGATTAGCAGAAGATTACTTCGCATCAAAATTTTACAGATTTTGTATGCCCATTTCAATACCGAAGAGTCGAGTATGGTGAAGTCTGAAAAAGATTTGATTTTCAGCATACAAAAGGCTTATGATCTTTATTATTATCTTTTGTTGTTGATCGTTGCCGTCAGGCGGTATGCCGAATCGCGCATCGAACTTGCCCGCAACAAACAACTTCCCACCTACGGGGATCTTCATCCCAATACCCGTTTTGTGGACAACGAAGTCATCAGGCAAATCGAAGAAAATCCTGTATTCAATCAATACCTGAACGAATGTAAAATGAGCTGGGTCAATCATCCCGAACTGATCAAAAATCTGTACAACAAACTGATTGAATCTCCATATTATCAAGAGTATATGGAGCATCCGAAAAACAGTTATGCCAAAGACCGACAGTTGCTTGTCGACTTTTTTTCCGGCGAACTGGAGGAATACGACATGTTTTACGACATATTGGAAGAACAAAGCATCTTCTGGAATGACGATATTGATTTTGTGATCGTTATGGTCATCAAAACCATTCAGGAAATGCGCCCGGGCAAGATGGGACTTCTTCCGCAGTACAAATCTGACGAAGACCGGGAGTTTGCTTTTTGTCTGTTGCGTACATCCATCATACATCACGACGAGTACCGACAATTGATTGAAAATTACGTTGATAACTGGGATATTGAGCGGGTGGCATACATCGACAATCTGATTATGCAAATGGCTATTAATGAATTGGTTGAGTTTCCATCTATCCCTGTGAAAGTAACTTTCGACGAGTATTTGGAAATGGCAAAATATTACTCAACTCCCAAAAGTTCCGTTTTTATCAACGGTCTGCTCGACAAGATTTCGGCTGACTTTACCCAAAAGGGAAAGATTACCAAAACGGGCAGAGGGCTGATTACTGAATAGTAAGTATCGGTAAACCTTATTTTCAAATGGCAACCTTAGTAGCAAGCGAACACATCACATCTCTACCCTTATTCCTTTATTATTTGTTGAATAAGGGAATAAGGGAGAATGAAAATGAACGCTTCGAACTACTAAGGGTACTTATCAAAAATAAAATCGCAACAAAAATAGTAGTATTCATTTTATTTTGCTTGATTGCGACTTCATGCAATATAAAGTTGTCAGATTATTATAATTCAGAAGCCCAGAAATTGGAATCTGAAGAAAAGTTCGAAGAAGCAATAGTGCTTTTAGACAAAGCAATCAAAAAAAATCCAAAGAATATTTACGCATTAATGAATCGAGGCGTTGATAAGTCATTACTTGAAGATTTTAATGGTGCCATTGAAGATTATAGCCGAATAATAGAAATAAACGAACAAAATACTTTAGCATATTTGAATCGAGGAAAGAACAAGGCAAGAATCGAAGATTACGAGGGAGCCATAGAAGATTTTGATAAAGCCATAATAACTAAAGGAGGGGAATTTTTATGGATGGATAAGGTCGAAAATCCCCTTATTGATAATGGTTTCGAGTTTGATGTAATGATGGAAGAAATACGTTATGAAAGAGGTTTTTCAAGATATAATATAGGTAATTACCGGGTAGCGTATGATGATTTTATCTTTTGCATTCAGAAAAATTTTCATCTTTCAACAAATTATTATATGGCGGGGTTGGTTTTCATTGCATATCAAAACATGGAAGAGGCTTGTGAAATGTTTGCCAAATCAAAAATGTATGGCAATCAAGATGCGCAAGAAATGATTGATATGTACTGTAAAAATGAATAATAATCCCGATAATTATTAATCAAAAATCAAAAATCAAAAATAATTATGAGGTTAGCAATAGTTGGCGTGAGTGGCGCCGTTGGACAAGAGTTCCTAAAAGTTCTGGAACAAAGGGATTTTCCCATGGATGATCTGGTTTTGTTTGGTTCGTCGCGCAGCGCGGGTACAAGTTACCGGTTCAAAGGTAAGGAAATAGTGGTGAAAGAATTGAGAGACAACGACGACTTCAAAGGTATTGATATTGCGTTGACTTCGGCGGGGGCAGGTACTTCGCGGGCATTCGCCTCAACCGTTACCCGGCATGGCGCGGTAATGATCGACAATTCCAGCGCTTTTCGCATGGATAATGATGTGCCTTTGGTGGTTCCCGAAGTGAATGCCACCGATTGCAAGAACCGTCCAAAAGGTATCATCGCTAATCCCAACTGTTCGACCATCATTATGGTGGTGGCGTTGAAGCCGATCCATGACCTGTCGCCCATCAAGCGCGTTCATGCGGCTACTTATCAGGCAGCAAGCGGCGCAGGCGCAGCCGCCATGGAAGAACTGACCGTACAGGTACGGCAAGTGATGGAAGGAAAGCCTGTAACCATCGAAAAATTCAAACATCAGTTGGCATTCAACCTGATTCCGCATATCGACGTGTTCACCGACAACGGCTATACCAAAGAAGAGATGAAGATGCACCACGAAACGCGGAAAATCATGCACGCCGATATTTCGGTAAGCGCTTCCACAGTACGCGTGCCGGTGTTGCGTGCTCACTCAGAGGCTGTTTGGGCAGAAACGGAGCAGCCGCTCGATTTGGAAACCATTCGTCAGGCGTTTCAAAAAGCGCCGGGCATAGTTGTCGAAGATATTCCTGCGGAATGCGTTTACCCGATGCCGTTGTTTGCAGCCGATAAAGATCCCGTTTTCGTCGGACGTATCCGCAAAGACATCACTACGCCCAACGGCGTCCATTTCTGGTGCGTTGGCGACCAGATACGCAAGGGCGCGGCGCTAAACGCCGTACAGATCGCCGAATACATGATTAAAGAACGATTGTTGTAAGTGACGGGGGTTATTACATGGGATGTTGATCCTGAGATTTTTAGCACAGGTATTTTTTCACTGCGCTGGTACGGGCTGTTTTTCGTGGCAGCGTTTGTGCTGGGATATTTCATCATGAAAAAAATATTCGTGCGGGAGGATGTTTCCATCAAAGTACTCGACCGCCTGACATGGTACATGGTCTTTGGTACGCTGATTGGCGCGAGGCTGGGGCATTGTCTGTTTTACGAACCGCGTTATTATTTTGAAAATCCTGTGGAAATCTTACAGATATGGCATGGCGGATTGGCAAGTCATGGTTCTGCTCTGGGTATTCTGGCTGCCCTGTATATCTTTTCGCGGGCTGAACACCGTCCATATCTTTGGATTCTCGACCGTACCGCGATTGTAGTGGCGCTTTCCGGCTTTTTCATCCGAATGGGTAACCTGATGAATTCTGAGATTTTTGGTCATCCAACCGGTTTGCCTTGGGGTTTTGAGTTTGTACGCTCGCCGGAATGGTATCAGTCGCCGGTTTTTGCACAACCATGCCACCCAACGCAGATTTACGAGGCATTGGCATATTTGGCAATTTTCGCGTATCTTTACAGGATGTATTTTTCAAAAACCAACGAAAAAAAGTATCCTGCCGGTATTCTTTTCGGGACGTTTCTGGTTTTGCTGTTTACCATACGTTTTCTCATCGAGTTCCTCAAGGAAAGTCAAGTAGATTTTGAAAAGGGAATGGCGCTGAATATGGGGCAACTGCTAAGTATTCCGTTTATCCTTTGCGGAATTTATTTGTTGAGTACACGAAAAAAGGTTGATCATTGTTGAGCGTACTGCTCAATGATACTTCAGTTTTTTATCATTTGTTCTTTGTTTGGAATATGAAATAATCAACATATAACGATTTGTTTTATACTGTTCATGGTCAGGTTTTGCGTTCGGACAAGGTTATACCTTGTCCGAAATATCCTGGCAAGTTCAACTTGCTACCATATATCGGGACGAAGTGAAACCTCGTCCCAACGTGGGTTCCTGACGGAACAGGATACCGTTACATGTTTTTTATTTTTCATGCCTTATAACACTTTCAACAACTCTGTTGGATGATCAATCACTTTTTTTGCTCCGTTTTCGATAAGTTCCTCTTTCGGACGGAATCCCCAGCCTGCGCCAACCGGATAAAAACCTGCCGCAATAGCCGTTTTCATGTCCACGTTGCTATCGCCGAGATAACAGACACGGGCAGGCATGACACCCATCTGTTCTGCAATGAATAATGCCGATGCAGGGTCGGGTTTTCGCGGGAAACGGTCGCTGGCGCCCATTACTGAGTCGAATTTCCAGTTTTTCAACAATACCGCACATATTTTTTGCGTCAGCGGGTCGGCTTTGTTAGAAAGTACCGCCAGTTTGACATGTTGTAACGACAACGCATCCAACAGTTCGGAGATGCCGTCATATAATCGTGTTTTACGGATATAATTCATACTGTATTCGGCAACCATCCGGTCATGGCAGGCGGCAATCATGTTGTCGGTTCGGGCGTTTTCGGGCAAACACCGAGTTACCAGATTTTTAAGCCCGTTGCCCACATAAAAACGGTAAGCGTCATACCCGTGAACGGGAAAACCCTGTCCGGAAAGCACACGGTTCATGTTGTCGGCAATATCTTCCAGAGTATTTGCCAATGTCCCGTCAAGGTCAAAAATTACGGCGTGATGTTTCATTTGTATATTTTTGGCAAAGATACGAATGTTTCAAAAACATTTTGTTAGTATATGAATCTTCTTGATAGACAAGTTTTTTTATTTTGAAGATATTTTTTCGACAAAAATTGTTACATTTGTGCCATCAATTAAATAATATTTTGTATGAAAAACATATCATTATTCCTGCTTTTCATTGCTATTGCATCAGTCTCCTGCAATAAAGAACCTGATATGGTTACATCGCAAGTCGAGTTTTTAGCGATTGAAACAAACATGTCCGGAAATAAAGAAAATCTCCGTACCACATACGATATTCAAATAAATTCCAAAGTAACACATGATTATTACCTCACTGTATTAGCTGGTGAAGAAACTTTTATGAATAATGGTGGAAGATTTTCCAGAAGGTTCGATGGCGACTTGGGAATTGAATGGGAACTTGCAAGTTATTTTAACAGTAGAAACGATAACGATTCCGTAATCGGCATACCTGTTTATGCAAAAAAATTAAGCCTTACCGAAAACATGGTGTTGAATGAACACCTGGAATTTGCATTTCCACCTCTAACCGGCGATCCGGAAATTTTTAAATTCAAAATGGCATCCGTTTTTTTCAGCCTTGATCCCGTCAGTGAAGAGTTTGAAAAGTTATTTTTAGATAATTTTATCAATGGCGACATGATATTCAGAGATATAATAACACATCGTCAATTATTGAGGGATTATGCGATTTTGAAGGAGCAATTTCCCGAAAACCCTGTCCGGGCATTGATTATGTCAAATCGTTTTTTAACATATTGTGAATACGCATGGATTAATTACGATACCTACTTTTTGAAAGCGCTCGGTATTATTGTTACAACGCCATCACAACCAATCTTCTATCCGGCAATAGACAAAATCTATTGTTATGAAGAAGATATATACGGAAATATGAAACTTTTGGATTGATAAACCATGAATTCAAAAGAATTATTTGAAAAAATACGCGATAAACGGAGTTTCCTTTGTGTAGGACTTGACAGCGAGTTCGGAAAAATACCCGAATTTCTGAAAAAGGAACAAAATCCGGTTTTCGAGTTCAACAAGCGCATCATTGACGCCACAGCGCCATATACGGTAGCCTACAAACCCAACCTTGCTTTTTACGAGGCTTACGGGGTATCGGGGTGGATCAATCTGCGGATGACCGTAGATTACCTTCGCGCCAATTATCCCGATATGTTCCTGATTGCAGACGCCAAGCGCGGCGACATCGGCAACACTTCCAAAATGTATGCCAAGGCGTTTTTCGACACCATCGGGTTCGACGCCGTAACCGTAGCGCCCTACATGGGCGAGGATTCCGTGAAACCGTTCATCGGCTACAAGGATAAATGGGCAATCATCCTCGCGCTCACCTCCAATCAGGGGGCGTCCACTTTCCAGTTTACCGAAGACAAATACGGCGGGTTGTGTTTGTTCGAAAAAGTAATCAATCAATCGAAAAACTGGGGCAATACGGACAATATCATGTACGTGGTAGGCGCCACCAGAGCCGATTTGCTGAAAGACGTGCGGCAGCTGGCTCCCGATCATTTCCTGCTGATCCCCGGCGTTGGCGCGCAGGGAGGCAGCCTTACCGAAACGGCACAGGCAGGAATGAACGACCACTGCGGATTACTGGTCAATTCGTCGCGCGCCATCATTTTTGCCGACAGCAGCGAAAATTTTGCCGAAACAGCCGCCCAAAAAGCAATGGAAATGCAGCAGGAAATGGCTTTTTTACTTACTGAAAAAGGAATCATACGATAAATTCAAAAAATCTTTGAATTTTTGAATCTTTGAAAACCTCCGTCGTCATATTGAACTGGAATGGCAAGCATTTTCTTGAGAAATATCTGCCGGGTGTGGAAACGTATTCGCAATTGCCGGATGTGGAAATCATCGTTGCCGACAACGCATCCGCTGACGATTCGTTGTCGTATCTGCAAACCACTCATCCCAATGTTCGCATCATCCGGTCAGACAAAAACTATGGTTTCGCCGAAGGCTATAACAGAGCGTTGCAGCAAGTGGACGCCGATTATTACGTCCTGCTCAATTCCGATGTGGAAGTAACCGAAGGCTGGCTGCAGCCAATGCTCAACCTGATGCTGCAAAAACCGGACATTGCTGCCTGTATGCCAAAGATCCGTGCAATTTCCGACCGGAATTATTTTGAATATGCAGGCGCGGCGGGCGGATTCATGGACAGGTACGGTTATACATTTTGCCGTGGCAGACTGTTCCATACTGTGGAAAAAGACATCGGACAATACGATTCGGAAATGGAAATATTCTGGGCAACAGGCGCCTGCTGTATGATTCGTGCAGAACTGTTTCACGAAACGGGCGGTTTTGATAACGCTTTCTTCGCTCACATGGAGGAAATAGACCTGTGCTGGAGGTTGAAAAACGCAGGATATACGGTATGGTACACGCCTCAATCAGTTGTGTTTCATGTCGGTGGAGGCATGTTGCCGCAATCATCGCCATTCAAGACCTTTCTGAACTACCGCAACAACCTGTTAATGATGTACAAAAATCTGCCCCGCAAAAATCGTAAACGCATCCTGTACATGCGGATCATGCTCGATTACCTTTCAGCCATACATTCAATACTGAGAGGCGATGTTTCGGTACTCAAAGCAGTGTGGAAAGCGCATCAGGGCTTCAGGAAACTGCGCGGCGGATACAGCCAGACAGATAAACCATACCCAACCTGTGTTTATCAACGCAGCGTGGTATATCAGTATTTCGTCAGAGGAAGTAAGACATTTGAGAGTTTGGCTTCTTCCGCAACCTTTCTCCACAAGGACGAACCATCTGTCAGGACAGGTTTTTGAGATCGACAGGAAAGCAGGACTTTTGAAGAAAAAGGCAATTCAAGCCGTAGATTCACCCCATTTCCTGATTTTGACAATGCGACGCATTAGCGAAAATTTTCAAAAAATCCTGCTTCAAATAAGCTGGCAATAGATTTGTGCTTGTCGGTGAGTATCATAGTTTTCATTATAGCAATTGAATAATTTATCTACTATTTTTACAGTTTCAATAACCCTATTTCAAATTATCCAGATGCCAGCACCCTTGATGGTGATACGTACCATGAGCGGTGTATATCCCGTTTCCTTTATAGCAATTGAATAATTTATATACTATCTTTGCGTCCTGAATACCCCTAAATCAAGTTGTCCATATGCCCTCACCCTTGTCCAATGACTTGCGCAAACGTATCATAGAGTCCAAATTGCGTGGCGATACTGAAGAAAAGATAGCCTCAGAAAAAGATGTTCACCAGAGTACAGTTACCAAACTTTGGTCTCTTTACCGTGAAACCGGCAGTTATGAACCCCGTCCTCACTCAAGAGGCAGAAAGCCTGCGTTATCTTTAGAGGAGCTCGAATCAGTCAGAGATGCTATCGTCGGGCGCCCCGACATCACCCTTGCCGAATTGATCGATCAATTTGGATTTACCCTGAGCGTTTCTGCTATGAGCAAGATCGTGAGATTTAAACTTGGTTTGCGCTTCAAAAAAAAACACTATACCCCACCGAACAGCAGCGTGAGGACGTCAAAATGAAACGTGAAGCATGGAGGTCGGAACAGCCGGAAATGTCCTCGGACAAACTTGTATTTATTGACGAAACGGGTATAAATACAGGAATGACAAGATTGTATGG